>MDTC01160637.1_pt1 | contig 13894 bp, 10 predicted proteins | sample 811181 | NCBI WGS metagenome assembly MDTC01 (sample SAMN05326644, study PRJNA326480) | marine metagenome | isolation source: seawater | place: Pacific Ocean: North | collected 2011
TAGCCCGTAGGGGAATCGAACCCCTCTTACCAGGATGAAAACCTGGCGTCCTAGCCGATAGACGAACGGGCCAAATTTAAAACGTTTGCAAATGTAATTGAAAGGAAACAAACTTGCAAAATAATAATTACCCTTTTTATTATAATTATTTAATAAGCTTTAGCAAATATTACTCTACCGCTAGAAGGATTGTTGCTGTAAATACATTTTCCCTTAACAGAAAATTCATCGGTGGGAATACACCTTATAGTAGCTTTTGTTTCTTTTTTTATCTTTTCTTCTGTTTCTGGGGTTCCATCCCAATGTGCAGAAACAAATCCACCTTTTTGATCAATAATTTTTTTGAATTCATCATATGAATCTACCTCATTAATATTTGAATCCCTAAAAACTTTGGCTTTATTATACAGATTTTCTTGTATGTCCTTTAGAAGAAAACTAATTTTATTTGACACATTTTCAAATTCAATGACCTCTTTTTGCATTTTATCTCTTCTAAAAATCTCGATACTTGAATTTTTAATATCATTTGGCCCTACAACTAGTCTGATTGGAACTCCTTTAATTTCATGTTCATTAAATTTAAAACCAGGTTTATGAGTATCCCTTGAGTCATATAGAAAACTTATTCCACTTGATTTTAATTTTTCTGTAATTGGACTAACATACTTATCAATTTCACTTAATTCATCAGAACTTTTGTAAATAGGTATAATTACAACTTCAATGGGCGCCAATTTGGGTGGAAGAACAAGACCATTATCATCAGAATGGGTCATTATTAATGCGCCCATAAGTCTTGTTGAAACTCCCCACGATGTTGCCCAAACATAATCTAAATCTCCCTTTTTAGTTGCAAATTTCACATCGAACGCTTTGGCAAAATTTTGACCCAAGAAATGTGATGTACCAGCTTGTAAAGCCTTTCCATCTTGCATTAATGCCTCAATACAATATGTATCTTCGGCACCGGCAAATCTTTCACTTTCAGATTTGAGTCCTTTCAAGACTGGCATTGCCATAAATTTTTCGGCAAATTCTGCATAAATATCATTAATCAAAAGAGCCTCATCAATTGCTTCATTTTTGTTTTCATGAGCAGTATGTCCCTCCTGCCAAAGAAATTCAGCAGTTCTTAAAAAAAGTCTGGTCCTCATTTCCCATCTAACTACATTTGCCCATTGGTTTATCAAAATCGGTAAATCCCTGTATGATTGAATCCAATTTTTATAGGTATTCCAAATAACCGCTTCGCTAGTAGGTCTAACAATTAATTCTTCTTCCAATTTTGAGTTCTCATCAACTACTAATTTTCCTTTATTAGAACTATCATTTTTTAGTCTGTAGTGTGTAACAACTGCACATTCTTTAGCGAATCCCTCGGCATTTTTTTCTTCAGCTTCAAATAAACTTTTTGGAACAAACAGTGGAAAATAAGCATTTTTATGTCCGGTTTCTTTAAACATTTTATCAAGCTGATTTTTCATTTTTTCCCAAATTGCGTAACCATAAGGTTTGATTACCATACAACCTCGGACAGATGAATTTTCAGCTAAATCAGCTTTTACTACTAATTCATTATACCATTTTGAGTAGTCCTCTTTTCTGGAAGTTAATTTTTTACCCATGAAGTTTTTTTGGCATAATAGTTGTTTATTAAACTAGTAGGTGCTAAATTAACTATTTTAATTTTCCTAACAATAAAAATTAAATTATGAAAAGACCTTTCCAAATTTTATCAAAAAAAATTAAAACTTTTTTACTTTTTACTTTAATCACATCCTTAAGTAGTTGTGGTTCGTTTAATTCAAGTGGTTTTTCGACTAATGATGGAATTTATGGAAACAATAATAACACAGCTTCAAATCCCAACAATAATGGAGCTTCAAATCAAAATGGTGCTTATTACAAAAATTATTTTGATCAAAAAGCTCAAGAATATGGCTTTAATGATGATCAAAATGATAGTATAATTACAAATATTAACTCTTACTCCAGTTCAATTGCCAGTACTGATATTACATACGGCAAAAGCTATGGATCTTGGGGGGACAGTCCTGATTCAGTTAATGTAATTTACCGAGACTTTCCAATGTATTGGAATTATTACCGACCATACTACGGTGGTTTCTACGGCTCAATGTGGTATGATCCTTTTTCATCATATTACAACCCATTTTATGGTTGGGGCTACTCCCCATATGAAAGTTATGGTTATTGGGGCTTTATGTACAGACCGTGGTGGTATAGAGGTTCTAATATGTATGGAGGGTATTTGAATTCCCCTTACAACAGATATAATCAAGGTAATGTTTCATTCATGAATGGAAGGAGAGGTTACGCAAACTCCTCCGCTTCATCTGGAAATTATGTAGGTACCAATACCAAAACAGACATTGGTTCGAGATCTATTTCAAATTACAATGTTGGAAGAAACGAATCTGAGATAAATAACAACAATGCTAGTGGAAATAAAACTGTTAATGATAGAAATATCAACAGAATATACTACAATTTAAAAAACTCAAGGTTCATTGGCAATAATAGAGACTATCAAAATGTTGGAGAAAGTGAAGATGGAATGAATAGCAATGGTTCGTCAGCAAAGAATTCTGGTAAAACTAGACCTTATTACAATGCAAATCCTGGTTCGAGATCCTCAAATTTTAAACCAAGTAGAATCGGAAATTCCGCAAGATCAAACTCAAACTCTGTAGGAAACTCAAGTACAAACGGAAGGTCATACAATATATCGCGATCAAGTTCCTCAAGTAATAATAGACGATCATTTTCTTCAGGATCTTCATCGGTTAGAAGTTCATCTGGTGGAAGTGGAAGAACCTCATCCTCCAGAGGAAGCAGTGGTAGCTCAAGAGGACCCAGATAATATCTTATGATAAAAAGAATTTTATTGTTTTTGATTGCAATAAGTTCACCAAATTTGTTTTCACAAAACATTTTTGACGCAATTTTGCTGTCAGGTGAAAATACCAATGGAACCGCTAGATTCGAGTCAATGGGTGGTGCTTTCGGTGCATTGGGAGGTGATTTATCTTCAATTAATATTAACCCTGCTGGTAGCTCAGTGTACAATGATAATGAGTACGCTCTCACTTTGGGAATTGACAATAAATCTAATAAATCCTCTTTTTTTAACACTACAAAAGAATCCAACAATACTAAATTTTCAATTAATCAAGGTGGAGTAGTTTGGCTTTGGAAAAATTCAGGTTTCGGTGACATAAATAAAATTTCATTTGGAATTAATGCTCAAACTGAAAAATCTTTTAGAAATGCACTTGACATAAACGGCATAAATCCTAGTAACTCTATTGATAAATACTTTTTAAATAATTCAAATGGGTTTAATGCCAGCGAACTAAGTGTTGGTAATAATGAAACAGTTTCTAGCGTATACAAATACCTTGGCGAAACTTTTGGATACTCAGCTCAACAAGCCTTTTTGGCTTACCAGGCTTATCTTACTGAGTATGACAGTAATACTAATACTTTCTCTTCTTTTGCAGATTCTAGTGGTGGAGTTAACCAAAAACATTTATATGAAACAAAAGGGGTTAACACAAAATATAATATAAATTTTGCCGTACAGTTTAGAGAAAATTATTTTTTTGGGTTGAACATTAATACACATGAAGTTTTTTTTGAGAAGTATTTATTACACAAGGAAAACAATTTTATTTCAAGTTCAAATATTAAAGAAATTATTTATGAAAATAACTTGGTTACACAGGGCGAGGGTTTTTCAATTCAAATTGGAGCAATCGCAAAGTTTAACTCATTAAGATTTGGTTTATCATATCAAAGCCCTACTTGGTATAGACTTTTTGATGAAACTTACCAATCATTAGAGACAAGAGCTATTGATCTAAATGGTGTTAATTACCGTGATGTAGTAAATCCTGGAGTAATTAGTTCTTATCCAGCATATAAATTATCGACCCCATCAAAGTTAACAACAAGTGCTGCAATAATTTTTGGTAAATCCGGTTTAATTAGTATTGATGTTATTTCTAAAGATTATTCAAAAATCAAATTAAAACCTAAAAGAGATTTCTTAAATACAAATAAAACAATTTCAAGCTCACTAACTAACACAATAGATTTTAGACTTGGTGGCGAATATCGAATTAACCAATTAAGCCTTAGAAGTGGTTATGAGAAATTTAGTAGTCCATACAAAAATACATTTTATGTAAAAGATGCAAACTCTTTGTCATTTGGGCTAGGATATGATTTTGGATCAACTTTAGTTAATTTTTCATACAAAATGATGGACCTTGAAAGCAACCATCAATTGTTTGACACTGGTTTAGAAGATACTGCTCGAATAACGACTGACAATATTTTATCAACCATTTCGGTTATTTTTAAATTTTAATATCACCATTAAATAAAAAAACTATTTCAAATTATTATTTGTTTAATTATATTCGCAAACTATGAAATACAATAAGTTTCTTGATGAACTTGAATTAGTTGATCAGGACCATAAAAATTATTCAATTGAGACTCCACTAAGAAAAGACGCATTTGAGATTTCTGATAGTGAAAAAATTTCCATAATTGAGAAAAACGTTAATGAAATTCTTTACACTTTAGGTATGGATATGAGTGATGATAGTCTTAAAGGTACTCCTCTTAGGGTTGCAAAAGCATATGTTAAAGAACTTTTTGGAGGTCTTAACCCCAAAAATTTACCTACTAGCTCTACATTTGATAACAAGTATAAGTATGGTGAAATGTTGGTTGAAAAAAATATCACTGTTTTTTCAACATGTGAACACCACCTGCTCCCAATTTATGGAAAAGCGCATGTTGCCTATTTTGCTAAGGATGAAGTTGTAGGATTATCAAAAATGAATAGAATAGTTGATTATTATTCAAGAAGACCCCAAGTTCAGGAAAGGTTAAATATTCAGATAGTTAAAGCTCTACAAAAAATTTTAAATACTGAAGATGTGGCCTGTATTATTGATGCCAAACATATGTGTGTAAACTCAAGAGGAATCAAACATATTGATTGCAGTACTGTTACCGGAGATTTTGGTGGAAAATTCAAAGACAAGTTAATTAAAAGAGAATTTTTAGATTATATTAGTAAAGTAAGTTAATCCAAAAACGATGCCTTCATCGAAAAAAGGTCTAAAAATATATAATTCTCTATCCGGAAAAAAAGAAACTTTCATACCAATTGGAGATAAAAAAGTTGGTCTTTATGTGTGCGGACCTACGGTCTATAGTTATGTACATCTTGGTAATTGTAGAACATTTATTTCTTTCGATTTAATTTACAGATACCTATTACATCTAGGCTTCAAAGTAAGATACGTTAGGAATATAACCGATGTGGGCCATTTAGAAAATGATGACGGTTCTGGTGATGATAAAATTTCTAAAAAAGCTAGAATTGAAAAGTTAGAACCTATGGAAATTGTACAAAAATACACCATAGATTTCCATAAAATAATGGATAAATTAAATACTCTTTCTCCCTCAATAGAACCTTCAGCAACTGGACATATAGTTGAACAAATAGAATGCATAGATGAAATAATTAAGTCTGGAAATGCCTATGAAAAAAATGGCTCAGTTTATTTTGATATATCAAAATTTGAGGAAGAAAATAATTATGGGAAATTAAGCGGTAGAAATATTGATGAAATGTTAAACAATTCAAGAAATTTAGATGGTAGTTCGGATAAAAGAAACCCACAAGATTTTGCTCTTTGGAAAAAAGCTGAAAAAAATCATATAATGAATTGGAACTCACCTTGGGGAAAAGGTTTTCCAGGATGGCATCTAGAATGTACCGCAATGAGTAAGAAATACCTTGGAGAGTTTTTTGACATACATGGTGGTGGAATTGATTTAAAATTTCCACATCATGATTGTGAAATAGCCCAGTCCGAAGCTATATGTAAAAAAAATCCAGCTAAATATTGGCTTCACTCCAATATGCTCACTTTAAATGGAAAAAAAATGTCTAAGTCTATAGGTAATTTCATTTTACCAAATGAAATATTTGGGGGCGAGAATGATTTTTTTGATAAAGGATTTTCACCAAATGTGCTTAAGTTCTTTATGTTTCAAGCACATTATAGAAATATACTTGATATAAGTAATGATTCATTATTAGCTTCTGAAAAAGGCTATAAAAAACTTATTAAAGGTTTCAATCTAATTAAAAGTTTAAAAACTAACCAAAACCAATCCGATTTTAATGTAGACCAATGGATTTCAAATTGTTACGAAAAAATGAACGATGATTTTAACACTCCCATGTTAATTTCCGAATTATTTGAATGTTTAAAATTTATAAATAATGTCCATATTGGATCTAAAAATCTCAATTCCATTGATAAGGAAAAAATTGATAAAACTTTTCGAATTTTCTTATTTGAAATATTAGGATTAACCAAAGAAAAAAAATCTAATAATGAAAATGATAACTCAAATGAGTTAATAAAATTATTGATAAAAATTCGTAACCAGGCCAGGTTTAATAAAGATTATGAAACCTCAGATCAAATTAGGGATGATCTGGAAAAATTAGGTATTAAAATTAATGATGAAGAAAATGACTCAACATACAATTTTATTTGATGAAAAAATTTACTAGAAATTTTTTAATAGAACTAATTAAAATTTATCAAAAAATAATTTCCCCTCTCCTACCAGCAACATGTAGATTTACTCCAACATGTTCTGAGTATTGTAAGTCCTGTTTAATTAAACATGGTTTGTTTAAGGGTTTTTTATTATCAATTAAACGAGTTATAAAATGTCATCCTTGGGGACAAAGCGGTTTTGATCCTGTACCTTAATTTTACATATCTTTATACAAAGTTTTATATGTTTTTCAATAAAATTGACTGGGCCCCAAATGAAATTTTTCTAAAACTTGGTCCTTTGTCTATTCACTGGTATAGTGTGATGTTTATAATTGCATTTACCCTTGGTTATTATATTATTAAGAAAATTTATGTGAATGATAATAAATCAATTGACCTTGTTGAACCATTGTTTATCTATGTTGTTTTTGGAACATTAATTGGAGCTAGACTTGGTGAAGTTTTCTTTTATAATTGGGATTATTTTCAAAATAACTTAATAGAAATTTTTTTACCAATAAAAAATGATCCCAATAGCTCATTACTGTTTGGATTGATTGATGGATTCAAATTTGTTGGATTTAGAGGTTTAGCTAGTCATGGAGCAACGATTGGAATAATAAGTGCAATGTTTATCTATAAATATAAATTTAAATATGACTCAGTTTTATGGATTTTTGATAGGATAGTTATACCAATTTCCATTGGTGGAATGTTTGTTAGAATTGGTAATTTTTTCAATTCTGAAATAGTTGGAAACTATACAAACAGTAATTTTGGTATTATTTTTAGTAATAATGGTGAAATATACCCAAGACATCCTGCACAACTTTATGAAGCTTTTGGTTATTTTTTTCTGTTTATATTGTTGTGGAAAATTTACTGGAAAACTGACTTAAAAAAAAGTAAAGGCTTTATTTTTGGATTGTTTCTAATTTGCTTATTTACGATTCGTTTTTTAGTAGAATTTGTAAAAGAAAGCCAAGGTGGTGAAATTGAAAATCTACTTGGAACATTTTCAACTGGTCAATGGCTAAGTATTCCTTTTATAATTATTGGAATAATTTTAATGATATTTAGTAAGAAAAAATAATAGACTGACTATTCTTTTTTTAATGATTTACTTAGAGTATCAAACATTACAGGAGTTGCAATGAATACTGAGGAGTATGTACCTATCATAACACCGATAATTAAAGCAAACATAAATCCTTGAATGGACTCACCTCCAAAAATAAATATTGCCAAAAGAACTACAAGGGTAGTAAATGATGTGTTAAGTGTTCTACTTAAAGTTGAATTTAGTGCTCCATTAACAGTTTTTGTCAACTCCCATGATTTATTAATCAATCTAAATTCTCTGATTCTGTCAAAAACTACAACTGTATCGTTTAAAGAATATCCAATAACTGTTAATATAGCTGCAATAAAAGCCTGATTAATTTCCATATTAAATGGCATGAAAGAATAAGTAAGAGAGAAAACACCTAATACGACCAATACATCGTGAAATACCGCAGCAACAGCTCCTAAAGAATATTGCCAGTTTCTAAATCTTATAAGGATATACAAAAACACTACTATTAACGATCCTATTATAGCTAAAAATGAATTTTTCTTTATGTCGTCGGCTATAGTTGGTCCAACTTTAGAAGAACCCATTATGCCAACCGATTTATCATCCGAACCATTTACAAAATCGTCGTAAGTTAAACCATTTGGTAGATTATTTTTTAAAGCATCAAACATTATAAGTTGAATTTCATCGTCAACTTGGGTGCCTTCCACATCAACCTTATAATTAGTAGTAATTTTTAATTGATTATCTGAGCCAAATGTTTTTGCTTCAGCATTTCCTAAAACTGAAATTAAATCGGATTGAATTTTGCTTTGGTCAATATTATTATCAAACCTTACGGTGTAGGACCTGCCTCCAACAAAATCAACACCTTGATTTAAGCCATTTGTAAAAAGTGAAAATACTCCGATTGATAATAAAGAAAGAGAAAATACATACGCTATCTTTCTTTTTTCTAAAAAGTAAATTGCTAAATTTTTGAACAAATTCTTGGTTGTAGTGGTTGAAAAGTCTAAGGTTTTTGATTTTTTAAGCCTATTTTCAACCAACATTCTGGTTATAAATATTGCTGTAAATAAAGATGTTGCTATCCCTATTAACAATGTAGTAGCAAATCCTTTAATCGGTCCAGATCCAAAAACAAATAATATTAATGCAGTTAGTCCAGTTGTTATATTTGCATCTAGGATAGATGATAATGCATTACTAAACCCGTCATTAACAGCTTGCTTTTGTCCCTTTCCTTTAACAAACTCTTCTCTAATTCTTTCGAAAATAAGAACATTCGCATCAACCGACATACCAATTGTAAGAACTATTCCGGCAATTCCAGGCAGAGTTAGAACCGCTCCTAGACCAGCAAGTATTCCAAATATTAATACAATATTTAACACAAGAGCAACATCAGCGTATAACCCAGCAAGACCATAATAAAAAGTCATCCAAATCAAAACTAGTAAGAGTGCAATAGCAAATGAATTCACACCTCTTTCGATGTTTTCTTTTCCTAAGGAAGGTCCAATAATCTCAGATTCAATAATTTCTGCAGAAGCTGGAAGTTTACCAGCTCTTAAAACATTAGCTAAATCAATTGCTTCATTTAAAGAAAATTGACCAGATATTTCGGACCTACCACCTGAAATTGCACCTTTGGAAACTCCTGGAGCAGAGTAAACTATATCGTCTAGAACAATTGCAATATTACTTTTGTTCTTGTAAGCATTACCGGTCATTTCTTCCCAAATTCTGGCACCCTTTCCATTCATCTGCATAGAAACAGCTGGTTCACCTATTTGATCATAACTCTGACTAGCATCTACTACAACACTTCCACTTAGTGGTGGCTTATCATCCCTGTTGGATTGGATAGCATATAAGTCAACTATTTTTGTTGCGGTGTCAGGTTTTCCAAATAAAAACTTACTGTATCTTTTTTCATTTGGAAGAAGTTTTCGGACATCAGGCATTGATAGGTATTCCTCCAGCTTTTTCTGGTCTTTTGAATATAATTGTGCAATCACTGGACCGCCTTGGTATCCGGTTCCAATAATAAGATCAAATAAAGGATTGTTTTCAGATTGACTTATGGAATCATTTGCTTGAACATCTGCCAATAAATCATCAATTTTAGAAGACTCTGAATCTTCTAGATCCTCTTTAGAATTGTCAATTTGACTTTCTTTTAACTTCTCATTAGCATCCGCTAAAAATTTAAGATATGAATCATTTTTTTCTGTAACCCAAAATTCAAGCTGGGCAGTGCTTTGAAGTAATTTCTGTACTCTTTCTACATCCTTTGCTCCAGGTAATTCTACACGAATTCTACCAGAGTTTCCAATCCTTTGAATGTTAGGCTGAGTTACTCCAAATTTATCAATTCTTTTTCTTAAAACTTCAAATGCTGATACAATCGATTCATCGATTTTTTGTTTGATAATTGGTTTGACTTCATAATCACTCATTTCAAAATTTATTTCGTCACTAAGAGATCTGTTTGCAAATATATCTGGTGAGGCCAAACTTGTTTCACCCTTTATTTCATCAAATGATGTGAAAAATGATTCTAAATAAGTTTGGTCTGACTCTTTTTGTAACTCATCTGCTTTATATAAAGCATTATTAAAAACCACATCTTTGGAATTTTCAGCAAGACCTTTTAAAATATCTTTGACAGAAATTTGTAGTGTTACATCAATCCCTCCTTTTAAATCAAGACCTTTGTTTAATTCTTTAGATTTTGCACTGCTATAAGTAGTAAACCCAAAGATAGTTTCGTTTGAAATTGAATCTAAGTAACTAACATATTTCTGCTGCCTTTTATCTAAAAAATTTGATTCATTTTCAGAGACAGAGTTAATGGAATACTCTAATGCATTTTCCTCAACATTTGAACTGATAAAAGTAAAAGAAATTTGATATAGACTAACAAGTCCAAAACAAAAAGCAAAAAACTTTATTAAACCATTATTATGCATAACTTAGAAAATTTCGATTTAAGCGGAGCAAATATATGATTTCCCAAATGATAAAGCAATTATTACTTAAAATATGGCCCTTAATTATTCTAATTTAAAGCTAGATTCATTCTTCTAACCGCTTCAGCACTATCACTAAATTTAATCATCTCATCATCGTTTAAATCTAGACTGATAATTTCTTCACATCCATTTTTACCAATAATACATGGAACACCTATACAGATATCATCTTGATTGTACTCACCATCTAAAAAAACTGAGCAAGGAATAATTCTCTTCTGGTCATTTAATATAGAATTTACAAGAAAAGCAACTGAGGCACCTGGTGCGTACCAAGCAGAAGTTCCTAAAAGTTTAGTAAGGGTAGCTCCTCCTACCATTGTATCTGAACTAACTTTTTCTAATATTTCCTTTGAAATAATTTCAGATATTGGAATTCCATTATATGATGCTAGCCTGGTTAATGGAATCATTGTTGTATCTCCATGACCTCCAATTACCATTGCATGAATATCGTTTGCTGGTTTACCTGTGGCGATAGATAAATAGGTTTTAAATCTAGAGCTATCCAAAGCTCCTCCCATACCGATTACTCTATTTTTGGGTAAACCAGTTGATTTTAATGTTAGATATGTCATTGTATCCATCGGATTTGAAACAACTACAATGATGGCATCAGGTGAATGTTTTAAAACATTTTCTGAAACTTGTTTTACGATTCCAGCATTTATTCCGATAAGTTCCTCTCTAGTCATGCCTGGTTTTCTTGGAATTCCTGATGTAATTACAACAACATCACTGCCAGAGGTTTTACTATAATCTGAAGTCGTACCTATTATCCTGGTATTAAAACCCAGTGTTGTACAAGTCTGCATCATATCTAAGGCTTTTCCTTCAGCAAAACCCTCTTTAATATCCAATAAAACCACTTCACTTGCAATCGAGTTTGATGCAATCACGTCAGCGGAAGTTGATCCAACATTTCCAGCACCTACAATTGTTACTTTCATAAATTATAATTTATTTACACGTCAATGTTTGCGTATGTTGCATTTTTTTCGATAAATTCTCTTCTTGGTGGTACATCTTCACCCATCAGCATAGAAAAAACTCTGTCAGCTTCAACAGCATTATCAATAGTAACTTTTCTAAAAGTTCTAAATTCAGGATTCATTGTAGTTTCCCACAATTGTATTGCATTCATCTCACCTAGACCTTTATATCTTTGAACGGATGAACCTTGACCAAACTCATTCATTAATTTATCTCTTTCAGCATCATCCCATGCATATTGCTTTTTTGCACCTTTTTTAACCATGTACAAGGGAGGAGTTGCAATGTATACATTACCGTTGTCGATCAATTCTTTCATGTATCTAAAGAAAAATGTTAAAATAAGCGTTGCAATATGACTACCATCAACATCAGCATCACACATGATAACTATTTTATGGTATCTGAGTTTTTCAAGATTTAAAGCTTTACTGTCCTCCTCAGTTCCAATACTTACTCCTAAAGCAGTGTAAATATTAATAATTTCTTGGTTTTCGAAAACTTTATGTTGCATTGCTTTCTCAACATTTAAAATCTTTCCTCTAAGTGGTAATATCGCCTGAAAATTTCTATCTCTACCTTGTTTTGCAGTTCCTCCAGCTGAATCACCCTCAACAAGAAAAACTTCACATAATTCGGGATTCTGTTCAGAACAATCAGAAAGTTTTCCTGGAAGTCCTCCTCCACTCATTACAGTTTTTCTCTGTACCATTTCACGCGCTTTTCTAGCAGCGTGGCGAGCCTGTGCAGCTAAAATAACTTTATCAACTATAGTTTTGGCATCATTAGGATTTTCCTCCAAGTAATTTTCAAGCATTTCAGAAACAGCCTGGGAAACCGCTGAATTAACTTCTCTATTTCCTAATTTTGTTTTAGTTTGTCCCTCAAATTGTGGTTCAGCTACTTTTACAGAAATAATTGCAGTTAAACCTTCTCTAAAATCATCACCTGCAATTTCAAATTTTAATTTGTCTAACATTCCAGAGGAATCCGCATATTTTTTTAATGTTGAAGTTAATCCCCTTCTAAAACCTGCTAAATGTGTTCCACCCTCATGTGTATTTATATTATTAACATAAGAATGTAAATTTTCAGAAAATGAAGTATTGTAAATCATTGCTACCTCAACTGGTATATTGTTTTTTTCTCCAGCCATAGATATAACATCAGATGTCAAGGGTTCTCTATTCTCATCCAAAAATCTTATAAATTCTTTTAGTCCCTCTTCAGACTTAAAAGTTTCGGAAACAAATTCACCATCAACTTTATTTCTTTTGTCAGTAATTGAAAGAACAATTCCTTTATTTAAAAACGATAATTCCCTCATTCTGTTAGAGAGAGTTTCATAACTGTAATTTTGAACTTCTTTAAAAATAGATTTATCAGGTCTAAAAGTAACTTCTGTTCCTGTTTTAGATGATTTACCATCCGATTTTACTGGATACAATGTTTTACCTTTTTCATATTCTTGAATCCAAACTTTACCATCTCTATATACCTTAGCAATTAAATGATCTGACAGCGCATTAACAACTGACACTCCAACCCCATGTAATCCACCCGACACTTTGTATGAGTCTTTATCAAATTTCCCCCCTGCACCTATTTTAGTCATAACAACCTCAAGGGCGGAAACACCTTCTTTTTTATGAATTCCAACAGGTATACCTCTACCGTTATCTTCAACAGTTATAGAGTTGTCATCATTGATAGTAACTCTAATTTCATTACAATGACCAGCCATTGCCTCGTCAATAGAGTTGTCTACAACTTCGTAAACTAAATGATGTAATCCTCTTACACCTACATCTCCAATATACATGGACGGACGCATTCTGACATGTTCCATTCCTTCAAGAGCTTGTATACTGTCAGCAGAATAGTTGTTCTTTTTAATTTCTTCGCTCATTATATGATTTTTACTTAATATTTTTGGTTAGTTCAAATATAATGAATTCAAAGACGCATATGAGGAAAATACCCATAACTATCAACTCAAGTTATCAACAATTTTGTTAAATATTTTTAGGTTATTTTAATAAGAATCTATATGTATTTTGGAAACCGATCTTCCAGACGGATCATTTAAGTTTTTAAAAGATTTATCCCACTTTAAAGCAATTGGTGAACTACATGCAACAGATGGAACTGAA
>MDTC01249388.1_pt1 | contig 13893 bp, 13 predicted proteins | sample 811181 | NCBI WGS metagenome assembly MDTC01 (sample SAMN05326644, study PRJNA326480) | marine metagenome | isolation source: seawater | place: Pacific Ocean: North | collected 2011
GTCGCCTGACTTTTTCGCAAAGAAAAAACCTTGTGATACCATTCATCAGTACCTTCCTTGCCAGCTGCAGTATGCGTTCCGGCTATGCATTCATCTGTGTCATGGAGAATTGTATAATCCTCAATCGTAAACACCGAACCGCTTACTGCCCATTCGAGTATTTCAGCGCGGTTCAGAGTAATGCCATCGCCTTGCATGGTCATCGTGAAGTCATCAGACATTACGGAGTCCAGATGGGAGGCGTCCTTTTCGATGAAGGCATTTCTATAAGCGTTTAAAAAATCTTCTGCAGTTAGCATTGTTTAGCTCCCTGAGTTTAAGTTGGAAGTTTAGCGGAGAGATCAAGGGATACGAATTTGCTTTTGGCAGATGTGAGGGATTGTTCCATCAATGGCGTTTAGTCTTAATAATAGCTTTACTTAATGGATACCGTATAAATCTAACAATGTCCGCATTCTCTCTATAGCCAAGTCTGGTTGCAATAACAACTTAGCCTGATCTGCCAAACGAAACACCTCTGCGTAATGGCATATTTCCCTGGATGATTGAAAACCAGCGGGCATAATAAAGTGATCTTGAGCGCCGTTAAGCCAAGCTAGAAAAGCAATCCCTGCCTTATAACATTGGGTTGGTGATTTAAAAATTTCGCGAGCCAACGGCACTGTCGGATCAAGTAGCGCTTTGTAGGTTATCATATCATTTTTTGCCAGTGCTTCAAGCGCCTGAACTAGGGCCGGAGCAATAGCTGCAATTATACCCAATAATGCATGGGAATAATGATTCCCATCACCGGCTATCAATGCAGGGTAGTTAAAATCATCTCCGGTGTAGAGACGTACATCGGAGGGTAAGCGTTTGCGAAATGCCTCTTCATGAGTCTGATCCAGCAAAGATATCTTAATACCATCGATCTTGTCCTGATGGTCTTCTATAATCGACAAAACAGCTGTCGAGGCTTTAGCAATATCCTGATAACCCCAATAACCTCGAAGAGCTGGATCAAACACATCGCCCAGCCAGTGCAAAATGACTGGTTCGGCTGCTTGTTCAAGCAAGTAACCATAAATCCTAGCATATACATCCGGCCCGGCAGATATCGCCGGTAAAGCTCGACTGGCCATGATAATACACTGACCTCCCGCTGCTTCAATCATTTCCATCTGTTGACTGTAGGCAGCAATCAGTGCGGCTTCTGACTGCAGTTGCTTAATGGCGAAGTGATCCGTACCCGCACCGCATGCCACTCGAGGTTTTAGTGGGTGAGTTCGAGCTTCTGTTAAACTACGCTGGATTAATTCACTCGCCGTATGCCAGTCAACTCCAGCACCACGTTGAGCGGTGTCCATTGCTTCAGCCAGATGCAATCCTTGATCCCAAAGATAGTGACGAAATCGTAGGGTATTATCCCAGTCCATAGCAGGTCGACCGTGCCATGGATCACGTTCAGCAAGTGGATCTGAAATCACGTGAGCAGTAGCAAAAGCGGTTCGAGTCAAGGCTACATTGGGCGCTTTCAGGGTCAATGAATCTCTACTCAGTTGATATGTTTCAAGAGTGCCCTGATAAGTTGGAAGAAGCATAGTAAATTTCTACAAACGATGATCTTGGTAGATTATATCCGCTGTCTTTTCAGCAATCATTATGGTTGGCGCATTAGTGTTGGAAGAAATCAATTTGGGCATGATCGAGGCATCAGAAACGCGCAATCCATCAATTCCACGGAGCTTTAACCGGGTATCAACAACCGAAGTATTATCTGAACCCATACGACACGTCCCAACTGGGTGATGGTCAGTCTTGGCGTTGGCGCAGGCGAAATTAAAATAGTCCTCGTCAGTCCGCACATCCGACCCCGGCATGACTTCGCGTTTGACGAAAGGCTTCAATGGTTCCTGACGCATAATCTCCTGAACCAGTTTCAGACCGAGAATCGACATTTTACAATCATGTGGGTCTTGCCAATAGTTAGGGTTAAGCAGCGGAGCAGTATTCGGGTCGTTATTGACAAGACGTACTGTGCCGCGCGACCTGGGCCTTAGATAGGCTGAATTCAGCGTCACTCCAGGGTTCTTTATCATGTCAACGCCAACTTCGATGCCCGAACCCAAACCCAAATGTAACTGGATGTCGGGTGAACGAGCACCTTTCTCGACATACCAAAACCCACCGGTTTCAAACAGGCTCGAGGCAACAGGCCCGCGTTTGGTCAGTGCATATTGCAAACCCGCGATGGCCGTCCAGTACGGTTTGGCATATTTATCATAGCTATGATCACCGCTACATTCGCAGATTGTGAATAAATCCAGGTGGTCTTGCAGGTTCGAACCGACCTCGGGTTGATCTAGAACCACGTCCACGCCGACACTTTGAAGATGATCTGCCGGACCAATCCCCGATAGCATCAGAAGCCGCGGTGAACCGATCGCGCCCGAAGACAAGATCACCTCACTGTTGGCCCGAACAATTTCCGTTACGTCCTTTCCAGCAAGTTCGACACCAATAGCACGCCCATTTTCGACGACAATCTTCTGCACCTGAGCACCAGTGCGCACTGTCAGATTGGAGCGCTTTTTTGCCGAATTCAGAAACGCCACTGAGGTCGAAGAGCGAAAAGCATTGCGCTGTGTCAACTGGTAGTAACCAACACCATCCTGATTTGCTCCAGCCATATCGGAATTGTATGGAATACCTAATTTTCCGGCAGCCTCGAAATAGGCCTCACAGATCGGTAAGGGGGCACATGGTTGGCTCACACCAAGCGGACCACCCTTACTGTGAAACTCGTTTTCAAAGGTATCATTATCCTCAGACTTACGGAAATAGGGCAGGACGTCTTCATACCCCCAGCCCTCGCAGCCCAGCTGGCGCCATTCTTCATAGTCCAACCGGTTACCCCGGGTATAAATCTGAGCGTTTATGGTAGAACCGCCACCAATCACCTTGGCCTGAGTATAGTTGATTACCCTGTTATTGAGGTGTTTTTGCGGAACCGTGTGGTATCCCCAAGACCCGATCCCCTTGGTCATTTTCGCAAAACCCGCAGGCACCTTATATAACGGATGCCAGTCGTTACCGCCCGCTTCCAAAAGCAGGACGCTGATACCTGTGTTCTCACTCATCCGCGCGGCCAGAACACAGCCCGCAGACCCACCGCCGACAATAACAAAATCATAATCTTTAACCATTTTTCTCCCTCAAAGCCGATAAATCGACAGCCCACCATCAATCGGTATGACCGCTCCATTGGCAAATTTCATTTGACCAGAGATCAACGGTACAACGGCTTGCCCTACGTCATCCGGCAGGCCCCAGCGTTTTGCCGGAACCAACCCTTCTTTAATCTTTGTGGTGTATATATCTTTTACACTTGCGGTCATGCCGGTTTCTATGATACCCGGACGCAGTTCGAAAACACCGATACCATCCTCGGCCAGTCGTGCCGCGAAAAGTTGCGCCATCATACTGGCTCCGGCTTTTGAGATACAATACTCCGCCCGTTCGACTGAAACCATGCTGGCACTGATAGAGGTCACAAATATGATGGAACGATATCCCCCACCAATACCTTGTGCCAACATCCGCTTCGCAACTGCTTGCGCCAGAAAGAATGCCCCTTTTAGATTGACATCCAGAGTTAAATCGAAGTTTTCCGGCAGAATATTCAACATATCCCCCCGGATTTTCGCCGGAACCCCTGCGTTATTCACAAGACTGGTGATTGGCCCCTGAACAGCCTCGACTTTATTTAATAGGATGGGAATCGCCTCTAAATCACAGAGATTGTGCTGATAATACCGCGCATTTGGGCCGAGGGCGGCAAGCGCGGTTGTGACTGACTCGCTGTCTTCGGCCGAGGATGAGGCCAGCGCTACATACCATCCCTGCTTGATCAGCGCCCGCGCAATACCAAGGCCAATACCTTTTTGCCCACCGGTAACCATCACTACAGGTTTGATGATTGCAAACCCTCCTGCTGAATATGTTCAGCTACTCGTAGTGCTTGCGCAGCAATCGTCAAGGATGGATTAACCGCTGCTGAGGTTGGTAGAAAACCTGCATCCATAACAAATAGATTACGGTGGTCATGACTGCGACAAAATACGTCAAGCACACTGGTAGCTGGATCATGACCAAAGCAAGTAGTACCGCACTGATGCGATGGTGTGCGACGGTCAAAAGGACGCGTAAAAACCAGCGGAAAACCAGCTCGCTTCAACATTTGTTTAGCTTTTCTAACTAGTTCCATATGAGCATCCCAGTTAGAGCGCTTCCAGTCCAGAACAATTTTGTCGTTTTGGAGCATAACCCGACTATCCATATTCGGCAAATCTTCACTCATCACATACCAATCCACCGAATGACTTGCAATCCAGTTAGCAATCACTAGCGGTAACGATGACTGAGATGCTAAGATTGTTCCAGAAATTTTACCCAACAACTGTATATTTCCCAGCGGCATATCCATTGAACCACCCCTCAAATAATAGTCGTTAACCTGCAACGTTTTCTGATAAACAGCGTTATTGACTCTCCACGGGTTAATCGCCAGCAAAGCACTACTATTATGGTTCATAAAATTCCGCCCTACCAAATTGGAACTATTGGCCAAACCTCTTGGATATTTTCTATCGGCTGAACGTAGCAAAATTACTGCCGAATTAACAGCTCCAGCGCTAAGCACAATAATTTTTGAATTTAATCGCTGTAGATTGTTATTATGCTCGTATTCAACTGCTTCAATTCGGCCATAATCACCCACAATCAAGCGACTGACTTTAGCATTAGTCACCAACTTGACATTCGGATAAGACAAGGCCAAGGCTATACCGATTGATTGTGCATCTTTTTTACCACCATTGGTGTCTGGAAAAGCGTCCCACGGAGTCATACCACCTTCTAGCCAGCGGTCTAAATCAACGGCAAGTGGAAGGCAAGCAGGTGTAACGCCGTTTTGCCCAAGGCTGTATCGTAAGCGTTTAATAGCTGGTTCATCAGCAATAGGAGGGGCTACGTACTGACCACTATGCCAAGGTTCGGTTGGATCCTGACCGGCATCACCACAAACCTGGTACATCGTTTCGGCCGCTTGATACCAGGGCTCTAATTCCTGATAAGTAATAGGCCATGCAGGTGATACGCCTCCCAAATGCTGCAACTCATCAAAATCTTCTGCCCGATAACGCATCATTACTCCTGCATAGAATTTGGAATTACCACCTACATAGTAATAATTGCCTGGATTAAACTCCTCTTCAGAGGAGGTATACCAAGCTTCATGCGGTCGAAATACCCCGTATTTAAAGATAGCCTTATCATCTCGACAATCAGGACTATCGTGCAATTCCTCACCCCGTTCAAGGATCACTATTTGCATACCTGAAGGCGCTAAACTGGCAGCTAACGTTGCTCCGCCAATACCTGAACCAACTACGACTATATCTGGCTCTACCATTGACAATACAAATCAAACTTTCTAAAAAATCTTTTCATAACAACTCATCTTATTCGCTTTTCAGATTTTCTATCAAAGAAAACGGCTTGAGATAAATTAAAAGATAAGTTAATCTTTTTTCCTGCAGAAACTCTTGAGTTTCCGTTGAGTCGAGCAACAACCTTTTTTTCTCCTAATTCTAATATAGCAAAGGTATCAGATCCTGCTGGCTCAACAACATCAACAACTATTTCCCTTTTAACAACTTCAGCATTTGAACTATTGCTTAATAGTTCCAAATCAGTTATTGCTTCAGGACGTATACCACAAACCACCAATTTATCAGTATGATTTTCTAAACCTTTGACATTACTAACTGGTAATGAAATATTTTCGCCCCTGCTACTTTTCATTTGAAACTCTATACTATCACCGACTTTCTTAACTTGTCCTTCGATTAAATTCATTGATGGTGCGCCCATAAAATTCGCAACAAACATATTACTGGGGTTGTTATAAATTTCGTATGGAGTCCCATACTGTTGGATACAACCATCCTTTAAGACAGCTATCTTAGTTGCCAAGGTCATAGCCTCAATTTGGTCATGCGTTACATAAATAATTGTGGAACCCAATCGTTGATGTAGTTGTTTAATTTCAGTCCTCATGTCGATACGTAACTTCGCATCAAGATTTGACAAAGGTTCATCAAACAGAAATACTTGAGGTTCGCGTACAATTGCACGACCCATTGCTACACGCTGTCTCTGACCACCTGAAAGTTGACCAGGCTTTCGATCTAAAAGTTCACTAATTTGAAGAGTATGAGCTACCTTGTCGACGGCTTTCTCGCGTTCATCTTTGTTAATACCTTGCATCTCCATACCAAAACTAATGTTTTGAGAAACCGTCATATTTGGATAAAGTGCATAGGATTGAAAAACCATGGCAATGTTGCGCTTTGAGGGATGCAAACCTGCAACCGAACTATCCCCAATCATAATTTCGCCACTCGTAATTTCTTCCAACCCAGCAATGGTATTCAATAACGTAGATTTTCCACAACCAGAAGGCCCTACCAAAACTAAAAAGCCTCCATCCTCAATAGAGAGGTTAATTCCTTTGAGTACCTCGACAGAGCCAAAACTCTTATAAAGATTGTTAATCATTAGTGAAGCCATATTTCTACCTTTAAATAAATAATTCTAATAAAATCATATTTTTATCCCTTGACAGCGCCTGCCATTAATCCACGAACAAAATAACGTCCCGACACGATATATACAATTAGAGTTGGTAATGCTGCTAGGATCGCTCCAGCAAAATGAACATTATATTCCTTAACTCCTGTCGATGAATTGACAAGGTTGTTTAATGCTATGGTCATTGGAATAGAATCAAAATCAGCGAACGATGCGCCAAATAAAAAGTCATTCCATATATTCGTAAATTGCCAAATAACGGTTACCACTATGATGGGTCCTGAACTTGGCAACAAGACACGCCAAAAGATCCGAAAAAAACCAGCCCCGTCAATTTGTGCAGCCTTGACAATTTCTGTTGGAAAAGCGGCATAATAGTTCCTAAAAAAGAGTGTTGTGAAACCCAAACCGTATACCACATGAACCAAAACTAGACCCTGTGTAGTTCCAGCTAAACCAAGCAATCCAAGGATTTTTGCCATTGGAATTAAGACTATCTGAAAGGGAATAAAACATGCCAGCAAGAGTAAACCAAATACTACTCCATGACCTCTGAATTGCCACTTAGTTAAAACATAACCATTTAAAGACCCTAATCCTGTTGATATAAATACCGCAGGAAAAACCATAAGAATCGAATTCCATAAATATGGTTTAAGACCACTGGGATCTATTCCGATTTGTGCGGTAGACCAGGCCGACTTCCATGGATCCAGTGTCCAAATGGATGGTAAATTTAACATGCCGCCTGAACGTATATCATCAAGATGCTTAAATGAATTGATCATCATCACGTAGAGAGGCAACAAATAATAAATGACAAACAGAAAAAGCACGAGATAAATCAAAGTTCGCGAAATCCTTGATTTGTTCATATTGCGCTCTTGTAAGGTATTTAATTTCACTTTTGATCTTCACTTCTGAGTTCACTGTAGAGGTAAGGAATAATGATTGAAAAAATCGTTATCAGCATTATGATTGCTGATGTAGCACCTACACCCATCTGGTTTCTTTCGAAGGTATACGAATACATAAATGTTGCAGGCAGTTCTGTTGCCCTTCCTGGACCGCCATGAGTTAAAGCAATGACCAAATCGTAAGCTTTAATGGATAAGTGTGCCAAAATTACAAAGGCTGATAGGAAGGCAGGACGTAGCATTGGGATAATAATTCGTTTGTAAATACGAAAGCCTGATGCACCATCAATTTGGGCCGCCTTCATTATCTCTCCATCAATTCCTCTAAGACCAGCCAAAAACATTGCCATTACAAAACCTGAGCTTTGCCATACTGCTGCAATTACTACTGTATATATTGCGTAACTACGGTTTTTAATCCAATCAAATTTAAAATCCTCCCATCCCCATAGTTGGACAATATTTTCGATCCCAATACCTGGATCTAGGAACCATTTCCAAGCTGTACCTGTGACAATAAAAGATAACGCCATAGGGTAGAGGAAGATTGGACGAATAAGTCCTTCTGCTCTTATTTTCTGATCTAACAATATAGCTAGAAGTAGTCCAATTAAGGTACTAATCACGATATATAAAAAACCGAAAATAAAGAGATTATTAACAGCAATTTTCCAGTGCCTTAACCGAAATATCTTGAAGTAGTTATCCCAGCCCATCCATTCATGAGTAGGAAGCATACGGGAATCGGTCATGGACAAATATCCAGTGTAGACAATAAATCCGTATACAAAAACTAGAATTAAAAATAAGCTTGGTGCTAAAACAATTCTAGGGAGCCAAAGTTGAAGGTAATTTTTCATTTACTATAATTCTAATCAAAAATTAGTTGGCGAACTGTTAATTCGCCAACTAATTAAATAAAAGAAACTCAATAAAATCTAAAACAAATATTAGATTAAATTTAGTTTACTTTGCAGCTGCAACTGCAGAAACCAACTCTGCTGCTGCTTCTTCAGCTGAATACTCACCATTGAAGTGGGCAGTAACAACATCGTAGATCGCATTTTTGATTCCTGCAGGGACTGTATGTCCATGAGCCATAGAACCAAACAAGCTACCAGCAGCGTTTGCTGCGGCTAGATCTGCCATACCTTTCTTACCACAATCATCAAACATCATGTCTGGAACATCAGTACGTGCTGGTACTGAACCCTTCACAACATTAAAGGCAGATTGGAAGACTGGATTCATAACAGATGATGCCATAGCTTTCTGTGCATCTGAACTTCCAGAACCGCTAAACATAGCGAACTGGTCAGAGTTAAATGTTACTGAACCCTGAGTTCCTGGGAAACGGATACAAACGAAATCTGAACCAGGCTTCTGGCCAGCTTTCAAGAATTCACCTTTCGCCCAGTCGCCCATCATTTGCATACCAGCTTCGCCATTAATAACCATGGCTGATGCCAAGTTCCAATCGCGACCTGAGAAGTTATCGTCAACGTAAGAACGTAGTGTTGCCATTCTATTGAATGCTTCAACCATCAACACTCCTCCAAGAGCGTCTTCGTTTAAATCAATCAATGCTGACTTATAAAAGCCGTTTCCTAGACTAAGAGCAACACCATCAAAAACAGTTGCTTCCTGCCATGCTTGTCCACCATGTGCGAGTGGAGTTATTCCATTCGCCTTCATTGCGTCAAGCACAGAAACCAGCTCTTCCCATGTGGTAGGAGCATTGCCACCTGCAGCATCTAATGCAGATTTGCTAATCCAAACCCAGTTAGTAGAGTGCACATTTACAGGCGAGGCAACCCAGTTGCCATCGTACTTAGAGAAAGCTTGCAAGGCTGAAGGAACAACAGCGTCCCAGCCTTCTGCAGCGGCTACATCATTTAGATTAGCTAGAGCGCCTTGAGCTGCCCAATCCTGAATATCGAAACCAAGCATCTGGACTGCTGTCGGAGCATTGCCAGCTGTAACACGAGCCCTAAGCGTTGTCATAGCAGCATCGCCACCACCACCAGCTATAGGCATGTCTTTCCAGCCCACACCTTTACTAGCCAAGTCATCTTTCAACACACCAACTGCCGCAGCTTCACCGCCTGAAGTCCACCAATGTAGGACTTCAACGTCATCTGCTATGACCTGTGTTGCACCAAAAGAAAAAACTAAGCTGGCTGCTAAACATTTTGTGAACATTTTTTTAACCATTTTTATCTCTCCATATAACAATAAATTATGCCAACCCGAAGTGGGTTGACCCCCTTTGAGAAATCCATGCTTTTCGAGTATTACTAACCCGTATTTGCACGGTTTTCAATTCTAAAAACTCTTCTACTCCGTAGTATCCAAGTTCACGCCCCTGACCACTTTCCTTAACCCCACTAAAGGGTTGCACAGGTATGGATATTTTCACTCCATACTCCAGCAGAAAGGCCGTAGTTGGTGCTGTTTACTAACTCAATAGCCCCTCTTCACGAGCGATAGCCATCTTAGTTCAATTTAAAATAAAAAAACTTTAAATTTATGATTAATGATCTCACAGTATTACTCGTTGAAGTTAGGTGGACGTTTCTCTCTAAAAGCATTAATGCCTTCAGTTTTATCTTCAGAAGAAGCCAACATTCCACCGCCTAAAGCTTCAATCATTGTTTCAGTGTTCTCCCCTAATGCTGCGCCAAGCATGTATTTGGCAATCTCAGTCGCTCTCGGTGATTTAGTTGTCAAATCTGCGGCAAATGTGAGAGCCCTGGCACGAGGATCATTGTCGACCTCAGCAATAAAACCAATCTGTCTTGCTCGTTCAGCAGATAAGCGCCGACCAAACAGAACCAATTCCTTCACTACCGAAGCAGGCATCTGGCGTACCAGACGTTGAGTGCCTGACCATCCAGGCACAATGCCTACACCAGTCTCAGGCATTGCTAGAGTCGCTGAAGGAGACATCAACCTAACGTCACAGGCAGCTGTCAACTCAAGACCACCGCCAAAAGCGTGCCCCGAAATCACTGCAATAGTTGGCTTGCTCAGCCTCGCCAATCGATCAAGAATACGATGTCCTTCACGCACCCAATGACGGGCAAAATCAAATGGTGTCAACTGTGACCAAGCATATACATCAGCACCGACACAAAAGGCACGATCACCCTCAGCGGTTAACAGCACGGCATGGATATTGGTCGCATGCTCCAACTCGGCACAGTGTTGCTCCAGTTGCGAAAGCATTTCAGGTGTAAGCGCATTAAGCTTGTCTGGATTGTCTAACCGTAGTTCGGCCACACCTTCATGGTTTAAGAGGTGTACAGTATTCATAATGTCAACCCCATAGGCTTTTGGTGCAGTAGGTTATGAGGCATCTCAATAGCATCAGAAGCCACTCTGACTCGCCCCTCAGAGGCATCGATGATATCCCTTTGTGGATTAATACCCGGCATAATCTCAACCGCCACTAAGCCCTTTTCATCCAGTCTCATTACACAACGTTCAGTAATGTAAAGCACATCCTGTCCGGAATCACGGGCACGGAGTCCGGAAAAAGTTATCTGCTCGACTGCAGTAACCATTTTCGAAATCTTGCCAAGAGCTACCACCTGCAATCCAGAGTCACTCAATTCAAGTTCGGCAGATATCTCAAACAGCCCAGAAAAAATAATTTTACGAGCGTGAGCCGTAATATCTACAAAACCACCACAACCCGCAGTTAGGTACGGCCGTTTTGCTAGTTTTGAAACATTAACATTGCCCTCCACATCAATCTCAAGAAAGGATAGAAACGCTATATCAAACCCTCCCCCCTGAAAATAGATAAACTGGCTCGTTGAGGGCAAAATCGCCTCGGCATTAGCAGCGCAACCAAAAGCGAAGTCGGTCAACGGCACGCCACCCACAGCACCCTGCTCAATAACCCAGGTAATTGAATGTGCAAGGCCTTCTTCTATCAGAATACCTGGCAACATGGTTGACATACCAAAACCCAGATTGGCTGTTTGACCTGCCTGCAATTCCATAGCAGCCCGGCGGGCAATTACTTTTTCTATACTATGTGGATGGGGTTTAAATTCCGATAATGGAGTAGTTAGTTCACCTGAAATGGTTGGGTCATAAGCTATACCGGTGGTCTGTTGTTGTTCTGGATCAACCACTACCAAATCAACCAAATGTGTTGGAACATGAACATCATAGGGTCTTAGAGTACCCATTGCAGCTACACGCTTAACCTGCGCTATTATTAAACCACCTTGATTCTTCACAGCAATGGCCTGCTCAAGCACACCGAGATAGGCGCCTTCATGTTCATAGGTTAAATTGCCTAGTTCATCTGCTGTAGTAGCTCGAATAATAGCAACATTAGGTACAATATTAGGAAAAAATAGCCAGCTATCATCATTAAACTGCACCCGTTCCACGATTGGTTGCTTGGCAGCACTAGCATTCATGACGCTGCCTTCATGATGTGGATCAACAAAGGTATCCAGGCCTACCTTGGTTAATACTCCTGGGCGCCGAGCAGCCACCTCCCGATGCATATCAAACAATATTCCGGAAGGCACATTGTAGGCTTGTACTCGATCTTCAGTGATCATACGCCATATCTCAGGCATCGGTTTTGAGGATGGCCCACTTGGATAGGAGCCAGCAATAATACGACTCAACAAACCATCTTTGGCAATATGGTCTACACCTTTAATACCATACACATCACCCGCTGCAATGGGATGCAGAGTGGTTAGATTACAGGGATGACCCACGTGTTCAAAATGCTCACCTATGGCCCGAAGCATCCGATCCGGACAACCCAGTCCAGAAGATGAAGATACGGTTACCACAGCATTATCCGGAATGCGCTCTGCCGCTTGAGTAAAAGTTACAAATTCAACTGTCATAAAGTTATTCTTCCATAGTTGACATGAACAGCTTGACCTGTAGTGGCAGACTCTTTTACTGCCAAAGCCACCGCCAGTGATTTAATACCATCAATACCGGTAGCAGCCGGTTGACTGGTGCCTTTGATCGCAGCAATAAATAAAGCTACGGAACGCTCATAGGGATTGTGATTACTAAAATCAATATCTTCCGCACCTTGTTCATCAACACACTTAACTGTACCAATAGGTTTCGGAGTCATTACATCACGGGCTATAATTGACCCTTTGTTACCATAAAACTCAATCCCCGTCTGTGCATAGCGGTGTGTGAAAGACTCGTGGGTCTGAACCATCACCCCTGATGGCATTGCCCAGAGTGACATAACGCTATCCTCAACACCCAACCCCATACTGGTAGAACGCATCATAGCTACAACTTGGTGTGGATCTTCTTGCAGATGGAAACGAATGGTATCGGCGTCATGCACCACAATATCTGGAATTACACCACCTCCGGCCGAGGCATTGTTAATACGCCAACTCTGCAGGGATTCAGGAAGATAGACTGCATGAAAGATGCGTACACTTATTATTTCACCAATCCGACCATCATCAATCAATGCTTTAATTTGCAAATGTGATCCAGCATTACGTAGATGATGATTAGTAGCAAAAACCAAGCCTGCTACTTGAGCTGCGGTATTCATCTGAACTGCATCGCTCACCGTCATGGCCAAAGGTTTTTCGCACAACACGTGCTTGCCAGCCGCAATGGCTGCCAGCGCCTGTGCTTTGTGCTTTTCATTAGTTGTGGAAATATACACTGCACTAATTTCAGGGTCAGCCAGCAACCTGCCTAAATCAGTGGTACAGTAAGGAATGCCGTTCTGCTCGGCATAAGCCTTGCCACGCACAGAACTAGAGCTCAAAACCCCTTTAACGTGATGATTTTTCTGCGCCTGGATGGCGCTTATCATTGTATCGGCAGCAATTCTACTTGCACCTATTAATCCCCATTTCATTACACTATCTCTAATTTAGGGATAGGAATTTGATTTTGGCAGATGTGGTCTCTTGGGTCTCGAAACCCTGTTGTTGTCTGTTTCACATCACTCCTGCCATCCCTAACAGCCATTTCTCCCCCTCATCTCTCCTGTTTTCAATCACAAGCACATAATTTGCTCCAATTGGCGGCTGTTTTCAAGCGTTGTTAACACCCAACATCCACAGAACACCCCACCTGGGATCAAACAACGGCTCAGTTCAACACTATTTCACCCTCCGTAAATGATCACTGCTATAGAGTAATAGTGCACTCCAAATAAATCCAAACGCGAACAGGTGTGATCCATCAAGCGCCTCATTAAAGACCACAACGGCGAGAATAAAGTGTGCCGTCGGGGTTATAAACTGAAAAAAGCCCAATGTTGAATAGTTCATTCTTTTTGCTGCGCTCACCAGCCAGACCAGGGGGA
>MDTC01231761.1_pt1 | contig 13892 bp, 4 predicted proteins | sample 811181 | NCBI WGS metagenome assembly MDTC01 (sample SAMN05326644, study PRJNA326480) | marine metagenome | isolation source: seawater | place: Pacific Ocean: North | collected 2011
GAGAACACACCAAACCACACTGGTTGAGTAACCATCTTATCCGGTGTGGTAATCATCCAGTCGGCAAGCTGCGAAGTGACCTTCGCGTCTTGAAGCCTTTGTGCAGTTTGCGCCCAAATCTGCTTGAGGTTGTTTTCTACCGCTCCACCAACCCGGCTTTGGTCGGGGCCGAGCGATGTGCGCAGGGAGTCGACCACGCGAGAGCTGATGGTGTCAGACTTGGGGAAGAGTCGAGTCGTCTGAACGCTACCTACGTTGCGGAGGATGTCTACACCGCTGTGCTCCCTCATCGTCTTGACGTCCCGCATCATGCGCACCCCCTCTGCGAACCCGCCGGGGTTGGCAAAACCTACGAAAGCAAGGTTGGACAACAACTCCGCAATAAACCTTGGACCATCTGCCAAAGCCATGCGGTACGCTTGCTTCTTTACGAACTCAAGAAGCTTATCGAACTGCGTGTTGATGGTATACGACTGCACCAGCACGTCTGCAATAGCAGTGTTGATGGCGCCTCTCTTTCCTGTTAGCGCATCTCTCAGACTTCTCTGTGCCGCAGTCAGCCCCTTCACCCCCTTCAAGTCGTTGGCCATACGTCCGGCTGTACGCACCGGCTCAGTCATATAGTAGTCGGTCAGGACGAACTTGGCGCCACGGTTGGCCGAAGCGAACGGGTCGAAGTTAACGGGGCCGATACTTCCGGTACGCACCTCCAAGTTTTTGGCCCGCGTCGAGGGCCGCATGTTCTGGTTGACTTGCTCAATCAATCCCTTTACGCCGTCCAATCCTGCCGGTTGGTCATCCTTGAGTGAGATGCGGTGGAAGTATTGCGAGAACGGACGGAACGGAACGCCACGGATTACGCCAGCTACGTATTGCGCCTTGGGCGTAAGCTCATCGTTGATAGCACGAATCTCTTCGGCTACTGCCTTCTCCTCCTCGTTCAAGCTGGCTTCGATTTCGTCAGCCGTCTTGCCCTTTATCTCTTCGAGTATGCCCTCTAGCATCTCGGTCGTCTTTCCGGTGTAGTACGCTTCGCCTACGCCATCAGCATCGATGGTTGCCTGCAACAGGTCTTCGGCTGAGAAGACGCCGTCGACACCGACGTTGTTCTCAAACTCTCGCTGCATCATGTACGCTCCGATGATGAACTTGGAGCGCGTTATGGCGTTCGGGTTACGCTTGTACTTTGAAACCAGTCTAGCCTCTACCTTATCGAGGCGCTCCTGAATGGATATCATCTCGGAGTTGTACTGCGCGTATGCCTTAGCCAGAGGCTTGAACACGGCGTCGTATACGCGGGTGCTCTTGAAGTCCCCGAGCACTTGGTCTATGTATCTCAGAGGGTTGCGCTTGATGAGTTCTAGGGTAGCGTTGGGACCGCCAAAGACGCCAGCCACTTTCGAGTACGCCAACTTCCTCTTGGGGATACGCGCCTCCTTGATGGCCCGCTCCACCTGCCTAGCCTTCTGGTGGGCATCCATCTTCTCCACCAACACCTGCGCCATGTGCGGCAGGAACCCGTTCTCTATGTTGTCGGCTACGCGCAGGGCGTTCTTCAGTTCCGGAAGCGTCAGCCCCTCTACCGCCTCGGACCTTACCATGCGGTAGAACTTCTTTACCAGCTCCCGCTCCTCCCGCATCCCGAAGTCTACGTCGGGCCTACGCAGCACACGTAAAGCCTGCCGCAGACGGACCATCTCCTGCTCTTCAATGCGCTTCTTCTCCTCTGCCTCCTGCTGCCTCTGACCCTCGCTCTTTTCCTCTTCCTCTACCAGCTCGGATACATACTTGCGAAGGATGTCGGCCTCCGAGGGCATTTCGTTTCCGTCAACATCCAACCGCTTCTCTTCGCTGAGTACGCCCTCTTTTACCATGGCGTTGATGGTCGAACTATACCCCTTCTTTTTGTTGGGGTAGTTCTCATACCGTGCCAGCAGCTCCTCCTTCATCGATAGCTCCTCGTCGACGGCAGTCATCACCTTCGTTGTGAGGTCGCCTACGATAACCGACTGGTCGAGGTCGAGCACAGCCTTGCGTTCGACCAGCATGTCGATGAGCATACCATATTCCTCCAATACCTCTTGGGGAATCATGGTCGCGTCGATTAGCAACAGAGTGCGTAGCATGGGCGCATAGTCCTTGTGTACACCCAGCTTGGTTTCGAACTGCTTGAACGCACGCTTGCGACGGGCGTTGAGGCGCTTCACCTCCTGCTCGTACTCCGCATTGGCAAAGACGCGTGCGGCGTAGTCGGTGAACTTCTCCACCTGCACGGGGTTGAGCGGGTCTGTTGCGGCCAGCTTCTTTAGGATGAGCGTAGCCTGCTTGCCCGTTATGAGCCCCTTGGCTTGCATCAGCTCGATATCTTTTCCGATAGCCCGCATGGCCTCGCGCATAGCGAGGGCCGTCTGCCGGGAGCTTTCGGCAATCATCCTGATTTGCCTGTTGAGGTCCTTCTTGTCGATGGTGGGTATACCGTTGTCGATACCCAGCTTTATGACCGACGGTGCGCTCTTCATTCGGCGACCCATCTGCTTTCGGACTGCCCGAACCATAGCCTCACGGCCCACATCGGATGCGTCTTTGTACAACTTGGTTCCCTTCAGGTATGCCAAGACATCCTCTTCGATACGGTCGTTGACTGCCCTTGTGCGACGCCCCTTGTTCTCGATAGCTTGGATATCCTTATCGCCACGTGCCCGTTCGCGAGTACGTTGGATGATGCCCTGCACCTCCCTGTTTACGCGTGCTGCCTTTGCCTCGTACTTGTCTATTGCCTGCTGTGCTCCGGGTCGAATGGCTAGGATGGCCTTATCGGAGAAGCCACGCTCTTTGGCGAACTGCACTACAGCGGCGGTGGACAACCCTTCCGTTGCTGCGCTCAACTTCCCCTTCTGCTGCCTTACGTTCAGACTACTCGGGGCCATCATCCCCTCCGGGAAGTCTTGATACTGGTCTTGGTACTGTTGCAGCTCTGCTTGCGCACTCTCTTCTACCTCGGCCTGAGCCAAGCTCTCTGCCGCTTCAATCTCCTCTCGGTCGGCAATGGCAGTCTCGTCGCTGGCGATTACGTCGGCGGGCTTGACGCGCTTGCCGTCTTCCACGATATAGAACCTATCGTCACGCTCTCCGAACTGCTCCACTCCGAAGCCGAACTTCTTCATGTAGCCACGGAGCTCTGACGCCAACTTAGCATCGCCAATCAGACTTCCGTCTGGACGGAACTTATACCGACCCAACACCTCCGAGGCACGCTGCTCACGGGCCTTGGGCGCCTTCACCTCGTAGATGACCGTGCCGTAGGTGGAGTTGTCCATGTCGCTACCGGGGGTGGCGTACACACCATCGTAGCCAAATGCCTTCATTACCGACGTAGACGGGCTGTCAATATTACCCGGCTCGTTGTACAGACGGGTGGCTTCCTTTGCTACCCGCTTCGCTTCAGGCATCATAGCCTTTAGTTGGGCGGTCATCTCATCAGTTTGAATAGCAGGAAACCTAAGCGCGTCTATTACGTCGAGCACCTCTTCTCCGGTAAACGTATGTGGCGTATCACTCCGATACTTTACCCTGTCGTTTATCGACCTTAGCATTTTGTGCAGGAACCAGCTTGCCGGAGCGAGGTTGTAGTCGCGAGTATCTACGGCGGTGATGTCACGGTCGTCATACTCTTCAGCCCGCTTCCTATCGGAGAAGAAGTACGCGCCAGTACCAAAGTGACCCGTTTGTCGACCCTTGCCGACCATCATGCCTCGAGGCTCAGCCTTGGAGTCTACAGCTCCGGACCGGTATACAATGGTCGGACCCTCGGTGTCTACGCTTACCCGCTGCTCGCGGGCCTTGAGCTTACTCTCCGTACGCTTGGCCTGAGCCTCGTCCACGGACATGGTACCGAGGTTGGCCACAAACTCCTTGAGCTCGCCCCGCTTTGCCTTGGATGCCTTATCCGTCTTACCCTTCAGTCCGTCCAGCTCTCGCTTCGCCTGCCGAGACAGCGTGTCTTTCCGCTGTCGCTCCTTCGACTCCTCTCGCTTGGTCAACTCCTCCACGCTGACGCCCTCGACCTCGGCCTGCATCTCAAGCATAATCTGCTTGTTCCTTGCGTCAGCCGCCGCCCGTGCCTGCTCGGTCTCTGGGCCGAACATCCCCTCAAAAATCTCCCTAGAAGTGCGCTTCTTGGCAGCAGGCTTGGCAGCCGCTTTACGCGTCGGCGCCTTCTTGGCAGCAGGCTTCGCAGGCGCTTTGCGCGTCGCCTTCTCCACGGTAGGCGCCTTCTCTTCTGCCTCAACAGCTTCGGTAGCCGCAGCCTCTAGATTAGCCACGGTCTCTTTTTGACTTTTAATAACGCCCCGTAGCTTATCGGTCACCTCACTCTCCGCACCGCTATCCTCTTGTTTGGCGAGTTCCTTTTCGCTCTGCTCAAGTTCTGCCCGAAACTTATTTAGCATGGCCTTTACGTCGCCTACACGAGCCGCCTTACTTCTCTTGTCCGTAGGCTTTTCCCCTCGGGGGGATTCTTTCTTCTTCTTCTTCTCCAGCTCCGCTTTCTCGGCCTTGAGCTTGTCGCGCTTTGCCTTGGTCTCTTCCTCAATAAGCTCGACAGCAGCCTTTAGGTCTTCACCCTCAAACTCTTTCTTAGCCTTACTAATGGCTTTAGCACGTTCCTTGGTAATCGCCTTGCCCTCCTCTTTAATCTCTTTTAGGCGCTTCTCTTTTGATACCTGAGTACGCTTAGCTTCAACCTTAGGCTTGAGGCGACCTACCGCCTCTGCAATCTTGGTTGCAGACTTTTCTCTCTCAGCGTTGAGACGCTCTAACTCACCCTCCAACTGAGCTTCCAACTTTGTGAGTCGCTCGGCCTTGTCGTCAGCAGACATGCGCTTCGACTTCTTGATGTCGCGCATCTTCTTGATGGTAGCAGAAGCCTTCTTTTCACTGATAGCTTTGCGTACAGACTTAACCAGATTGAGGCCAGCCTCATCATCAACTTCAGTAGCAAGGTTGGCCAGCTCTCCTAACAACTCAACCGCTGCTTCGCCAATGCCACGAACCTTCTCTTGTGCAGACGCGATACGGCTGTCGATATCTACCGAAGCCTCGACCTCGGCGACACGCTCTTCGCCCACACGGAGCGAGGCAATCTCTTCAGCAGTAACCTCTTCGCCGGCCTCCAGCTTCTGAGCCAACGTATTAAATACGTCAAGCACGTTCTGGTCACCCTCCGACCACCCGCTCTCGAGCTTGATGCCGGTTACGCGTTCAATAAGGGCCTTGATGGCAGCCTTAATTCGGCTCTGTTCAGGGGCGCTAAGCTGACCGTAGCCATTAGATATGTAACCAAAGATTTCGGACAAAGCCTCCTCGTCAATCTCTGCCTCATCGTAGGCTGCCACGAACTCATCGATGCGGCGAGCCATATCCGAGTCGTCGGCCAAAGCCTTTCGCACCGTAGACATCAAAGCCTTGGCTTGCGTCTGGTACTCGGGGTCGGAGAGGTTCTCCAAAAACACGGCATGGAAAGCCTCGTGAGCTACCGTACGGGTGTTGGCTGTCTCAAGGTTGATATGGATGACACGGTTCTTCTTGCCCACCACATTACCGTCGACGTCGACATCATCCTCGTAGGTATACGAGCCACGGCCCTCGCCTTCAATGCCGCTGCCCCTCTGGTATTGAGCGGTGGTTTCGTACAGCTTGACCTGCAAGCCCGGGATAGAGTTGGCCAGTGCCGCCGCCCGCTTCTTGGCTTGAGCTACAATCTTCTCTTGCTTCCTGCCCAACGTAGTTCCCTGCCTGCGCTCGGCACTGATGTTGTCACCAAGCTGCTCGGTGACATCTGGCGTGCCCTCGGCCTCTAACCTTTCGGCTAGTTCTTCCGCTTCTTCCGCTTCTTCAGCTTCGACGGCAGGTTCTTGCTCGTCTTGTACTTCCTCTCCCACTTCTGCGCTAACTCCGGGTTCGTCGCGTGTAGGAACCGGCGCTGGGCTTGGCTCTTGAATGGCATCTTCCTTTCCTATTTCAGCCATAGCGTCTCGGAAGAGCTCGGCCTGTTTCTGTTCTATCTCCCTTTCCGTAGGACGGCTAATATCGTCGTCCCTCAGGGCTTGAATGGCTTCGGCACGCGTAACGCGCACCTCCTTAGAGATGGTGTTACCCTTCTCATCAGTCTCTTCCTCAAAGAAGTATGAGTCTCCGTCAAGCGTGGCGTCAATCTGTCGCTGTATGCGCTCACGTTTTTTCTTCCCCGAAGTGGTCTCGTTACCCTTGAGCTTACGCTTCTCCAACTCAAGGTCGGTTAGGGTCTGCACTTTAGCATCGTCGGTGATACCAGATTCACGGAGCTGCTTGCCAATGATTTGGCGCTCCCGAGCCGTGTTCCGTTTGTCGTTGGCTAGACCAGCTAAGACCTTATCGTTCTTGATTTCGATGGTAGCCCCGGCTACGTCAGCCTCCGACGCCTCGTTGATAAACTTGGCCATCGCCTTACCGCCGACTCGCTCTCCATTTAGCGTGTACTTCGGTGAACGCACAAGTCCCTCTCCTACACCGAGGACAAAACCGGGTCCCTTGGCTGCACCCTCAAGGACAATCTCCATCGGGTCCATCTCCTGCCTACCGGCAATCCTTCCAATGGCTTCGCCTGCCGACTCCAATGGCATATCCACCGCGCCTGCTGCGAGGACTCCTTTCAACTTGCTTCCCGTCTTACCCACAACACGGCGGGTGACACTAGACGCCACGTTCTTGGTGACTGCATTGAACAATCCCATCGCAACACCACGACCCGAAGCACGGTTGCGCATTCGGCTCATAGCCTCGGAGTCGCTCAGCACCTCACGCAAAGACTCGTTGGACATATCCACCTCGTTGATGTCTACGCCCTGCTTGGCGGCGAGCTCCTCCATCATAAACTCTCCAAAAGAAAGGCCGGCCTCAAGTGTAGTTGCTGCACCCGCCGCAGCTCCAGTAAGGAACGAACCGGGTACCGTAATCAACTCTTCGGGTAGCGCAACTTGAGGGCCGAGCTGGCCCGCAACCAGAGCAGTACCTGCTCCCAGTCCCCCTCCAGCCACTCCACCACCCACGACCTCTTTATTGGCCATCATAGCCACGGACGACACAGTTAGCTCGGGCAGGATAGATGGGTTCTTAGCCACCTCTACCAGTGTGGTCAACAGCTTTCCGCCATACGACATGCCCTTGGTCTTCTTCTCTACCCTCCGGCCAAACTCCTGCATCTCCTCCGAAGGACCAGCCTCAGCAGAGGCTAAGACGGCGCGACGGAAACGGTCGAGCTCCTCATCGGTAACGTCGTTGGCATTGACAGCTAGGTTGAGGTTTTCCCGGATGGTAGCTCCTTGAGCTAAACCTTGGTCGATAGCGCGTACGGTAAAGTCTGAAACCCAGTTTGTAAAAGCGTTACGACCGAAGGCTCGCTCCATCGCCGTAAGGCTTTCTCGAGGCTTGGACACCCTGTTAAAGTTGGCCAGTGACTCATTGTACAAAACCCTCGCATCCTCGCTTTCAACCGTCAATCTTTGCGCTCGGCCAAGCAAAATATTGAACTTGTCGACCAAAGCTTGATACCCTTCGGGGTCAGCCTTGGCGTCTTCCTCACTGTACTTTTTTAGCTGAGAATCTACATCCTCAAACTCCCTGATAATCTCTTCCTCCTCGGCACGGTACTCATCCATTATGAGGTCTGCCTCCTTCAAGGCTACCTCAGCATCGACAAGCTCACTGGTGTCCTTATTGTCTGTCAGGAACTTGCGCAGGCTCTTGGCCTCCTCACCTTCGTCAACACCGAAGTTGTACCACGCGGGGTCAAGGTCCACGACCATGGTTTCCCCATTACGAGCAGTGACCTTGATAGCATCGCCGATTCCAGTGGATTCAAAGTCGAAACCAAAGTCCTTGAACTCTGACGTTAGCTCCCGTGCTACCTGACGCTCGTCACCACGGTCAACAAGGCTGGCGTCAACAAACTCAATGGACTTGTCGAACTCAACGTCACCAGTCCTCAAGTCAAGGGCAGGCTCGGGAGCACCGGGCATATCTACTGCTGTGGACTGCCCAACGGGCATCTCGTCAACCTGCTGCTCTACCACGTCCTCACCGAATACTCGGGTCGGAGTTTCGTCAAGCTGCTCTATCGGCTCAGGCGGAGCTTGAACGCTAACAGACTCTGATACAGCGACTTCAGGCTGGAGAGACTCCAATAAACCATCGTCCGATACGGATTCCGTAGCGTCTTTTTTTTTTCGGCCAACAAGGTTTTCGAAAGCAGAAATATCTCCCGGAAAACCTTGCTCTTGAGCGTATGAATACGCGCTTTGAAGGGCGCCATCATCAGACTGTAGGAGTACAGAGAACTCCTCTACTGACCCGGGGTATCCTTTACTCTGAGCCCAACCGTGTAGGTTAGATACTGCCTGCTCGTCCATGTTCTTATTGTCCTGCTGTTGCCCAGTTGTAGTTCGGAGCCTCCTCCGTCACTTCTTCCGTGAAGATAGAACTGATTACCTCGGGGGTGTTAGACGCCGTAAGGACGTCGTCTTGAGGTAAAATCTTTAGTAAGTCCTCGGCTTTAATTCTCTGGTTGCTAGTTATTTCTTGAAGCAAAGCAGGTAAAGCGTTTAGATGCCGCTTTCTATTTGGAACAACAATAGGTTTATCCATCCTGTTAGGGATATAAATCTGGATACCAGAAAAAGTGCTTTCGGGGATTTGGTTTTCGGAGACTCCCGTTACAGTCGCGTCAATACCTATCTCCTGACTACCTAAAATCGAGCGTATTAAATCAGCATTTTCAGCCGCTTCAACACCGGGGTCAACCTCAAGCTTCTGGTCGGCATCAAGGCCACTAAGCAAATCTCTAACAGTCTTCTTATCGTTCCTGTAGGTAATTTCCACCGAGCCCAAGTCAGTCACGATAGGCTGTCGCGTGGTGGTGTACTCCCCTGAACCGCGCTCTCTACCCTCGTACTTCTTTAATATCCCGGGTAGTACATCGTCGATGTATGCCGCGTCAAAGAACTGCGTACCAGCGGGCTTAGCAAACTGAGTGAAGGCTTCGCCCAAGGGGATAGCACTACGCGCAACAACGGTTCCGTCATCAAGCCTCTTCTGAACAAAAATCTCTTGCTGTCCATCAGCACGTTCTCGAACGCCGTAAGAAGTAATGGTCTCATCCTGCCCAAACACCTCATCCAATCCCTCTTGCCTAAGCTTCTTGTCGCCATAGAACACCTTGGCCAAAGACTCCAATCCCGACTCCGTCTCAGCATATTTCCCGCGCTCGGCGGCACTAAGACCCGGCCGGGTAGACGGAGCAAACTCCTGACGGGCCGTTTCAACAATAGCCAGCCTACGCTCGAAGTCGTTGTTGAGCCATTCCCGTGCTGTGCCCCTCTGTTCTTCGGCCTGCTTGATAAGTGCTGTCCGCTGCGTGTCGTCAAGGTCGGCGCTGAAAATCATGTCGAGGTCAGCCTCGGTCATATTGCTGAGGTCGAGACCATACAAAGGCACGCGGTATCCTGCGCTAGGCTGACTGGGGTCGAGGACAAACAACACGTCGTTCTCACCCACCTTAGTAGCGTCGGTAACCACGTTGTATCCACCTACGTCTTCTGTTAAGATGGAGCTTACGTGGAGGCCGTCAGCCAGTTCGGCGTCGAGGAGGTTATCCTTAGACATATTCCAAGCCCTGAGTTGAGACTCACGCGTCTTTACATCGCCAGACATGATGACCATCTTGTCCGCTGCAAGCCTAGCCACCTCCTCATCCAAGGCGGCACCAACGTCGTACTTGTCGTACTGCATGTTGATGTACGCCCGCATCTGCGGGATGGTGACCGTCTCTCCGGTGCCGTTCTTGGCAATGCTAATCATCCCGTTGGTAGGGTTGACGATGCCTTGGGTATTGGTGAAGTTGGCGTACCCCTCAGCCAGCTCCATCATAGCCACCTCAGCCTGTTGAGATTTATCGTTCTGCAACCGCTCCATCTTGATGGCGTAGTTGTCAGAGTAGTCCTTAGCAAGGCCGGTCATACGCTCTGTACCCTGCGTCATGTTCGCCATGATGGTGTTGTAGTCGCGGACCTTCAGGTCGCCAGACTTGAGGCGGCGGTTGGCGTCTAACAGGTACTCTGACGACTGGTCAGCGAAATTAGAATACCAAGCGTTGATGCCTTCGTTCTCGCCCATTGGGGCGTTGATGATGGAATCGGTAAGCTCGTCGGTAGCCGTCTGGATATCCTGCCTCTTCTTCTCACGGGTCTCCTCACCAGTAATGATGGCGTCTGACCACTTCTTGCTGATGTCACCCCAGTTGACTCGCGACTCCTCATCGCGTGCTACGTACTTATAAGCTGTCATGGCATGGGGATTCGTCCACCGAAGGAGCTAAATAAACCTTGGTATTGGTCGTAGGGATTTGGCATAGACTGAAAAACCCCACTTTGGTACTGGTTAAATTGACTAGGAGCACTAAACTGACTCTGATTAAGCGTGGGCTGTCCCAGACGGGCCGCAACAGATGGAGCCATAGAATAGTCAATGTTCTGATTTCCCACCGTATCCACTTTAGGGGCGGCGCCGCCACCATATAGCGGAGCCATCTGCTGCCCCAGCTCGGCCCCTTGCTGCAAAGCAGTAAGACCCTGAGTGACATATGCAGCCCTGTCTTTTTGAGCGTCAGCGGCCATCTGCTGTTGACCAGCAACCTCACCGAGGTCGAGACTCATGCCCGTATCTAAAAGTCGGCCCTCTTCGGCTACGACCTTTTGTTGAATGCCTTGAAGCTCCTGACCCATAGCCGAACGGATTCTGGCCTGCTCGGCAGCTTGAGCCATAGCGACCCGACCTGCCGTAGCTGCGGCGCCACGCTCGTCGCCCTCTTGACCCATCTGCAACGCTTGGGCTCCGGTTACCAAAGCAGCTTCTCTAGCCAGCTCGTAAGGCTCCTTCTGGATAGATAATTGCTCAAATACGTTTACTCCTAACCTTCTACGAGCGTCATCCATTGCTTTCTGAGCATCTCGCTCAGCATTTGCCTGCCGCTTCTTAGCCTTACTGGCCTCACTAAAAGACTTGACGCCACCTCCGATAGCCGTAGCCGCCGCTACTCCACCACCCACAGCCGCAGCCGTAGCGGCGCTTGCCCCAAGGGCCGTTGCAATTAAGACACCTGCCATATTTTCTTTTGGATTACGGCCTCCGGAAGCTCCCGGAAGTCCATGGTATAAACTTCTTTCTCTGCCTCCTCAACCGTCTCCGCATCGGTGCGATATACGCACGTCCACGTAACGTCCTCATGGATATACGCCACGCGCTGCGTGCCCACTTCGGTATGCACCACCATAGGCGCCTTGACGCGCTTGACCGTGCCGTCGTCGAGGAGTAGAGACATATCCCCCTCCATAAAGAAAGAGGGGTGGTTCTGCTTGTGGATGAAGCTGACGACAAGCATACCCGCTGGCATAAATACCTCGCGCGTATACAATCCGTTCTCAAGGTGATGGGTAACCGGACATGCCTCCTGCATCTCCTCGGTGTGGTGCTCTACAGTCTCGTTCAAACCCACCAGAGCGAGCTGCAAATCCTCAATGGATTCCCAAAGCAAACCCCTCTCGGTATGTACGTGGCGTAGAATCTCTTCCATCAACTATAAAAGTACGGATTAGCCGGGATACGACTTCATCACCTCCGACCGTGCCACAAACAGCTCCACAGCAGTAGTGTCCGTATTGGTAAGCTCAAAGACACCGTAGTGTCCGAGCAGGCCGTTGGACTCCGCCACTTGGTTCTTGATGCCCAGCCAAAGCGGGTCGTTGATGCCGGGTGCAGCGCCGCTTCCGTCGTGCGTAACGCGGTTGATACCGTTGGGGATATCGACCTCGATGTTGGTTACGAAGCCAGCGAAGGTGATGGCCGTGTACGGGGAAGGAGAGAAGTAGAACGAGTCGCCCACGCTGAGGACACTGCCGATACTAACCGTGAGCGGGAAGTTGACGACGTTGCCAACGACGGTGGTGCTTTGACCAATGCCATTGAGTGAGCGCAACGCGTAGTCGTCAGGCTCAGCAGGGTTATTGTTTGTCGTGCGTACAAACGCGAAGAAGTCGCCTTCCTTTTTCTCGAAGTACTCGGCGTTGATGAACCTCCCGTCCTGCTGGTCGCTGCTCATGGCAGCCGCCCAAGGCTTGTTGCCCTCCAGTTGCAGCGTCTTGAAAATCTTGTTTTCTATGGGCTGGTCGTTGAAGACACTCTTCAAGGTGCTATCGTACTGCGTACCATAGAAGTTATTGCGCACCGTGTTGGTATTGTGGCGGAAGATATTACCGCCACTGAACGTATAGAGGTATTGGTTCATGCCCTGAATCCACTCAGGCTCGAAGGAGTAGAACGAAGGCCACCCCTCAGCAGGCGGGCTGTATGTCAGCGTGTAGTTGCTCATTACATTCCGGGTATGTTGAAGTAATTATCAATGTTCGTCTCTATGCCGCTGTTACTGCTTGATTTATCTGACGGGTAAAAAACAAGCTCTTGCATACGACCGTCAAAATGATAGATATTATTGAACCTCGCGCCCAGTGTAAGACCGTCTATTGCAAAACTGCCAGCATCGCCTTGGGCTATACTAGCGCCATTAACGCGCATATCACTGCTTGCCCCATCCACAAGATTGTTGTAAAGTGATTGGCTTGTCCCAATTTGCGTAGTGCTTGCATTGCTTGCGCCAGCGTACATAGCTAGTTCACCCGCTTGAGCGCCAATTCTTGTCTCAAATTGGTGGCGAGCAAAAGAAGAGTTGTAACCTGAGAATAAAACTCTATAAGAACTAAAGTTTGTTGTGTCATTGGTTGCCACCAGCAATATTTGGTTTGGCTGCGACTCATTGCTTCCAAAGCTCATTTTTAAAGTATCAGAGCTTCCATCAAAGTCAAGTGCTGGCTTACCGTTCTCAGTAATTACAGCAGAGCCGTTGTATATCTGCGGTTGGCTGCCGGGTGTGGACTGCTCTGCGTCGTTGCCATTGACTGACTGGTCCCACCAGCGCGAGACGTAACCCGTGCCAGTTCCACAGAAGTCCGATATAGCCTGAGTGTCGAGGTCGCCATTGGTGTCAAAACCAATTGTAATCTCGTCGTCATGACCGGGGTTACCTACCCCCATGTCTCTGCGAACAGTCATACACAAGACGGCCTTGTCGCTCAACTGCCTAACTGAGTACGCTGCCGCAGCATCCGTTCCTCCTGTTGCACTACCGTAGTCGTACAGTAGCCCACTGGTAGGTTGTGTCGTAGGCTGGTAGATTCGGAAGTGGGCGTTGATGTCCGTCTCTATGCCGCTGCGGTTGCTGGTTTGGTCGGTGGCATAAAAGATGAACTCTTGCACGTTACCCGTTAAATATTCCGAAGTGTTTAAACTACCAATAATAATATTTCCAGATATATTAAAATTGCCAGTAAATGTTGTTGAGCCTGTTCCATCTATTGAGCCATTTATATAGTTGGATACGGTGCCGTTGTTCAATAACGCACCTTGCAAAATTTGCGTATTCAACGCCACGACTGAGCTAGTAATTGGTAACGATGTAGAATTTGAGTCCCTTGCTAGAACTCTGGTTTCTCCAGTATTTTGAAACCGACCGAAAATAATGGCGCTTCCTGTTGCTCTCCATATATGGCCTGTATTAGAGGCGGATTGAGTCGCGACACTTGCGGCATAATAATCAGCAGTAGCACCAGCGCCAAGTTGTGGCGCATAATTCGTGTCTAATTTCTGAGCACCGTTAAACTTCAGCGTTGGCTTTCCATTCTCAGTAATCACAGCAGAGCCGTTGTAAATCTGCGGTTGGCTGCCGGGTGTGGACTGCTCTGCGTCGTTGC
>MDTC01033089.1_pt1 | contig 13891 bp, 9 predicted proteins | sample 811181 | NCBI WGS metagenome assembly MDTC01 (sample SAMN05326644, study PRJNA326480) | marine metagenome | isolation source: seawater | place: Pacific Ocean: North | collected 2011
CCGTGGAATCGGACATAAGTATCGATTTGTTGGAGTTTTCTCCGGATGGAAGTTACTTGGTTGCTTATGGTAATCTGGATTTTGAAATCTATCAGACCTCCGATTGGGAAGAAGTATTTTCTGGCAATGTCCAATCCACGGCTTACTACGACATCAATGGAATTACGTGGTCGGGAGATGGAGAAAGAATTCTATTTATGACCGGTGAAGACGGTGGAAAAATGTATGAGGGGCCAGATTGGGAAGAAGTGACAGGAACCAGTTCGACCGGCATCTATGCCGTTCACCATCCGACTGAAGACATCCTCTGGTACGTCAACAACGATGCCACTGGAAATGAATACGAGTTTGAAAACATCCCGTTTGTAGGTTATCAGTGGGTCATGAAGCGAAGCTTTACTCTGACTCAAAACACCGGGGTTGGGCCACTGTCTGTAGACCCAGATGGTGACTATCTTGTGATGAATTCTGAGTATGGTGTGTCAGCTTATTCAACCTCAGATTACAGTTTGGAGTTTTCTTCTTCATCGGCATCGGGACCTGTTTCATTTTCCGTGGATTCAGATTCTATCATGTTCCAAAATGGAGAAGACTATGACATTTATTCCACGAGCAACTGGCAGGAAATCTCAACGGTAACTGGCCCTGATCATGATTGTTATTCTGATGGAGCGACAAAATTCAGATTTGTTTCCGGTGATGGAGAACTTCTTGTTCTTGCTGAACGCTGCTATGAGACCTATCTTTCAGGATGGATGCCTGATGATGATTCAGACGGCGTAGCAAATGTACAGGACATCTGCCCCTCCACTTCAGGAGATGAAGACGCTGATGCAAAAGGCTGTGCGTTGAGCCAAAAGGATACTGACTTGGATGGAGTTAACGACCGAGATGATATATGTCCGAGAACCAAAACGAGTGATAGTGCTGACAGCAGTGGGTGTTCACTCGCCCAATTGCAGGACAGTGACGATGATGGTGTCTCTGATTCTGACGACATCTGCCCGGGTACGATTTCAACTGAATTCAGTAACATCTACGGTTGCAGCAGCAACCAACGCGACGTTGACGGAGATGGGGTTGTTGATGCACAAGACAATTGCCCGCTTTACGATGTTTCGTCCTGCCCAAATATACTTTCATGGGCAATGTCATCACAACCGATTGATGCTGTTAGCATGTTGGGGCTAAGATGGTCTCCTATCGGAAACCACGCGCTGACAGCACAAGCAGGTAGCATCGTGCTTAGAGATGAATCACTTTCTCTTGTCAGAGAACACATATTTGACAATGAAAGTCGAATGGTCTACGATTATCTTTGGATGCCAAATGGTGTTGATGTGTTGATTCTTTGGGAAAGTGAATATTGGCGAGATGCAGAATGTGGATACTATCTGTGGGACAGTGCAAACGATATGCGTTCTTGGGATTTTTTAGTGAGCACTGATTGTTCTTCATTTCGTGATCCTGTGGTGAGTCCAGATGGGACACATTTGGCTGCATCGATGTATTCCGCCAGCAGTTACTCAGGGAGTACCGTAGTGATCGACCTCACAACACATGAAATAGCGTTTGAGGATGAAGACCATTACCCTAGGCAACTTATCTTCACGCACGATGGAACTTCGCTCATTGGTCTTACGAGCAGGTCACTGAATCTATGGGATCTAAACGACGGTTATTTACTCCAAAGTAGGTCAATAGATGACGGTGATGACCTTCTTCTTTCTCCTGACGGAGATAGCCTCTATGTGTATTCGGACGAGATCATTCGGACGTACTCCATGGAATCTTTTCTTTTCAAATCTATCATCTCATTTGAAGAGGGCAACGGTTACTATTCGGGGCCGTTACAGTTGTCGCTTGAATTTTCAAGAAGCAGCGACCTTCTCTATGTTATGCTCGTCAATGCATCATACGACGGGGGTTGGAATTATAATTCGTCCATGCAAACATATCTTGTTGACGAAAATGGAAGTCTGGAACTTGCCATGCCTCCCAATTACATCAATACCTCAATTGGAAGACCCGTCTTCTTCCCAAATCAAACATCGTTTTTGACGTACGTCGGTGATGAAAACGAATACCATCAGGAAGGATATTACCTCTGGATGCCTGATTCAGATGGGGACGGGGTACAAGATGTACTGGACCTTTGTCCGAGCACAAATTTGGAGGAGTTTCCAAATGAAGATGGTTGCAGTTGGGAACAACTGGACGATGATGAAGATGGAGTTGTCAACGGTTTGGACCTGTGTACAAGTACAGTATATCTAGCCCTCATTGATGAAAGCGGATGCTCTGATATTCAAGTGGACCAAGACTCAGATGGAATTTGCGACCAGGGCGCGTTGAGTGCAGGCCCGTCCGGATGTCAAGGAATTGATCTCTGCCCAAAGACTCAACCAGGAAATATCGCAAATGCAGCTGGTTGCAGTTGGGAACAACAGGATGAAGATGAAGATGATGTTCCAAACGGGGTTGATGTCTGTCCAGACACTGGGCTGGATGAGGATGCAAACGCAGATGGATGCGGTGAGAAACAACGCGACAGCGATAGCGATTTACTGAACGATTATTGGGACCAATGCCCCCTTACCGCTAGCAATTCATCCGTTGATGAAATTGGTTGTTCGGACCTTCAAGTCGATGCTGATTTAGATTCTGTATGTGATTCTGGCAGTCCTTCTGCAGGGCCATCAAATTGTACTGGGATTGATATTTGCCCTCAAACTGGGGAGAATTTAACCGTTGACGCAGACGGTTGCTCATGGAATCAAAAGGACGATGACGCAGACGGGATTCGCAATGATGTAGACCTATGTCCAGACACCATCAAACCAGACAATTCACCGGACGGCTGCTCAAGTTGGCAGCGTGACTCAGATAAGGATGGGATTTCTGATGCTGTTGATGAGTGTGCAAAAACCCCTGAAGACGAAATCTCCAATCAGTTAGGGTGTTCAGTAAGCCAGGCCCAGTCGGAGGTCGCATCCGATGGCGAGAGTCTGGCAGTGGATACAACATTGATATTGGCGGGGACGATTCTTATTGTCGTTTTAGCCGGCATTGGATTTTATTTGAGACGAGAAAAAGAACCTGAACTGCTTTCTCAATCAAGTTCTCAAGTACCTCCATATCAAACCCGGGGTGCGATGAAGGACGATGGAAAGGAATGGATTGAATTCCCTGAAGGAAGTGGAACTTTGTTCTATCGGGACCCAACAACAGGCCAATGGGTCAAGAGCTGAGAATGATTGAACGTCAAAGATAATCTCTATCTAAATTAGGGATAATTGGCAGAACAAACTGATCGGAGGCCTCGTATGGGCTTCTAATTGAGTTCACCAATTCATCATTTTTCTGAATGTTGGTGACGCCAGAAGGAGGTCAATGGATCTGGATGAAAAGTACTGGGCTTCAAGTCCGCTTCTTACCGCTTCTTCACTGGCTCCTGGGCTAACTCCGGCCATGTCCATCACCTTGTTGTACCCGTTTCCATGGTGGCCGCGGCTGCTTCGAGATCCTCCTCCGAAACTTGGATTAATGCTTAAATTTCCACCTTCTCCCTTGAGAAGTTTGAGGATGAAATTGAATATTCCCATTTGAATCAACTCGTGACTGCGGGACTGTCCGAGTCCCGCAGTCGGTTGGATTCCCCCGATATTATCGGGAAGGTCATTGCCGTTAAGCTCTCTTGGACAAATATTGTTTAGACAGACGGCATATAAACGTTCACACTTTTGTAACAATTCGCATCGCAGGTTCAGGACGCCCTGCAACATCACCATCGGGATCCACCTCTACATCCAAGCGCCTTAGGGCTTCAATATGAGTTGATGACCAAGGAACGTTGCTGATGGATGCTCCTTCATCCCATCTGCCGATATGCCTGAGTTCATCTGCATCCTTTTCTCCTTGCTGAGGCGTGCTCATGTCAATCCAATAGTGACCCAAGGTACCGATTTCAGTAGCAAGTTGTTGCAAGCCTAATTTTGGTAATTCTTTTCGAAGTTGCTGAATTGGAATGGCACGTGGGACGATCACGAATTCATGAGTTCCGTCGGTAAAGTTGTAGATTGGAGTCCATCCTTTTTCTGTTAAAGTTTTGATGAAATATGTTCGTTGACCTTCTTTCCATCGGGTCGGAACCCAAGCCATGAGCGCACTTCTTCCCTTTGTCCCAACTACCTGGCTGCTCATTTGCATACTGATTGATTGAGGTGCAGGGTTCCTACTCGGTGGATGTTGTTTTTTTGTTTTCTTTCGCTTCAAGGGTCGCGTGGTCAATGCGACAAGAGAACTGAATGTACCGCCCAATCCTAAGGGCCAATACTTCATTCTAGCATGCCGTTTGTTTCGGGGAATTGTACTGCGCCATGTCTTCAACGGTTGACTTAATTGCTCACGTGAGATTCGTGTGCAACACCACCCTGTTGTCCCGTGAAGTGAACCAGGCAAACGAATAATTCGTCGTGTGTCAGCAGTAACTGTGGGGTCAACTTCAAACCCTGCGTCAAGAACCCGATTGAGAAGTTTCTTCCGAGAATCTCTTACCTTCTGCTCGCGCAGTCGGGGTTCAGGAGTTCCAAAGATGCTCCGATCGTTGTCTTTAAGGACCAAATGAAATCCTTTACCTCCGCTATAGCTGATGTATTGCAACGACAAATCTTCATGTTGTTCAAGCCAGTGAAGAAGGCTGTTTGTCACCTGTCTGGCGCGCTCCAAACGTCGGTAGCAAAAGGGCCTAAAGTCGATATCAAACACTACCAGATGGTCAAGCAATATGGGCGCAGGAGCATGTTCATCCTTTAATCGGGGGAGGTCTACTGGGTTAAGCCAAGCAGATGTCCCAATGTACAAATCTCTGGGAGCCTGTTTCGAAAATTGTTTCCTCAACGATTGCTCATGACTTACTTGTCGTGCCAATGTCACCCAACGATCGTTGTTCAAACGCCACCGAAATTGATGTCTGGATGGTTTTTCCAACCATTCCAAATCCAATTGGTTCGTGGTGTACCACGCTTTAAGTTCGTCTTCAGTGAACATCGCTGATTGTCTCATGCCGCCCTGTCTGTCAAGGTTTTCCCAAAAATCAATGAATTTTGTTTCCAAGAATCAATAACGTGTGTTAATTGTTCTCCATGAACGAGAACAGTAGGAGAGTTGATGAGGAAAGGGCGACAGGTTGCAAACGGTTGGTAAGATGAAATTGCGCCTTCACCAATTTCTTTCTAAAACTGGACATTTTTCGTCCAAGAGAGATGTCAAACAGGCCATATGGGACGGTGATATAACCGTCAAGGGTTCGGTCATTAAAGACATCAGTTTTCAATTCAATCCGAGAACAAAGCCTGTAGAGTATCGAGGCCAGTTGTTGGAATTACCAAATGACCATACGACATTTCTCCTCAACAAACCTGTAGGCTACATTTGCTCTCGCCTAAGTCAGCAAGAACGTTCACTCAACAAACGCTCGGTGTTTGAATTGTTTGTTGATTCGGTTGATCCCAGTACGTACGACCGGCTGTTGACCGTAGGCCGTCTTGATGAAGCGACGACGGGGTTGTTGTTGGTGACAACCGATGGAACGTTGGTCCATGATATCACTTCACCAGAACGTGAAATTCGGAAAACATACGAAGTTGTTACTCGTGATGAAGTTTCATCAAAGCAACTAAAATCATTGCAGCAAGGCGTTGAAATTCATGTGGAAGATTCTGGCGTGGTCACCTCTTATACCTCAAGGCCAGCTGTTGCGCGACGTGTTGAGTCCGACCTGCTTCAATTGACCATTAGCGAAGGGAAAAAACGGCAAGTGCGTCGGATGTTGGAGGCTGTAGGAAATGAAGTCATTCACCTTCACCGATTGGGAATAGAGTCCCTTATACTCAGTGATTTTGAGTTGGGCGACGGCGAATTCTGTCCAATGAAGAAACAAGAAATTTCAGATCTCGTCTTTCAACACTGAGCAGACAAAAGACCTTGAACGAAGGCCTGTTGGTCTGCATGAGGAGTATCTATGCCCGGTGATATGTCTTGGATGAAGTCCCGATACGAAGAGTTGAGTGAGAAATCCTTACTGTGGGAGCCTCCAACCCTTGAAGGACCAAATCAACCTCGTTGTCAAATGGATGGAAAACCAACCATCATGCTTTCTGCGAACAATTACTTGAACTTGACAACCCATCCAAAAGTTGTTTCCGCAATGCAGGAAGCCACGGCCTACTATGGAGCCGGTAGCGGTTCGGTACGAGCGATTGCCGGTACAATGGACATCCACCTTGAGGCTGAAAAGAAAGTAGCAGAATTCAAGGGAGTTGAAGCCTCTTTGATTTATTCAGCAGGTTATACGGTGAATGTAGGGTTGATTCCGACCTTGGTTACAGGTCCTCAAGATGTTATCATTTCCGATGCATTGAATCATGGCTCAATCATCGATGGTGTGCGACTCACCAAAGCATCCCGTGCTGTGTACGGGCACAACGATATGGGGGAACTTGAAGCTGTACTCAAATCCCATGAATCCTCAGAGCGCAAACTCATCATCACCGATGGCGTATTCTCTATGGATGGAGACATAGCACCTCTTGATGAGGTGACTTCATTGGCTGAAGAATACGGTGCTATGGTCTATGTTGACGATTGTCATGGCGAGGGTGTACTGGGTGATGGCGGCGCTGGTATTGTTGATCACTTCAAACTTCAAGGAAAGGTTGATTTTGAAACGGGCTCTTTCTCAAAGGCTCTCGGTGTTCAAGGAGGTATTCTTGCAGGAACGGAGATGACCCGAACTCACGCTCTGAATCATTCCCGCTCTTGGCTTCTTTCTGGATCCCAGCCACCAGGTGTAGCTGCGGCACAAAAGGCTGCAATTGAGGTCTTAATGGATGAGCCAGAACACCATGCCCGTTTGTGGGAAAATACTGACTATTTCCGAAAAGAATTGCAAAGTCTTGGGTTCGATACTGGAGATTCTGTTACGCCAATTATTCCTGTAATGTGTGGGGAATCAAGCGTCGCAAAAGCGATGACACACGAACTGGGCAAGGAAGGGGTCATGGCCGGAGCAATTGTCTTCCCCATGGTCGCTCGTGATAAAGCTCGAATCCGAACTCAGATGTCTGCAGGTCTCTCACGTGAAGACTTGGATTCGGTTCTTGCTTGCTTTGAGAAGGTCGGGCCCAAACTTGGGCTCATCTGATTTCATTCTTCAGATTCAAAGTTGTCAACGACTTCAAGCAGTTCAGTATCCTCTCCCGCCATTTCTTCGGCTTCGGAGTTGTCTTGCTTGATTTCCATGCCCAAAAACGGGTCTTTGCCATCTTCTACCATGCAAAGTAAACGCCATCTTGGCGCCCATGAAAGGTGGACATATACGGGTCCGGGCAAAAGAAGAAGGGCCCATGTTAACAGACTTGGAATTGCAACAAGTCCAGTTCGGTCAATGGATAGCAAAGCCAATCCTACAAATGGCATCGGGTACAAAATGTAACGAGGCGGTGCCATAGGATGGCGTTTTGAAAAGGCGATGAGAAGTATTGATGCAAAACCGGTAAGGGCGCATGCGACGATAAGCAGAGCGGTGTGGTAAATCCATTCAACGGCCCAAACCTCGTTGTTGCCCCCACTAAATGCATACGGCAAAATAAGTGCAAGTGAAACGAGAAGTCCGTAAAAGGAGCCGATGTTTGCAGGATGGCTAAGCCACAATGGGAGTTTAGAAAACCTCCTTGAGAGCGATGTGCCAAGCAATGTATCCTGCTCGTTTTGGGCAAGGTTTTCGACCTTACTCATCCAAGATTCGGAAGTTGTCACGCTCCCTTGGTTAAGCGGACGGGTTTTGAAGGTAGGGGTTACAACATCACAAAATTGGCTATTCTTCACGCTTGAAGAACGATACCAACGGACTTTCAACTTCAATTTCTTTCTCTTCTTCAAGCCAAGAGCGTTCCAAAAGGCCGCTTTCCTTCTTTTCGCGCTCTCTGGCTTCATCAATCGGATCGGGGACATCGTTCACCGCATCCCTCAGGGCGATTGATTGGTTGATAAGCGCCATGTGGCGAGTGATCAGTGGAGTCCGTTTTTTGGCCTCAGAAAAATGACCCAGTACCGGGAAATCAAGCGTGTCATGTACAATATTGAATCCACCGAACAACTCGTCTGGGATGAGTTTGACTCGGTGCGAACCAGGATCAATCCAACTGCCGTTTGAGAGCTGAACTTTGACTTCGGCTTTTCCAAGCGGTGCTTGGTCCATAAAGGGATGATTCAAATTGACAGCAAGAGGTGTTGATGCATGGCCCAAGTAACGGTTTAACACAAAAACTGCATTGACCAAGAAACTTACTACTGCGACGCTGAATGCTAGGGCAATGGAGCCGGTGAAGACGGATAAAACTCCCCCAATGAGAGCGGAAATTCCTGCGGAACTTGCAAACCCCAATGTCCGTGCTCGAGCGAACGGTTCTGCAATAGGGGTGTCAATGAAGCGAATCATGCCCTTGGAAAGTCCTCCCGTTGATTCACTCATGGAATACTCAAGTGGCTCAATCACTTGAACTTCACGCTCTTGGGAACAGATGTCCTCTTGGGTCTTTACTCCACAGATTGACATCTGCGGCAAAGGTTTCAATGGCCGTAAGATGAGTTGCAATGTCAAGCCCCCAAGCGACACCCCAGTCCTGTAATTTTGGATACAACTTCTCCCATTGACTGGTAACGCCACGATGGTTTTTGTTTTCGTAGTGCAGCAATAGAGCGGATGTTTGTATCATTCCTTGTACAAGCAGCACTTCTTCTGGAGGTGCGAAGCGTCGCTTGAGGGAATTCCAAAGGTCCTCCCAAGATTCATGAGCATGCCAATACCTTCCATTATCAAATTCCTCTAACCCTTCTTCTAACAAGTTCATCTCATCTTGACTGAGTTCTCTTGCTTTTGGTTGGGGCATGGTTGGGGGGAGTTGTTCATGCTTGAAACAGTATGTGTTTCAGCGGATTTATCCGCACTCTTCAAGAGGGGGTTTAGGGGATGTGCGGGTTAACGGTGGTTTGCCCCAATGGAACTTGTGCACGGCGACATGATTGAACAACGGCGCGGTGGCGTTGATGTTCTTCGTCTCATCGCTCAAGATTTGGCGGCACATGGACAATCCGGAGCGGTGTCAATCCGACCCAAAAATCAAACATCAAACGGCTGGTTATTGTTCCGTTTGGGCCACCCAGTCATGGCCTTCTATCAAGATGAATCAGAGGTGTACGGCCTCGAGGCATTGCTCGCAATAGAGCACGACGCCATGGATGTCGGGAATGATGTCGAACTCTATGAGATGAGCATGTCATCGCTGCGTCAAACGATGGAAAAGCATCCTGATAGCGTCCTGCATCTTGAGCATGAACAAGAACAAGGCGATTCCGATTCATGGTGGTCAAGTGTACGGCTTCCTTCCTCTTCATGGCGAAGAGCGGCCCGCCCTGAAGAATTGGATGACTTTGTTCCACGACCTGAATTCAATCGGCGACCTAATTCCAGTGGCTCAAGCAGCGCCTCAACATCACCGACTCTTCAACCGGGCAGCGTTTACCTGTTCGATTCTCCCGATCCCCATCCAATGATTGAGGTCGGTGTTGAACTGGCAGAACGTGGCGTTTCTCTGTTGGGGCTGTTTGGATTGCCTCATGCATCAACCGATATTACAAACCGTTTGCCAATGCCCACGAGTTATTCATTGTTCACGAAAAGAGGTGATTTTGAACTCCTAGCGAGTGAAGACGAAATCCTCCATTGTGTTGAATCGTTTTTGTGGGCTAACGAACGTTGCGTCGTACTCATTGATGGGCTTGACCGATTGGGCAATGCCTTGGGTGATTTGGGAATGATGAATTTGATTCGCTCAGTTGTAGACGGTGTGAGATTTAACGACCATTCTCTTCTTATCACGACCGACATGAGTGTGTTCCAACTTCCCGTACGGCACAGTTTGATGAGTGAATTTGTACCGCTTACGAATTCTAATATTGCCTCTTGGCTGGCTGACTCCGATGCATTTCTTGACCATCCGCTTCTTTTGCCTGTGGACGAAGAAGAGGAGCGTTGGATTGACGCACAATTACGCCATCACCTTGGTGAAGGAGCAGAGCCGTCCAACATCGTTGCTGATTACTCCATGGAGGGCGGAGCATCACAGCCAACCGCCGATGAACGAAAAGAGGCGGTTGAAGCATTGAATGAAGTGGTGGAATCATGGCCAGAGGCGGCATCTCCCGTTGAACCAAGCCAGGTTCAAGCGACTGAATCCTCCTTCCAGAAAGGGCGCTTCATCAGTGAGATACCTCTGGCTGAATCCGAACATGAATTCCCTCCACTCCCCAAAGTAAAGAAAAAGCGAAAACAGGTAGTTTCGGCACTTAGTAAACCCCAATTAAGAGCCCCTCAGCGTTTACCTTCAAGAAAAGCGCAACCCAGTTTACCCGGTATTGAAACTGGAATTACCCAAAAACGCAGTTCAGCGGTCTCAAAAACAGATCGAGCTCTTCCCGATTGGCCCAAACAACGGCAGTCAAGCGATCGTTTTGTGAAAGCAGACTTGGATGAAATTGAGGCCCGTCAACTTCGAGCATCAACCCATGTTGAACAAACTGCACGGTCCATACCGAGCAATTCACTGCGCGATTCGGTTCAGGCGAAGACCTCGGTTCCATCAGCAACACTTCCCGAAATGGTCTCGCCACAAACTTTCCCGAACAAATCAACAACTGAAACGCCCCCTCTCCCACGGTCCATCTCAGTTCCCAAAAATATCCAGAAAAAGGGTGCAAGAGAACTTTCTGCTAAGGAACAAAAAGAATCAACCATCGATGAGATGTATGAGCGCTGGAACAACTGGGAAGATGAGGAATACGCTACTTCAACGGCTCTTTACAACGAAAAAGGTGAGGTGCTGGAGAAATTCAAGGGTGAGGATTCGTGACATCAGCACCTACCAAATTGCGTTTAGCTCTTGAGGATGCCAAGGAAAAGTTACGAGGCTCCATTCATCTGCATAAAGCTCCTAAGAAACATGCAAGCGAACCTCGGAGTGAACCGATTCCAAAACACAAGGCGCAATCTAAATTGAACACCCTTCTTGGAACATCAGAAGTGGAGGGTCAGCGCATCTCTTTGTTCCAAAAAGTAGGTGTGCCTCAACGACCGACCTACGACTTGATTGCTGAACGTGTTCTCGGCTCTTCTCTGCCAGAACATACGACCTTCCTCGATGAACATTCATCCTATGCAGACCATGTTGCAGAGCGCTTGAAAAAATTGCGCAGCAGTCGTATAGGAGTGGAGGATAACGATCCGTCCGAAGGTGATGAACAGGCCTTTGTTGGACTTGAAGGCGATGGCCGACCTGTATGGGCTCATATTTTAGACCAAAACCGTGGTCGTTTGATGAATGCTCTTGACGATGAAATCAATCCTGTATCGGAACACAATCCTCATCATGCCCTCAATGTTCTTGACATTCAAGGCGATTGGCCCAAACCAATTTTATGGTCTGACCGAATGACATTCAGGCAATGGTTCGTCTCCGATGAAAATCTGAGGGCCACGCAAGCTTGCGAATCAATTGTTGATCGCCCCGGCAATCATCTCAATCCTTTGGTTGTCGTTTCAGAACCGCACGGAGGTTGCTCCCATCTTCTTCATGCAACTGCACAGGCATTGCTTCGTAGACAGGAAGGCCCAGTACTCGGATTAAGTGCTGCTGATGCAATTGGTTTTGATGGATTGGAACCCGAGTGGCAAGATGCGCTCGCAGGCGCAACCGCCCTTGTTGTAGATGATGTTCACGAATTTGCACAACACCATGAATGGAGTCATCAACTTGGAATTTTAATTAATCATGCCTTAAACCTCGGCGTTCAGGTCGTCGTTGGCGGGCGTAATCACCCGGACACCTTTACTCCCTCAAGGCTCAAAGAAGTGCTTCGCCAAGCATCATGTGTACTGCTTACAACTCCATCAATCGCCACGCTCATGGCTTACGGAACATGGCGTTGTGCACAGCGAAACCTCCTTCTCAACGATGTCCACCTTGCGCGTTTAGCGCGCCTTGAACCCTCTGGATGGAGGGCTATGGAAGGCCGTTTAGAACAAGTTGCCATCGCCCTTGATCGTGGAGAGGTCCTCCTGAATCATGATGACATCAGCGCGCTTGTAGATGGGTCCGCATCCTTGGCAACTCCAACAAATGTTGCAATGAAACAGCGGCGGGTTGATGACCTCGCGGCTGCATTGGTTAGTGAAGCGATTGACCAAGTATATTCATCGGTAGATCCGGGTGGAATTGAACTGCGTTCCGAACTTGAGCCTTGGGCAGAGGATGAATACAAACCTCCTGAATGGGATAGCAATGACTTCCTTTCAAAGGGTGACCAAGTCGTTGACCAACGGGTTCATCACATCATGGAATCAATTACTCCGTCCCGTCCTTCAGTGCTCGATGTCAATGAGAGAGAGCGTCATTTGGTCGCTCGTAATGAGCCAATCTCCTACAAAGATACGGAACGTGCCGTAGATATCTTGGTTGATTTGGATGAACACATTGACCTTAGAATGAATCAATCCACACAACAAAGCGTTGATGCATCCTTTGAACTCAACCGTCTTGAGGAACAGATGGTCCTGCTTGCGAACCGGGCTGCTGATGCAGATATTGAGGCGCTTATCGAAATTGCTGATGAATTGAGGGTACTTGAGGAGCGGCTCGTAGAATTGGACCCTGACCGTTCCCCCCTCCCTCCAATCGAACCCGATGAAGTGGTTCAAGAGCGTAGAAAAATAGGTCGGGTCAAATCAACTTCACCTGCTCATGGCGAGGCAATTGAGCCTCTTGATGACTACACTCCTGACGGGGAATGGAACATTGACGGAACAGGTATATCGGCGGAAGACCTTCTTGATGAGCCTGCTGAAAAAGCATACACGATTGTCCATCTTGGGCGTATTTCTCCCAAGAACGTTCTCGTGGGTGAAGAAGAATGAAGCCACCGTGGTGGATGAGTGGCGTCAAATTTTCTTGCCAAAGTGGATGTGGCAAGTGTTGTGACCAACCGGGTGGTATTGTTTATCTTTCGACCAAGGATGCTGAACGAATATCCAATCATTCTGGTCTGAGTGTTGATGATTGGCTTGAACGGGATGCGCGTAAGACCTACGATGGACGTTTTATCCTTAAAAGTAGAGAAGACGATGGCATATGTATCCATCTCGACGAGAATCAACAATGCTCAATTTATGAGGTGAGGCCTCAGCAATGCAAAGCATTCCCATGGTGGGGTGAAAATCTTGCCAGTGACCGCTCTTGGAGTCAGGTGAAGGAACTTTGTCCTGGAATTGATGCAGAAGATGCGCTCGTAGTTGAAGGCAACATCATTCGGCTTCATGTATTTTCAGACCGTGAATCAACAAAAGGTTTCAGAGAGTGGCCTCCGCAAGCCCGCGAGCGAAAACGCTAGCATGAAAAGGTGTAGCCAGCCACACCGTTTTTTTTGACCGCCCAAGTCAAGAGCCGCATTTATACGAGGGTCTTATGTCGGTGACCATGAGGGAAGAGAATGTCCAATGGTGATGGCTTGTTCAATGTGACTGAGAACCATCTAAACACTGGACTTCGCGGAATCCCTGTCGGAACTTGCCGAACATCGTTTGTCACACCAATGGATGGCGTGCATTATTGCGGTTATCCAATCAGTGAACTCGCTAATTTTTCTCCCGAAGATATTGTGTATTTATTGTTCAACAAAGAACTTCCCAATGCCGAACAATCAGCTGCTTTTGCAAGCGACCTCGCAGGCCGGGGGCATGTTCCTAGCAGCGTTGCGGCAGTGCTCCAGACTCTACCAA
>MDTC01098687.1_pt1 | contig 13889 bp, 15 predicted proteins | sample 811181 | NCBI WGS metagenome assembly MDTC01 (sample SAMN05326644, study PRJNA326480) | marine metagenome | isolation source: seawater | place: Pacific Ocean: North | collected 2011
GTATATAGTTATAGGCATCAATTATTGCATTAGATCCAGATGCACAAGCTGATACAGTAGCAAAGTTTGGACCTCTAAAATCGTACTTAATTGCTATTAATCCTGGACAAATATCAGGAATAAGCTTAGGTATAAAAAAAGGATTAAATCGTGGATTTTTATCGTTTTCAGCAAAATTTATTAACTCATTTTGGAAGGTTTCAATTCCACCAACTCCAGACCCCCATATAACACCAACTCTATTTTTATTGATTTTATCTAGGTTTATTTCTGAATGGATTATTGCTTCTTCAGCAGCAATCATACCAAACTGAGAAAAAATATCCATTTTTCTTGATTCTTTTCTGTCAAAATAATCAAGGGGATTGTAAGACTTTACTTCACAAGCAAATTTTGTCTTGAACTTGGTAGTGTCAAAGGATTTTATTTCTTCGCATCCGCTAATGCCATTCTTTAAAGCACTGGTGTATTCAATAAGATTGTTACCAATAGGGGTTATGGCCCCCATTCCCGTTATTACGACTCTTTTTTTACCCATGCTTGGGATAGTACTATTTAACGTTATCTTTTAAGTAAGAGATTGCATCACCTACAGTGCCAATTTTTTCAGCATCTTCATCTGGTATAGATACATTAAATTCTTTCTCAAATTCCATAATTAATTCAACTGTATCCAAAGAGTCAGCACCTAAATCATTTGTAAAACTTGCAGAATCTGTTATTTCTGACTCTTCAATACCTAACTTGTCAATTATGATTTCTTTAACTTTATTATCAAGATTTTCCATAGAATTTAAATTTTATTTTAATGCAAAATTAATGATTTTTCGGTTCTTAAACTATTTTAGTTATATAGTTTTAATAATATCAGGTTTTAATAATTTAATATAACAAAATGTTAATTAATAAGAATAAAAATTTTTCAGAAAATCCAGTTAATTATGAACTAATTGGTATAGTATCAACATCAAAAGAATACAAAATTGCATGGCATCTAAATAAATTGCTAAATATTAAATTAATCAAAATGAAGGATGAAGTTATAAATTTAATTAATGGATCAAAAGTTAAAATTTCATATTTAGAATTTAAAGTAGGAAAAAAACATATTAAATTAATTTCTAACAAATTAAGAAATTCAAATAGATCTTATTTAGTTTCAGCATTATCAAACTTTGACTTTTTTATTTTATTTTCCGAGAATTTTTTTGAATTTGAGGATTATGATATAATTAATATATTAAAATCAAATAATACATTTCAATTTGCTAATTTTGTAGATATAACAAAGATAAAAGAAAGTCATTTTCTGAATTTATGAGTAAAATAAAAATTAATCGAACAAAAATAATTGCAACTATTGGACCCTCATCATCTGATTACAATATTTTAAAAGAAATGGTATCCAAGGGTGTTGATGTTATAAGACTTAATTTTTCTCATGGATCTCACAAAGATCATATCAATACTATTAAAAACATTAGAAAAATTAGTGATGAATTTAAAACTCCAGTAACTATTTTACAAGATCTCCAAGGTCCAAAAATTAGAATAGGAGAACTCAAAAAAGAAAGTTTTTTTTTAGATGATAATTCAACTATAATATTGACCTCAAAGAAAATTAAAGGTGATAAAAGTATAATTTCAGTAGATAGTGATATTATTGGTGACATAAAAGAAGGTGAGAGAATATTAATTGATGACGGTAAGTTAGAGCTAAAAGTATTAGAAATTAATAAGAATAATATTACTGCTAAAGTTTTAAGGGGTGGTTATATATATCCTCGTAAAGGTATTAATTTACCCGATAGTGATATTAAGCTTTCATCAATAACCGCAAAAGACATCAAAGATTTGAAGTTTGGATTAAAAAATGATGTTGATTGGATAGCATTATCTTTTGTTAGGTCTGGTACAGATATTATTGAATTGAAGGATTTAATAAAAAAAGAAGGTTACAAAACGAAAATAATTGCTAAAATAGAGAAGCCTCAAGCAATAAAGAATATTAACGAAATTATTGACGTTTCTGATGGTTTAATGGTAGCTCGTGGTGATTTAGGTGTTGAAATGCCAATGGAAACTGTTCCAGTTCATCAAAAAAGGATTGTAAATAAATGTAATTTATCTTGTAAACCAGTGATAATTGCGACACAAATGTTAGAGAGCATGATAAACTCTAAGACTCCTACCAGAGCTGAGTCGAATGATGTTGCAAATGCTGTTCTAGATGGTGCTGACGCCGTTATGCTATCTGCTGAGTCTGCTACTGGAGAGTATCCTATACTTGCTGTTGAAAGTATGGAAAGAATAATTAGCTCAATTGAAAGAACAAGCAATGAAATTTACTTCAAATTTGAAAAAAGAAAAAAATTAAAAGATATGCTGAGTGAAAGTTTAATAAATGTTGCATGTAGATTAAGTGATCAAATTTCTGCTAAGGCTTTGGTTACAATGACAAAAAGTGGTTATTCAGCTTTTAGAGTTTCTGGGAGTAGACCAAAAGCTAAAATATATATGGTTACTAATAATAAAAAAATCGGAAATGAATTAAATCTTTTGTGGGGCATAAGAGCTATTTATTATGATAAAACTGAAAATATAGATAGTACTTTTGAAAATATTGAGAAAATATTAGTTAATGAAGGGCATCTATCTAAAAACGATAAATATATAATTACTTCGTCAATGCCTACGCATTGGAAAGGTCACACAAATATGATGAAAATCAATGTTGTAGATTCATAAATTCAACTCCAAGTTATCGTAAGCTAGTTTTATTTTTTTTGGAAGCTTTTTATTCACCTTATGATGAAGTCCTAAATTATGAGAAATATGAGTTAAATACACTTTATTTACATTAATCTTACTGACTAATTTTAACATTTCATTTAAATTAAGATGCGATAAGTGTTCTTTAACTTGTAGGCAATTAATTACTAGTATTTCCGATCCATCAATTTTTTTTAACTCATTATCATTTATAGTTTTAGCATCAGTTATATATGTAAGATTATTTATTCTATAACCAAGTATATTTAATTTATGATGTTTAACCTTAATTGGAATTATTTTAACATTTTCAATGTAAAATGTTTTTTCTATAGATGTTAATTCAATATTGGGTAAACCAGGGTATTTGAAATCGGAAAATATATATGAGAAATCCTTCTTTAATTGATTTACAAGTTCCTTATTTCCAAATGCTTTAATTTCTTTTTTTTGAATAAAATTAAAAGATCTTAATTCGTCTATACCTGAAACATGATCTCTGTGAGCATGAGTATAAAGAACATAATCAATTTTATTAATATTATTTTTTAAGGATTGTTGTCTTAGATCTGGTCCAGTATCAATCAAGATTTTTTTGTTTAAAACACTTATAATTACTGATGATCTTAGTCTTTTATCTTCTTTTTTTTTTGATTTACATACCAAGCATTTACATCCAATAACAGGAATACCTTGTGATGTTCCAGTTCCAAGAAATTTAATTTTCAATTTTTTTTATCAATTTAATTTGATCTAAACTACATTTTTTTTCATCAATATCTATTTTACTAATTATTTCAAGTAGAGAATTTATTTTTCCTTCTACTGTAAAGTATTTATTAATAATTACTATTTTATTTTTATTAATAATGCAATAACCAGATTTAAAATTTCCTTTTTCATATCTCACCTTATACTCTTGAGAAATTAGTATAGATTCTAACTTTTTTTGAAATTGTTTTGTTAATTTAATTTCCATCTTAATGATCAAATGAATATAAATAAAAAAAAATTAATTATGATTGTTGGCCCAACAGCAAGTGGAAAAACAGAAGCATCAATTTTAATTTCAAAAATATTTAATTGCGATATAATATCTGCAGATTCAAGACAATTTTATAAAGAGATGTCAATAGGTACTGCAAAGCCATCAAAAAAAGATCTTTATGAAGTAAGTCACCATTTTATAAATAATATTTCAGTAAAAGATAAATATTCCTCTGGGATTTTTTCAAAAGAAGTGAATGAATTTCTAAGTAAATATTTTTTAGAAAATGATTATGTTATAGTTGTTGGAGGTTCTGGATTATTTATTGATTCAATTATTTATGGTTTTGATGATTTACCATTAGTTCCGGAATCTTTTAGAAATAAATTAAATAAAATATATAAAAAAAAGGGTTTATCACATTTATTAAATAGACTTAAAGTATATGATCCTAAATATTTTAAAATTGTTGATAAGAAAAATTATAGGAGAGTGATTAGAGCACTCGAGGTAAGTCAATATACAAACAAACCTTATTCATCATATTTAACTAATAAAAAAAAGAAATTAAAAAATTATTCCATAGAGTGGTACGGTTTATTTCCAACAAAAGAAAAATTAAGATCAAGAATTAATAAAAGAGTAGATGATATGATTAAAATGGGATTGTTTGATGAGGTAAAAAATTTAAAAAAATTTAAAGAATTAAATCCATTAAAGAGTGTAGGTTACACCGAGGTATTTTCATATTTAGAAGGAGAAATAAGTAAAAAAGAAGCAATTGATCTGATTAAAATTAATTCATGGAAATATTCTAAAAGACAGATGACTTGGTTTAAAAAAAATAAAGAAATTAAATGGTATAGGAGTATTGGTGGATTAATTAATTCATTTAAAAATTAGTATTTTGATATAATATTAGAAATCTCAATTAAAGATAAATCTACATTCTTTTTCTTTGAAATTACATCATCTAAATTTATTAAAATAGGTTTCTGATTTTTAATCCCAATCATTTTATTTGTTTTACCTTTAATGATTTGATTAATTGATTCATAACCTAGGATTGAAGCAAGTATTCTATCGGAGGGCGATGGTATACCACCTCTTTGAATATGTCCTAAAATTGAAAATCTAACATTACTATTTGATATACTATCTTTTATTTTTTGAGAAAATTCATTAAGTGAACCAAACTTACAGCCCTCAGCATAAACTATTATTACTGATTTTTTTTTATTGTTAATTTTTTTAAGTTTATTGATAACATCTGTCATCGAATTTTTATTTTCAGGAATTAATATTAATTCTGCACCTGAGGCAACTCCTGATTCCAGTGCTAAATATCCAGATTCTCTTCCCATTACTTCTACAATAAAAATCCTTTCGTGTGATGCTGCAGTATCTCTTATTTTATCTATAGAATTTACAATTGTCTCTCTTGCCGTAGCAAATCCAATTGAGTAATCAGTGCCATAAATATCATTGTCAATTGTACATGGAATCCCAATAATATTGAATTTAAATTCATCGCCAAATATTTTAGCACCGGTAAGAGATCCATCGCCTCCTAATACAATCATTCCATCAATATTATTCATTTTAAGATTTTGGTAAGCTTTTTTCCTACCTTTTTTCGAAAAAAACTCTTCAGATCTTGCGCTCTTTAAGATTGTACCTCCAATGTGAATTGTATTACTAACTTCTTCTGGTAATAAAATTTTTATATTATTGGTAATCAATCCATCATAACCGTATTGAACTCCAAATGTATTAATATTTTTATGATTTGCAGATCTTACAATTGCTCTTATACATGCATTCATTCCAGGAGAATCACCACCTGATGTGAGAACAGCTAAATTTTTCATAATTATAAAATTAAATAATAAACTTATAAATTTGTTTTTTTTCAATAAGTATATGTTTAAAAAATCCGTTGGAATATTGGTATATTATTGGCCTCCTTGTGGAGGATCGGGTGTTCAGAGATGGTTAAGATTTTCCAACAATCTTTGTGAACTAGGATGGGATGTGCATGTATTTACATTTGATAATCCTCAATCTCCAATAAAAGATCAAAGTTTGTTGAAGTTAATTAATCCAAAAATCAAAATATCTAAAATTAAAGGTTTTGAAGTACCTCTTTTTTTAAAAAATAATTCAAAAGAAGAGAGTTATACATTTAAAAGTTCTAGTTTGATTGAATATTTTAAAACTATAGTTAGAGAATTATTTTTTTTTCCTGATACAAGAAGGTTTCTTATACAACCATCTACAAAACATATTATTAAGTATATTAAAAAAAATAAAATAAAATATTTAATTACCTCAGGTCCACCTCATTCGATGCATTACATTGGGTATTACATAAAAAGAAAAATTCAAATTAAATGGATTACTGATTTTAGAGACCCATGGACTAATTTTTTTCAAAATAGAATAATTAATAAATTTAAATTCACTTTCAAAAGACACTTACAATCTGAATCAAAAATCCTGAATAATTGTGATTCGGTATTTATGGCATCGAAATCCTTAAATATTTTAAGAAAAAAATCAAAAAAATATTTATATATTCCTAGTGGATTTGATGAATTTATAGAATCTAATGATCATAATAAGTTTAGAATTTTATATTCAGGATCGATGAAGTTCATTCAAAATCCAGAAAAATTATGGATTGTGTTGGAAGAGATATTAAACTCTCATATTGATTTTAAAAAATCATTAGAAGTTCTATTAATAGGAAGTATTGACAAAAAAATATTGATGTCAAAGAAATTTTTGAAAATAAAAAAATACTGTTCATTTTATCCCTATTTATCAAAAGAAAAATTAGACTACGAAATTTCTATATCTCAACTTTTGCTGGTTTCCTCTGTCAACATGCCTAAAGTAAATGATGTTATTACTGGTAAATTTTTTCATTACCTATCATCTAGAAAAAAAATTTTAGGTTTTGCAAATAAAGGCAGCGATTTAGAAAATATAATACGTAATACAAATTCAGGTAAATGTTTTGATTATGAGACTTCTCAGGAGCTAAAAGAGTTCATTCAAAATTGTTTTAATAACTATAGAGATAAAATATCAAATGAAAGGAAGTTTTGCAAAAAATACTTATCAACAAGGATTACAAAGGATATTGAAAATCATTTATTATCTATCTAACTTAATTAAATTATAAAAAATAGAATTGAACTTTGGTGATAATTTTAACTTAATAATCAAAAACAAATAAATGATTAATATAATAAATGAATTAATCATAATATCTATAATAGGGTTTTTGAAACTTGGGATAAATACCGTAAGGTTATATATTAAAATACCAATAATAGCAAGTAATAAAGTTTTGTGATTAAATGGGGAAATATCCATTTTAATTTTTAGAAAAATAAATTTAATTATATTAAATATAAGAATAGCAAATAGTGATGAGTATGCTGCACCAACCATTCCGTATTTTGGAATAAGAATTAGATTTAATCCAATTGTGAAAATTGCCAAAATCATAATCAATAATACAGTAAACCTATAATATTTAGATAGTGATATAATTTCCGAGTTATAACTAAACGACATAATTATTATTTTTGATAATGCAATTATCCCAACAACACTTTTACCTGAAATGAATTTTTCTGAATTTGGCATTAAATTATAGATGTTATCAAGATTAACAATTATTAAATTGAATAATAAAATACCAATCATCATCTGATTAATGCTTATTTCTCTATAATTATCTTCAATTATTTTGAAATTTTTCTTTTGAATATTTTCTGAAATAAAAGGAAGTGATATCTGTGATATTGCTCTCCTAGGTATATCAATTATCATTCCAATGTAAAATGCCGTAGTATATATGCCAGTATCTGATAAACCTAAAATACTAGTTACCATTAGAATATCTATATTTAAAACTAGTATATGAGAGAAGTTACCTAAAAATGAAAATGAACAAAAGTTTAGAATTTTTTTAATTGATTTTCTAATTTTTCTGATGTTTAAAACCAAAACTATCTTTTCTTTTTTTTGTGAGTAGATGATTAGGATTATTAATCCCAATAGATAAATTAAAATTTGAAGATTTAAAAAAAAATTAAAATCAATTATATTCAATGAAAAAAAAATCAAAAATATTCCAGTCAAGAACCTATTTGATACTCCATTCACATAATTATTAAGCATTATTTCATATCGAGACTTAAGATATGCTTCAAATATGCTACTCAAACTAAAAATAATTACTAAAAAGTATAACAAATGAAAGTATTGAAAGAGTAATTTTGAATTTTCATTGATATAGAACTTAATATAATCCACTGATAAAAAAATTATAGAACATGTTATAAAACATGATAAAATAATTATCATTAATTGTAAGGTGAAGAGTTGATTTTTTTGATCATTGTTTTCTTTAAATTTTGGATAAAATTTTAAATATGCTGCACTTGTTCCAAATGTTGTTAATGGAACTAACATAATTGCTGCACTTAATATTTGTCTTACTAAACCTATTTGTTCAGTGGATAAGAATTTTGGGAATAAGATTATTGAGTTGATAAATCCAAGAATAACACCAATATATATTATTATTGTAGACCAAAAACTCTGTTTGAGAAGTTTACCCATTGTTTTAATAGAATTGACATGTTTTAATTAGAAAAAAAGATTAAATTAAATTTAAAATAATAATTATCATTTTCATCAAAAATTATTAATTATACACTTATGAATATTGGAGTTATTATTGATAATGACCTAAACCATGATTCTAGAGTACTTAAACAAATTAATTTATTAAAGAAAAAAAATAAGGTTTTTGTATTATGTTATGCTTATCCTAATGAAAAGTATGATATCATTGAAAATGTTATTGTTGATAGGATAAAAATTAACAAATTCATTAAAAATTTTTTGTTTTTCATAAATAATAGATTTCCAATTTATGAAAAAATTTGGTCGTATAAAATATCTGATTTTATTAAAAAAAACTCAATAGACATATTACATTGTCATGATCTTTATATGTCTAAACCAACATATATTGCGAATAAAAATTTTAATAATAAATGTAAAATAATTTTAGATCTCCATGAGAATTATCCTGAGGCTGTTTTATCATATAATTGGACAAATGGAATTTTTAGAAATTTTATATCAAAACCACAGCTGTGGGCTTCTAAAGAAAAAGAATATTTATTATACGCAGATAAATTAGTTGTAATAAGTGATTATTTTAGAAACGAACTTTCAAAAAAATACAACTTTTTAAATACAAAAAACATATTAACCTACCCAAATCTAATAGATTTCAAAGAATTTGAAAGATTTAAAATCGATTATCAAATAAAAAAAAGTGATTTGCCAACTTTTCTTTATTTCGGAATAATTGCTGAGAGAAGAGGTATTTTTGATGTAATTCAAGTTTTCAATGAAGTTTTAAAAAGAAAATATAGATTTAAATTACTGTTAATAGGACCTGTTGATAAATCAGATAAAAAAAAGTTTAAAGATTTAATTAGCTCTTCGCCAATAAATAAATATGTTCAACATATACCATTTATTAAATTGTCTAAATTAGTATCTTATTTAAATATATCTGATGTTTCATTAGCACCATTTATTAAAAATAAACAGCACGATTCAGGTGTTGCAAATAAGATTTTTCAGTATATGTATGGTAGAAATCCAATAATAGCATCTAATTGTAAATCACAATCCTTATTGATAAAACAATTTGATTGCGGATTGGTATATAGTAATAATAATGATTTTGTAAAAAAAATTATTTTTTTTATTGAAAATCCAGAAATTAGATTGAGAATGGGTTTAAATGGTTTTAATAATTTATATAAGAAAATAGATTCTGAAAAATATGATTATAACTTTTTAAGTTTTTTTAAAATTTAATAGATCCATAATCTCAATGCTAGAATTAATATAGTTATACAAATAATATACCTCATAGATCTTTCAGATTTTTTAATAGCCCATCTACTTGTTATCCAACCTCCCAATGAACTTCCTATTGCTAAGTTAATTCCGTATATGACATTTATTTTATTTTCGAAAAAAAATACTAATAATGCTGAAAATGTAAATAGTAATGCTACGAAAACTTTAATACTATTTGCTTTATTTATGCTATATCCGTTAATCCCATTAAGAATTAATATCATTAAAAATCCGACTCCAGCGTGAATAAAACCTCCATATAATCCTACAAAAAAAAATAGTAAAATGGAGAGATATTGTTTATTGTTAGATAATATATCATCATTAACTTTTCGTTTTTTTTTATAAAAAATATTAATCATAACTAATATCATTATAACTGATAAGATTTTTTTAAAAAACTCTTCAGGCACTTCAATTGCAATTTTTGCTCCTACTATTGATCCTAATATTGCTGAAAATGCTAACCAAACAGATAATTTATAATTAAATAAACCTCTCGATTTATATCCATAAACTGCAAAAAATTGACCAAAAATTAATTGAACTCTATTTGTACCATTTGCAATAGTTGGTGGTAAACCCATGAAGATTAAAATAGGTAGAGTTATGAGAGAGCCTCCTCCTGCAATTGTATTAATTGCACCAGAAGCAAGTCCAGCCATAAATAGTATCACGTATTCGTAATTTTCAAATATCATTTACAATTGAATTATCTGTACATTCATTTAATAATTTTGAGTTAGTTTTTCGTAGTATTGGATTAATATAGTTTGGATTAATATCATTAAGTGGTTTAAGAATAAATTTTCTCTCATGAAGATGCTTGTGCGGTATTTGTAAGTCTTTTTTGTTGATTGAATCATTATTAAAATAAAGAATATCAATATCTATATTTCTCTCTCCCCATTTTTTATTTTTTAATCTACCCATATTTTTTTCGATCTTTTTACATGCTAACAACAACGCTTCAGCGTTTAATAAAGTCTCAACATATACCACCTTATTTAGGAAGAACTTTTGTTCTTTGTAGCCCCAAGGTTCAGTTTCATAAATTTTTGATGATTTATGAATTTTTCCAATAACTTTTTCTATTTCAAATTGAGACCTTGACAAATTTTGGAGTCTATCGCCAACATTAGAACCAATTGAAAGATAAGAAAAATTAGTTTCCGATTTTTTGTCTGTCCCATATTCTTTCATGGACATAATAAATAAATATTTTTGTAAATACTTCAGCTATTGCAACTTTACTACCAGTAAATGCAGAACCTGTAAAAAACCAAGCTATTAAAAATGTGTCCATTGTACCAATTACTCTATAGGTTATTGCCTTGTATAAGCTTCTTCTTTTTGAGTGGTGGAATTGATCAGTTTGTTTCTTCCAGCCTATTCTCCATGCTCTTTCATGTAAAAAATAAATAACTAATTTAGTCACCACCTCAAGACCTCCTACTTTCAAACCAGTTATTACATCGCCTGAAAAAAACCACGTTAATAATGCAGTGTCTAATGATGCAAAAACCCTCCATGTAAATGTTTTAAAAAAACTTCTTTTAAAGGTCGCTCTGATACTCATAATATTTAGCTAATATTTGATTTTAAATCAAAATTTTCAATATTTTCAGCAACTTTTTGAGCAAATTTTCCACCTAATGCCCCATCTACTATTCTGTGGTCATATGTGTGCGATAAAAATAGTCTATTTCTTACTTGAATTTCATCCCCTTTTTTTGTTTCGATAACAGCTGGTACTTTTTTAATTGACCCTATAGCAAGTATCCCAACTTGAGGTTGGACAATTATTGGTGTACCCATCACATTTCCAAATGATCCTACATTTGATATGGTATATGTACCACTCTCTAGATCAGTAGGTTTTAACATATTATTTCTGGCTCTAGAAATTAAATCATTCGACTCTTTAATTAAATCTATAAAATTTAGTTTATCAACATTTTTAAGTACTGGTACAATCAAATTATTATCATTTAATGCTACAGCAATACCAATATTTATATAGTTTTTTTTAATTATTTTTTCATTGATATAAGATATATTCATCATTGGAAATTCTACAAGAGCATCTGCAACACACTTTAAAAAAATGGGATTAAAAGTGATTGGAAATTTATTTTCTTTTAAAAAAATTTCCTTAATCTCGTTTCGTGTTTTAAAAATATTTGTGATGTCAGCTTCAACAAATGATGTAACATGAGGAGATATTTTTTTAGATTCAATCATCCTAGAGGCAATAATTTTTCTTACTCTGTCTGGTTCTATAAGTTCTTCTCCCTCTTTTAACTCTATAAGAAAATCATTTTTTTCGGAAGATTCAATTTGAGGATCATTAACTAAATTTTTATCTTCTAAAAATTTTAATAAGTCATATTTGGTCACTCTATCATTCTCACCTGTTCCATGAATTTCATCAAGTGTATCCAAACTGATATTTTCTCTACTTGCTATGTTTAGGACTAAAGGTGAATAAAATCTGTTGGATTCACTTTTGATTTTCTTAGCTTTAGTATCAGATTTTTGGTGTGTTATTTCTTTTACTTCCTCAAAATTTTTTTCTATCTCATCAATAAAGTCTAATCCGTTGTTAGATGTATTTTCTTCTTCAGAATCTATAATTGCTATTGGACTTCCAACTTTAACAACTTCACCTTCCTCAGCTAGAATTTTTTTTAATGTTCCTGAACATGTGGATGGTATTTCAGTGTCTACCTTATCTGTAGCAACTTCTAAAACAGATTCATCTTCATTAATTTTATCTCCTTCTTTTTTTAGCCATTGAAGAACTGTACCCTCCATAATACTTTCTCCCATTTTTGGCATCAACATTTCGATTTTACTCATTTTTTAAAGTGAATTTGTAATTAAAAATTATAATTTACCTTTGTCATAAATGTTAACAAAAACATGAACTCAAGATACATATTTTTTTCATTTATTATTCTTTTTTTTTCATGTCAAGATAAGTGTAACGAGTACTTAACATACGTAAATTCGACACCAATATATTCAAGTATGGAATCTTTGAGGGATTCTGTTTATTATGATGATGAGAGAGATATTAACTCACCTGGTAAATTAAATTATAAGTCAGGTTATCTATTTATAAGTGAAACTAGTAAAGGCATTCATGTTATAGATAATAGATTAGTAAGTAATCCAAAAAAACTTGGTTTTATTAATATTCCTGGAAATTATGATATAGCGACCAAAGATGATTATCTATACGCAGATAGTTACATAGATTTGGTGATTTTTGATATTTCTGACATAAACTCTATTAAGGAAGTTAACAGGATCAAGGGATCATTTCAAAATTATTACGAGAACAGAATGCTTTTTTCTGAGAATCTGGGAATAGTAACTGGGTATAATGAAGAAGTTATAGAAGAATTTATTGAAAGTAAAGATTGTGAACTAGTATTTTAATTATGAAGATTAAGAATGTATTTATTTATTTGATTTTTTTATTATCCTGCGATAGTTCAACAGATGTCTCATTTGGTGGAAATGTTTCTGGTGATGTTCAGTTGAGCGGTGAGTCTTCAGGCACCGGAATTGGTGGTTCAATGGCTAGATTTACTATTAAAGGTGATTATTTATATACAGTTGATTCTTATGACTTAAAAACTTTCGATATAAAGGATAAGATAAATCCAAAGATAACTTCGGAAGTGAATTTAGGGTGGGGTATTGAGACAATTTTTCCTTACGGAGAAAATCTATTTATTGGAGCTCAAAGTGGAATGCATATTTATGGTTTAGAAAATCAAGAGGAACCTGACTATATATCATCCTATGAGCACGTTACAAGCTGTGATCCAGTAGTTGTACAGGATGATTATGCTTACGTTACTTTAAGAGGTGGAGGTGAATGTATGGGTTTTAATAATCAGCTTGATATTGTAGATATTTCTAATCTTAATAATCCAAGGCTATTTAAGACATATGAAATGATTAACCCACATGGTCTTGGTATTGATGGAAACTGCTTATTTATATCAGAAGGAGAATATGGTATAAAAATGTATGATAAAACAGACTTGGATGACTTGAGGTTAATAAAACATTTTGATGATATTGGATCTCTTGATGTCATTCCATTTCAGGGAGTATTAATGGTTATTGGATCAGATGGTTTTCA
>MDTC01034171.1_pt1 | contig 13886 bp, 12 predicted proteins | sample 811181 | NCBI WGS metagenome assembly MDTC01 (sample SAMN05326644, study PRJNA326480) | marine metagenome | isolation source: seawater | place: Pacific Ocean: North | collected 2011
GCTTTAGATTCTTGTCTGGCAGATGTCCAATGTTCTTCCATTTCGTCTTCGCTCCAGACAATTCTCATCCCTTTTCCTCCGCCACCTGCTGTCGCTTTAATCATAACGGGGTATACAATTTTTTTTGCAGTAGCTTTTGCATGAGCTAAGTCTTTTAAAAGGCCCGGAGAACCCGGAACACATGGGACACCAGCTTTTAGCATAGTAGATTTTGCAGAAGCTTTGTCGCCCATAGCATCTATCATTTCAGGTGAGGCCCCGATGAACTTTATATCGTGTTCATCGCAAATTCTAGAAAATTTTGCATTTTCAGAAAGAAATCCATAGCCAGGGTGTATAGCATCAGCATTTGTGATTTCTGCAGCTGCTATAATATTTGGTATTTTTAAATAAGAGTCAGTACTGGAAGCAGGACCTACACAAACAGCTTCATCCGCAAATTTAACATGTAGACTGTCTTTGTCAGCTGTTGAGTAAACAGCAACAGTCTTAATACCCATTTCTTTACAGGTTCTAATGACGCGTAGCGCAATTTCACCTCTGTTTGCAATTAGAATTTTTTTAAACATGATGTTTTTCTATTGATTAAGATGGATCAACTAAAAATAATGGCTGGTCGAATTCTACCGGGGAAATATCATCAATTAGGATTTTGACAATTTTACCAGAAACTTCAGACTCGATTTCATTAAATAATTTCATTGCTTCTATGATACATAGCTTGTCTCCAGGTTTAATAACCGAACCTACTTGAATGAATGGATCTTTATCTGGGCCAGGTGCTCTGTAAAAAGTACCAAGCATTTGAGCTTTTATTGTAATTAGTTTACTATCTTCAGTTTCTTTTGGTTCTTCTTTCGCTGGGGCCGCTGAAGGAGCTGCTGAAGCGATGGGAGTAGGTGCTGGACTTGCAGCAACCGGTGGGTTCATTCCAACAGGAATTTGTTGTTGAACAATTGTGGTTTCTTCTTTGAAATTAGTTTTCTTTTTCGCAAGATAGTCTGATTTTATAACAATTTTAAAATCCTTTTGTTCAATTTCAACTTCATTAACACCAGCCTTTGCAACAAATTTGATTAAATCCTGAATTTCATTAATTTTCATAATATATATTTAAATTATTTACTAATGTAACAATAAATTTAAAGATGTAAAGTAATAAAAAACTTAATATGCCCATTTTAAAAAGATGCTTCCCCAAGTAAAACCGCCACCAAATGCAGCTAAAATAATATTATCACCTTTTTTCAATTTATCTTCCCACTCCCAAAGGCAAATTGGAATAGTTCCTGCAGTTGTATTCCCATATTTTTCAATATTTATCATCACTTTGTCCCTTGTCACACCCATCCTATTTGCAGTAGCATCAATAATTCTCAAGTTTGCTTGATGAGGTACTAACCAGTCCACATCCTCTCCATTAAGGTTATTTTTTTCCATAATTTTTGCGGAAACATCAGCCATATTAGTTACTGCAAATTTAAAAACAGTTTTACCTTCTTGATAGACATAAGTATCGGGTTGACCTACATTTTCTTTGGTAACTGGAAACGCAGAACCACCAATTTTTTGCATTAAAAATTCTTTTCCAGATCCGTCCGCCTTTAAAATAGAATCTATGATTCCATTACCTTCGTTGTTGGGCTCCAACAGAACACCGCCACAGCCATCTCCAAAAATTATGCATGTATTTCTATCTTTGTAACTTATAATTGAAGACATTATATCAGCTCCAATTACAATTACTTTTTTGTGTTTACCCGATTGTATAAATTGTTGTCCAGTGACTAGTCCATAAATAAATCCTGAGCACGCTGCACTTAAATCAAAACCCCACGCGTTTGTTGCTCCGCTCTTATGGCAAATTAAATTAGATGAACTCGGGAATCGGTGGTCTGCGGTTACTGTGCCTACGATGATCATGTCTATTTCGAGTGGAGAGATTCCTCTTTTTTGACATATACGAGTAACAACTTCTGCCCCTAAATCTGAGAGTGTTTCCCCGTTTTCCACAATTCTTCTTTCTCTAATACCAGTCCTTGTTACTATCCACTCATCACTGGTGTCAACCATTTTCTCTAAATCACTATTTGATAGAATTTTCTCTGGAACCTTCCCATGTACAGCGGTTATAGCAGCATTGATGTTATTCATTTGAAAGCAGTTTTAATTTTGTTTGTAAGTTGGGAATTAATAAGGTCTTTACCTAACAAAATCATATTTTTTATTGCCGTATCATTACTGATTCCATGACCGATTAATACATTGCCATCAAGTCCTAAAACGGGTGTGCCTCCATAAATTTCATAATTAAATCTTTTAAAATAATCATCCATTAAATTTCTTTTGGCTATTATGCTGTAAAATGCTTCGGCTTGTTTTAGAACCACATTTCCAGTAAAACCATCGCAAATAATCACATCCGACTTATTGTTGAAAATATCTCTTCCTTCAATATTACCTATAAAGTTTATGTCTTCATTATCTTCAAGTAATTCGTATGCGGCCTGTGTTAGTAGATTGCCCTTTCCTTTTTCTTCACCTATATTAAGCAATCCAACTTTTGGATTTTTAATTTTATAGATATTTTCTGCAAAAAGACTTCCTAAAACGGCAAATTGCAAAAGGACATCAGGTTTACAATCCGCGTTGACTCCAACATCAAGAATTAACCCCACTGAGCCATCTTCTTTGGGAAGTATTGAAGTTATACTAGGTCTTATTATTCCTCTTATTGGCCCTATTGAGAACATGCTGCCAACAAGCATAGCACCAGAGTTTCCAGCACTTGAAAATACATCAATATCTTTTTCCTTAAGTGCTTTAAACCCTAAAGATATACTGTTGTTAGGTTTTTTGCGTAAGGCTTTTGTAGCATGCTCATTCATATCTATTGTTTGATCTGCATGGATGTAATCAAACAAATCAGGGTTTATATTGTGATTAGAAAACCACTGTTGAGCCATATTTTTGTCTCCAACTAATACAATACGCTCTGCATCACTTAGAACTTTTGAAGCTAAATAAGCTCCTCTAAGCGTTGCTTCTGGAGCGTTGTCGCCGCCCATTATATCAAGCCCAATTCTCACAGGGGTAAATAGAGTATTTACTAAATTAAGCCGAAGCTTCTTTTTCCATCACAACTTTTCCCTTGTAATATAGCTTTCCTTCAGACCAATGAGCCCTGTGGTATAAATGAGTTTCTCCTGTTGTTGGACATGTAGCAAGTTGTTGAGTTGAAGCAGTGTAATGAGTTCTTCTTTTATCTCTTCTTGTTTTAGACTGCTTTCGTTTAGGATGTGCCATAATTTAATTAGTTTATTACTATTTTTTTTTGTTTTTTAAAACTTTTAACGCTTCCCATCTTGGGTCTTGACTAATTGGTTTGTAGCCGGAATATTTGTGAATAAATTTCATTTGTTCACCGTCACATTTACCTTCCGGATGGATATTTCTGTTGGGAAAATTTAGCAAGTAATGTTCATATATCATTGTAGCCACATTAAAGTAGTGAGATTCGTAGGGAATGTAAATAATGTCTTCTTTCATTACTTCGCTTTCCACATGCTCAAACTTTATTATACTACTAAAGTTTCCATTAATTGTTATATCTAGATTTTCTAAACACCTATCGCAATTTACACGAGTAAAGCCATTGTATTTTATGCGTACGTCCATTAGGTGGACTTCTTTTCTAAAATCAATAGAAACGCTTATATCACAACTGTGCGGATCAGGGTAGTTAAAAGCTTCAAAGAACGTTTTATCTATTTTGTTATGAAAAAAATTGCTTCCAGACTTTAAGCTTGAAAACGGAATATAAAATTCTTTTAATTCTTTCATTCTTAAAAATAGTTTGCAAATTTAAGGATAAAGTATTGAAGAAAAAAATTTATTTAAAATTGATGAAAATTTCAGGGTCAATAGGATAACCATTGTGCCATAGTTCGAAATGTAGGTGAGGACCTGTAGAATGCTCACCGCTATTTCCAACAATTGCTATAGGTTCTCCAGCTTCAACAAATTCACCAGTATTTTTTAATGTTTCAGAATTATGTTTGTAAATGGATAGTAAGTTATTTTTGTGCTGGATATGAATTACATGACCATCAGTTGGCGACCAATTTTTATAAATCACAGTGCCTTTTAAAATAGAGACTACAGCTTCATTTTTAGGGGCTATGACATCAACTCCAAAATGCCCATTAGATATATTCATTTTGTTAGTTATTTCCCCGTTAATAGGCGGGAATAATAAAAGCTCGGGAAGAACTTCGCTTTTTAAAGCCCCCCCAGGAATTATATCCACATCAAATTTTTCTCTGTTTTTAACTTTTTCTCTTAAAGATTTTTCGGAAATTGATATCTTGTCTTTTTGAGCAGATTTAACTGGATTGAAATTTTCTGTGTTTGTGTCACTTTCAAAATGGGTAATGGAGCCGTTTAAAATACTTTGAACGTTTTGAAGGTATTTTTCTTCTTTTTCGGTTTTGATTAAAAGTTCATTTAATTTTTGATCTAGAGAAATATTTTCATCAATTAGGGCTTTTTGCTCAATTGGGTTTGGATACCCAGGGATAAGAGTTCTGATTGAAGTAAGAGAAATAATAATAAATGCAGTAATGAAAAAAACAATCATAAAAAAAGAAAGCATTATAAACAAGGAGAACTTAGATGTAATGTAATTCCTTTTTTCCTCATAACTGTCATAATCTAAAATGACAACTCTTCTCTTCTCTTGTAAGTCATTAATCCATTTTTTTAGCCTATTTTGCACGCCCAAGTGTTTATTTAACTTTCTGCAAATATCTTAAAATTAATTCTCATAATTATTGATCAACACAATAACTTTGTAAGGTTTGTTGTTAATATTGCAAGGCAAGATTATGGAGAGTCTTCAAAAAAAACTTAGATATTGCTTTTTATTATTGTTATTTCTTTCCTGTTCGACGGAAAAAAATACTTTTTTAAGGAGAGGATTTCATAATTTGCATGCCAAGTATAATGGGTTCTTCAATGCCAATGAAATAATTAAAGAGACCTTTCAAAATTTTGAAAATAACCGAAAGGAGAATTACAATCAAATTTTACCAGTATACCCGTTACCTTCTTTTGAAGAGTCTAAGAATTGGTATTCTCCAATGGATACAGCTGCATCTAAATGTGAATTGGTGATTTTTAGACACAGAATGCCCCACGAGAAAAAAGGTAGAAACCGAAATAAAGAGTGGTGCAAGTGGATTGACGATAATTGGATGACAATAGGGAAAACCAAATATTATAAGAAAGATTTTTCCCAGGCTCTTAAAATATTTCAATACGTGGAGAATCATTTTCCGATAGAAAATTCATTTTATGAGAGCTCATACTGGCAGGCAAAAGTGCTGATTGAGATGGAATCCTATGAGCAAGCAGAAGAAATACTTTTATCATTAATTGCCAAGAATGACGAACTGCTTTATAAACAACCAAAAAGGAAAGAAGAATTTGACTTAAAGGAAAAAATAGCATTATTATTCAACTATGATGAGCGTATTGAAAACAAGAAAAAACAGCCTCAGATAATCAATAAAAAAACTGTAAATAAAATTTACGCCACATTGGCAGATTTGTACCTTAGAAATGGTAGAAAAAGGGATGCTATACAATATTTAGAAGATGCAATAAATCTTAAATTTAAAAGAAATTTTAAGACTAGATTAATATACATTTTGGCACAAATTTATCATCAAGAAGGAAACTTTAAGGCTTCGAGTTATTATCAACAAGTTGTGGAACGAAATCCTGAATATGAAATGGCTTTCCAGGCTAAAATTAACAGAGCACTTGCTTTTAGCGGTAGTCAATCAAAAGCTATTAAAGCACAACTACTTAAAATGCTTAAAGATGATAAAAATATTGATTATTTTGATCAAATCTATTATGCGTTAGCAGAAATTGCTTTTAATGACAATAATAATTCAGAGGCAATAAAAAATTTACAAACTTCTATTGATTTGAGTAAGGGCAATGTGGGCCAAAAAATTAAATCTATGAAAAGAATGGGAGATTGGCATTTTGATGAAGAAAATTACACTATTGCATATCATTATTATGATACTGTAATGAAAATTATTCCCACAAAATATGAGTCATTAAAAAGCATTGAAAAAAAATACAATATTCTTACCAAATTATTCAATAATGAACAGACTATTATTTACAATGATAGTGTGTTAAAGATATGTGATATGAGCGAAGAAGATAGATTGAAGAAAATCTTTGAGGTAATTGATAAAATTGAAAAAGACAAAGAAGATAAAATTAGAAATGAAGATTCAAAAACAGAGAATAATCTAATTGCAATGTCAAATAATAATTTCCCTGGCCAATCAATTTTCTTTTGGGATCAGTCAAGTCTTGAAAGAGGTAAGAAAGAATTTAATGCAATTTGGGGTAAGAGAAAATTAGAGGATAACTGGCGGAGATCAAACAAGAATTTCATTATTTCGGAAGATTTTGTTCCTAGTGTAGATAGGGAAGATAATGCCGAAAAGTATCAGGTTTACTTAAAGAATTTACCATGTGATAGTCCAGAAAAAAAACAACTAATGAAAGACTCAATTTTGATGTCGCTTTTTAATACAGGTATTACTCATCACTATGAAACTGAAAATTTAACAAAAGCAGAAGAGTATTTCAAAATTGCTTTAGAAAATTACCAGCCTAAAACTTATGCAATAGCGTCTGCTTATGAATTATATAGAATTTACGAATACTTAAAAATGATTTCTCAAAAAGATCAAATGAAGCAAATATTACTTTCTAAATACCCAAATAGTAAATATGCGAAGCTTATTAGCTCAAATAGTAATTTAACCGAAACACAGCAGGAATTAATTTTGGAACAAAATAATTATCAAAACTTATTTTATCAATACGAATTGGGAAATTATAGCAATGTGATATATGAATGTAGCAAGAAAATAGAAGATTCAACAAACGTGCTCTTTTGTAAATATGGACTGCTTATGGCTTATTCACAAGGTAAATTAGCAAATCAGCAAGATTCACCGAAAACTAAACTTATACAAACACTTAAAAAAGTAGTTGATAGGTGTCAGGGCAATGAGATTGGCGAGCAGGCAAGTGATATTTTAAAAAGATTAAAAGTTGCTCATGCAGAAAGTTTTAACAAAGAAAAGGAATGGAACTTTGAGTATAATCCAGATACTGTTCATTTTTTCATACTTTTTTCACCTAAAGGAGTTGTAAATGTGAATAATGCAAAAAATAATATTGCAGATTTTAATGCTTCCTCTTTTTCAGACAAAAATTTAAAAACATCCAGCACGTTTTTAAACACTTCAGATCAAATGATTATTGTAAAAAAATTTTCTAATTCAAGTATGGCCTTAGACTATTATTATGCTTTTAAAGTTAACAACGGGCCTATCAAAAAGTATAGAGATAATGATTATTTTATTTTAAGCCCACATAATTTAAAAGAACTATACTTAGAGAAAACAATAAAAAATTACAATTCTTTCTTCAAGGAATTTTACCTATAGTTTTATAAAAATCCTTTTTATATATTTGCATAAAATTTTTTTTATGGTATTCAAATCAGATAAAAGCAGTCTATCAAGCTATTCAAACGGTAGTCAATCGCCAGAAAGATTAAATAGAATAGTTGAAGGTACAATTATTGAAGGAGATGTAAAGTCAGATTCAAACATTCGTATTGATGGGTTTGTTAAGGGCACAATCAATGTAAAAGGAAGGCTTGTTTTAGGTCCAACGGGCAAAATTGATGGCAACATTAATTGTAAAAATGCAGATATTGAAGGTAAATTAAACGGTACAATTGAAGTAGATGAATTATTGTCGCTAAAAACTACAGCCAAGTTACAAGGTGAAATATCAACTAATAAGCTTTCAATAGAACCTGGTGCAATTTTCTCTGGTAACTGTAAAATGGGGGCAGTTCTCAAGGATTTATCAAGTTCTGAAGAAAAAATAAATGAGAGCGATAAGATTCTTCAAGAAAAAACAGCCTAAACTTTATATACTTTCTTTTAGATGTAGTTAATATTAATCCTACATTTGCAAAAAAAAATCATTTATTTAAAAATATGAAGACTAAACTTTTAGTTCCAACTGATTTTACTGAAGAGGCTCACTCTGCAATACAGCATGCTGTTAAACTAGGTACTTTGATTTCTGCAGAAGTAATTTTACTTAATGTTGTAAAAGATAAAGAAGATATTGCTAAAGCAAATAAAGCTTTAAAAAAAGAAGAAGCACTTGCAAAATCAATTAATGAACACATTAGTGTAAAATCTATTGTTAGAATTGGTAATATTTTTGATGATATTGGCGATGCTGCATCTGAGCTCGATGTTTCTTTAATTTTCATGGGTACGCACGGGGCAAGTGGTTGGCAGAAAATAACTGGAAGTTATGCTCTTAAAGTTATAACTAATTCATCGGTTCCTTTTATTGTAGTTCAAGACCAGCTTATGAAAGAAACTGGTTATGATAGCATTGTTGTTCCTTTAGATTTAAATAAAGAAACAAAGCAGAAACTTGAAATGGCAGCCAGCATGGCTCTTTATTTTGATTCTGAAGTACATTTAATTACACCTTACGAATCAGATGAATTTTTAAACAATAAACTAAGAGCAAATAGAGCATGGGCTGCAAAGTATTTAAAGGGAAAGGATGTTAATTTTACTACACATATAGTTGAAAAAGGCGATAGTCTGATCGAAGGAGTCTTTAAACTTTCCAAAAAAGTGGATGCAGATCTTATTGCAATTATGAATTTACAGAATAATTCGCTAATGGGAATACTTGGAAGCTCTTATCAGCAAGAGGTTATTACAAACCCATTAAAAGTCCCTGTACTTTGTATCAATCCATTACAATCTACAGTTGCAAAGGGAAGTATTTTAGTTAGATAAAATTTATTCAAATAATAAATGCTTTCAGAACAAGAACTTTTTCGGAGAGAGAGTCTTAAAAAATTGATAGACTATGGGATAAATCCATATCCTGCGAGTGAATTCAAATACACTCATTTTTCTTCTCAAATAACAGAAAATTTCATTGATGGTCAGAGTGTGGTGGTGGCAGGTAGACTAATAAGAAGAAAAATTCAGGGAAAAGCAAGTTTCGCATCTCTTATGGATTCAAAAGGTAAAATCCAATTATATTTTAATAGAGACAATATATGTCCTGAAGATGATAAATCAATGTATAACGATGTGTTTAAAAAGTGGTTAGACCTTGGTGATATTATTGGTGTTGAGGGGAAAGTATTTAAAACCATGGTAGGGGAGATTTCTATTAATGTGGATAAATTTTATGTTCTGAGCAAAGCACTAAAACCTTTGCCGGTGCCTAAAGTTGATAAAGAGGGTAATGTTTATGACGCTTTTAGTGATCCTGAATTAAGATACAGGAGAAGGTATGTTGATCTTATTGTAAATGAAAGTGTAAAAGATACTTTTGTTAAAAGATCAAAAGTTATTTCTTCTATGAGAAGGTTTTTAGAAAACAAAAATTATATTGAAGTAGAAACACCAATACTTCAAAGTATTCCTGGAGGTGCCGCAGCAAGACCATTTATAACACACCATAACGCTTTAGATGTCCCGCTCTATTTGAGAATCGCAAATGAACTTTATTTAAAACGATTGATTGTTGGTGGATTTGAAGGTGTTTATGAATTTGCGAAAGACTTCCGTAATGAGGGGATGGATAGAACACATAATCCTGAATTTACACAAATGGAAATTTATGTTGCATATAAAGACTATAAGTGGATGATGGATTTTACTGAGGAAATGCTGGAATTTATATGTCTTGAGGTTTTAGGAACTACAGAACTTACGATTGGGGACAATGTGGTTAGCTTTAAAAAACCATTTAAAAGAATTTCAATGATAGACTCGATTAGGGAACATACAGGGATTGATATTTCTGATATGGGAGAAGATCAATTAAGAGATGTATGTAAGAAGTTAAATATTGATTTTGATAATTCCATGGGCAAAGGAAAGTTAATTGATGAGATATTTGGAGAAAAATGTGAAGCTAATTATATACAACCAACTTTCATTACGGACTATCCTGTGGAAATGTCTCCCTTATGTAAAAAGCATCGTGACAATCCTGATTTAACAGAACGATTTGAACTTATGGTAAATGGTAAAGAATTAGCCAATGCTTATTCAGAGCTAAATGACCCTATAGATCAAAAAGAACGATTTGAGCAGCAAGTAAAACTTGCAGAAAAAGGAGATGATGAAGCAATGTTAATTGATTTAGATTTTATAAGAGCTCTTGAGTATGGAATGCCTCCCACATCTGGAATGGGAATAGGCATAGATAGATTAGTTATGTTTTTATGTAATCAACCTTCAATCCAAGAGGTATTGTTTTTCCCTCAAATGAAACCAGAGAAATGGGAGACGGGACCTAATAAAGAAGATTTTAAGAAGCTTGATGTACATGAGAAGTGGATTGATATTTTATACCAAATAGGATACCACAATACGGACATTTTATTAGATGCAAAAGCAACTGCAGTACATCAAAAAATTAACGGATTCCGAAAAAAAAATAAATTGACTATTGACCCAATTAAATTAGAAGAAGTAAATTCTTGGTTCAATTCAAAAAGTAAACATTAACCCTAAAGTAAATACTTCTTTGAACTGTGAAATTGGCCCCTTTTTTTGAATAGGATTGTTCGATTCGTCAAAGTAAAGATCTCCATTATTATTTGTTAAATATACTGGTGAACCGTCTTTATCATAACGAGCTAGGTGAATATCATGGTCATAAATCAAATATGTTGAAAATGTTAAGCTGAACAACTTTTTTAGTTTAAGAGATGTAAATGTTTCCCATGTTACATCAATATTCTGAGGATCATTTATATAATTACTAAAAAGAGTAAGGTTAGTTCTAAAATTCAAATCTTTAATATTGTAAATATTAGCTTTCTTGTAAGAAAAGTTAATGTATCCCCCAGCTTCAACTCTTATCTTTTCTCCTGGGTTTAACCCAAAAACACCTAAGCTAGATAATGAATCATCAATCACGATTGTAGATTTAGTCGTAGCGGGTGAAATAAACAGTGATAAATTATTACCCTCAGAATAACTAGTTCCAATTGCCAGAATGGGATATGCAGGAGCTAAAAAAGATGAAAAATAATTTCCTTCTTCAAACTCTTTAGTAGAATTATATCCATAGGTAAATTGAGATCTGAAGTTTAACAATATAGAATAATCCCATTTATAAGACGTTTTTTTTCCATACTTTGATGTTATTTCAATTCTATCATCATTTTTTAACCATGGTATAGCGTTTCCGTATCCAGTTTTTATAACTCCAAATGCAATCGATAGTTGATTATTCCAAGACATTTTATCTTTTCTGTAATTTAAATGGCTGTTAATTAGGCTGTTAATTGACATTGAGCTTTGGCCTCCAGCAGACCAATTATATAAACCAACTCTATTAAATCCTAAATTTATTATTGTGCCCTTTTGCCACTTTAATGAATCATAATTTATTTCATTATCATGTAGTTTAATTTTTTTCTCAAATTCGTAAATATCCTGAGTAAACACACTGAGTCCACAAAACATTAACATCAAAATGGTTAAAGTTGTTATTTTAATCATTTTCATAGCAGATTTATTCATTAGTTATTGTTCAAAAATTTTCTTTGTGAGATTCTTCTAATTACAAGATTTCTTTCAAATTTATATTGTGTCAAGATGCCTTTTAATAATTTTTTACTTTTTAATGAGCAATTACTGGTTGATAAATGCTCAATCCGTTAATAAATATATTTTTTTTGAAAGTTCAGATTTTGAAATAGAAAATAATGTTAATCTAAAAGGCTGGAAAGATGTATCCAAAGAGTTTAAAGAATTAAAAAAAGAATCAAAGTTTTTAGGACATCTTCTTCAAAAAAAACAAAATGAGTTTAAATATGTTGATCAATTGTTGGAAGCTAATAACCTGCCAATATTGTTTAGTTATATTCCTTTAATAACTTCCGGTTACAGGTCTTCATATAAAAATGATAATGGTAAATGTGGCATATGGGGTTTAGATTATATTACCGCATTACACCAAGGATTAGTACTTAACAGAAATATTGATGAGCGCATGCACGATAGCATTGCTACCTTAGCAGCCATTGACAAACTTAAGGAGTTAATGGATTTCTATAAAGATGAAAAATTAAGTTTTATTTCCTTTATCACATCAAAAACCCATATTAGCTCATATAATACAATTAATAGGTACCAACATATTTTTGAATTCATTAAATTTTTGGATCAATTATCCCTCAACAATCTTAAAAAAAATAACATAGTGAATGATCGAAGCGTATTTTACTTTAAAAGTAAATACAATCTAAATTTTGATGCGATATGTTTTTTCGAACAAATAAATCTTACAGAACTTCAAAAAAATAATACGTTTCTAATAAATAGTGTTATTCCTAAAAATTATCCGTTGATAGTAACTAAATCAGAGTTAGATTTTTTAAATATGAATCAAGAAAAAATTTTTCATTTTCAAGACTCAATGCTTAATAATGACTTTTTTATTGAAGATACCACAATCAAAGAGATTCACATTGTCCAAAAAGGTGATGTTTTAGGAAAAATTGCACTTCAATATAATGTAAAAGTTAATGAAATAATGGCGTGGAATAACCTTAATAATTCTACAATTTATATTGATCAAAAACTTAATATTTACAAAGATCATAAATTTTCAAAACAGAAGTTTGAGTACTATCAACTGAAAGGAAAAAAACATTTTTGGGAAGTTGTTGAGCAGAACAATGATTATAAGCTTTTAGAATTATTAAATTACAATAAATATCAGTCAATAAAAACGTCGAAAAAATTAAAAATAATAAAGAAATAACACCTTTATACCCACTAGCTTTTTTACTAGGATTATCGATAATTTTAATCTTGGTTATTTTAATTTTTCCTGCAGAGGGCACAAAATTTTTAAATTTTGAATTAAATTTTTTAAGTAAGTCAGATTTTTCTAGAAAGAATTTGAATTTAAATGCTTCGCCTGTTATTGAGGTTAATTCAGACTCTATTTCAAAATTGGAGGATTATAGAAGAGATAGTATTAGAAATATTGAAGAGAAAAGACTGAAATTATTTAAGGATTCAGTATTAATAGCTGAAAAAAAAATACAGTACCCAAATAACGATAGATCAATTTTATTTCCATTCTTCAATTCTTTACAAAATGCTAAAAATGGTAAAGTAAGAATTATGCATTATGGAGATTCTCAGATTGAAGCGGACAGGATTTCAGGTAGGCTAAGGGAGAGACTACAGAGAGATTTTGGTGGATGTGGATCTGGGGCATATGCTGTTATTCCTGCAACTAGAAAAATTAGTATTAGAAACAAAGTTTCTACAAATTGGAAAAGATTTACTGGATTTGGGCCATATATTGACACCTCGATAATGCATAAAAATTATGGAGCTCTCTTTTCATTTTGTAAAATAAGTCCTGATACTAATGTGATTGATACCAGCTCAATTTGTAATGGTTTAGTAAAAATTTTTAGACCTAAAAAGGGCTACAAACACTGTCGAAATTACCAACAAATAAATTTTTATTATTCATCCAAAGAGAACATAAACATAAAATATGTAATAAATGATACTATATTTTATAATGAAGTTTGGGATAGTAGTTATAAAATCAAAAAACAAACCATTAATTTCAGTGAAGCTCCAGAGTCATTCGAAGCTCACTTTAAATCTAAAATTAGTCCCATAATTTACGGTATTTCGACGGAAGGCACAAATGGAGTTGTTGTAGATAATATTCCC
>MDTC01042818.1_pt1 | contig 13886 bp, 10 predicted proteins | sample 811181 | NCBI WGS metagenome assembly MDTC01 (sample SAMN05326644, study PRJNA326480) | marine metagenome | isolation source: seawater | place: Pacific Ocean: North | collected 2011
ACCACAAGGCTCAGACGAGTTATATGTAGACTGGTCTCAATCTTACAACCCGAATACAACCCCAACAGTATTAGCTACGCTAAGAAGTGCTGATGAGAATGATCCAATTATATCATACAGGATTGAAGGGGCAGTATCGCTAGTTGGATGCAGATTTGTTTTCTCAATGAAAATGCCAAACAATAATTACGCTCTGGAAGTGGCCGCGTTCCTCATAGACTAAAGCTCCTCTTGGTTTTTTGTGAGGTGTTCGAATAACCTCTGTTGATCTTTTGGGCTAGCATAAAACCATTTGTACATTACATCGCTCTTAATCTTGCGAATTTTCTTTTGTATTTTTGATATTTCAGACTCTATTGACTTAATCATTTCAGAGCTGACATCTTGAATTTCTACATCAAGATCCAAGGCAACGCCAAGAACTTTATTAAAGTCGCCATCTTCCTTGCCCACGGTTGCCTCCCTATATAATTCAACCCTTTCCTCAATCTCTTCGTCAGATAGGTTACGAGTTTTGTCTGGGTGAGTGATTTTTACTATTTCCCTGTATAGATCATTCGTTTGCTGGTCAGCTCTTTGGGTCTTTTTTTTCTTGGGGGTATAATTCTCAAACGGAGCTTTGATCTTTTTCCTCTTGCAATACTCAAACATATTTTTAATGAATAAGGTTTTTGCATGAGAAAATATATTATTAACCTCTTCCCTTTCTAGATTAAGATAGGATATTTTATGTTTTAGTTTTTTAAATTTCTTATTTATAGACTTCTTATGAACGTCTTCATTTACCTCTTCTGACAAGTCGGAAGATTTTGAATATGCCTTATTTTCAGGTATATATTCACCAAGCTCATCAACCTCCCTTTTCTTAAATAAGTCTGTCCAGTCTTCCATATTATATATGTTTACACAAAAAAGGGTGGCCCCGAAGGGCCACCCAGAGAATAATCTAACCTAGATTAGTTAGATGCGATAACTTCGAGAACGTAGTCGCCAGTAGGCATTCCGTCAGCAAAGACAACAGTGCAACCAGTTGTGGATACGGCTGAAACCATGCAAGGAATGATAACTGCATTTGCAGTCTCGTTGCGTAAAACCGCAACAACACTAGGAGTGTTATCGAATGTAAACGCGGCACCACCGTCATCAGTCCAAGTGATTGCTTTAGAAGCATCATTTAAGGCTAAACCAGTTTTAGCTGTGATAACAGTGTTGTTAGACTGCTTTGCGTGCAAGCTGGAAACGTCAGAGTTTAACTCATCATTTCCGCCAGAGATGTCACCAGCAAGGCTGGAGACATCGGAGTCATGCGTTCCGTCCTTAATAGCAAGGCTCGATATATCATTTGTAATGGTGGTTTTACTCATCAACGTAGAGTCGTTTGAGTCGACGAATTTAAATCCGCCAGCACCATTAGACGTAAGGATGATTTCACCATTGAAATCTATCCCTTGGGCACCTAAGTTTGCCATACTATCCTTTACAGTATTTTTTTAGTTTTGTGAAATTTTTTTTTAAATTATTTTGAATCCCAGTATTTCATGAATATTTTTTTGAAATGCTGGGGGTATGCCATAAAGTGCAAAATAAAAGTTTTCTCATCAACCATTCTCGGTTCTGTGTTGAATTCATTCATCGGAAAAATCTTAATATTGGCCTTGGCAATATCCTTTCTTCGTATAATGTCACATAAAACATTTTGATCGCCACCCCCAGAGTAGAGGCTAGACTTATCGCATTCGTAATCATTCCATTCATTTATTATGTTTTTGGAGTAAACATGGGACGCAAAAAATAAAACTCCACTATTAAACATTGATCCCTTTTGCATCTTTTCGTTTCTAGAACCAACATCCTCACAAGCTATAGTCTTTTTATTTGGGGTGCATTGAGATATTATACTTTCGAGCTTGCGTTCATCGTTAAATATTAATGTGTCTGAATCCATCCAAACAATCCACTCATGATCATCAATGTGATTTAATAAAGCTTGAGGCTTTGACCAATTGGGGTGAGAATTTTTATCTATTGAATCTCTATACACATGAAATGTATACCCATTCTTGAGGGCATATTCTTTGATGCTATTTTCGGAATATACTGCATAATCTGATATCTCCTTTGTATATAAACTTACTATGCCAATTTTTTTACCAGCATTAAAGCATGAGTATTTTTCTGTCATAGGTTGTTCATGAGATAAGTTTGCATCGATAAACTTCAGCCAGTCTGCATTCAGAAAATCTTCCCACTTATCTTTTAGGGCTATCATATCTTTATGCTTATCCTGAAGATGACTTGAGTCGCGTGGTAATTCCTCAAAAGGGGGCTCGGGTATTTGGTCGAAACAGTTTCTATATTCCCTAAGGCAACGTAATCCTATTTTTTTACTACTGCCAAACATATGCAAGAAGTAGAACGGAGCAAGTTCTGGATTCCAGTCTTTGGTAGGCATTGACTGCAAGTAATGACCGAGAAAATTAAATTTATAATTCAATGAATTAAACTTAACATTAGATTCATTTATTAAATAAGTGAAATACTCTTGTTCCTGAGTAAATGTTCTATCTCGCTTGAAGGTTTTAGTTTTTGATATTTGCTCAGGAGAGCGGAGGTTCTGTCTGGTGTTTTGGATTTTTTTTGCTGAAAGTTTATCTAAAACTACCACGCCACTACTAATTGAAAATTTAGGTTTCTGCTTATCTGGGTAAAATTTATCATGAAATGTAGTATTAAAATACTCAAACATCCCCTTATGGGTTTTGCTTATATCTAAAGCCGATACGCCTTTATTGCATTCCTTAAATATGTCTGGAGAGAGGTTGCTTATAGCTATATCATTGTCCATGATAACCGCATTTTCATAGTCAGACTTAACAAATTCATCTATCGCATCAATTTTAAAATATGCACGATTAACGTGTTTATTTAAATCACTTGGCTTCAATTCGACAAAGTCAATATTATATTTTTCTGCATAAGATAATATAGTTAGTTTCGTGTATTGCCATATATCTGGCATTTGATAATCATCATAAGCATTAACCACATAAATAACATTTTTATTTTTTGAAATAGGCTTAGTGAAGCCTTTATTAATGTGTTGTATATATTTTTTTCGAACATCATCAATATGAATACCCATTACATGGACTGAAAAACTTTTTTCATTCTTCAAGAATAATGGGGCGCATATTTGCGATTGAGGGTAAAGATGGTAGGTTTTTTCAGGTAAATTAATTTTGTCTATAAAATCTATAAAAAACCTCTGATCTCCTCTGCCTTTGGATTGCATTTTTCTTTGCTGCCCCCATAGTAGGTTGAGTATATCTTTGGATTTTTTAGTATTCTTGAAGATCATAAAACCATTGCATAGTTTCCAGCCACCCATATCATTAGTCGATATAAACAATTTGTCTTCATGAGGTTTAATGATCTCCTCCAAAGGTTTATCCATATCGATTATGGCTATATCACTATCAAGCCAAACAACATAATCGTATTGATCTATATGGTTAAGCAAGACTTTAGGCTTGCACCAGTTACCTCTTAGGCCATCCACTAGAGTGTCTTCATAAACAAATAAGTCGTACCCATGTAAGTCAGAGTACATCCTAAAGTTTTTAACTGCCTCTATTGAAAAGCTTTCTATTTCTGGAGTATATAATGTAGTTATTGCAATTTTCATTTCGAAAAATATACTTTCTTTAATTCTTCTGTATACACATTTCTGTCAAAATTAATATAAGCGGGAGGATTTGATTTGTAATGTTTTATGTTTTTGCCGTATATTTCTTCAGATACAGCAAACTTATCATTATCTATAGTTTTTACATTAATCTTATCGCCATAATTTTTTATTAATTTTTCTAAATTATAATCAAAATGCCTTTCACGGTAACTGAAGAATCGCAAGTCTTCTTCAAGGTTTAGCTCGAGGCATATGTTGACAAGCTCTAGAGTCATTTTATGAACTAATGGAGTGGACTTTAAGTAAATGAAGCAAGAGTTTAGAGAGCTACCAAGTGGCTGGCCCCAATCACTGTAATTATGTTTCGAAAGCAACATATCAACATCTTCATCAATATATTCCCCGAGATGATGATTAATGTCAAGGCTATTAGAAACGGGAAAGAGGTCTCCACCTACACATAGAATGTTTTTCCCTGATTTCAAATTCTCATGTATATTTACCCATTTTTTAATTATGTCTGACCCCATCGGCACATTCATTATGCTAATATTTAAATCGTAAGACTTGGGCGACTTAATGGCTTTTGAATGAATTAAAGATTCGCCAACATCATTTAGCTTTCCACTTTCACATACATGCTCGTACCATTTGTGGTCAATGCCTTGAATTTTGGCATTTTGATTTATATAATCTTTGAAAATTCTATGACTGGATTTAACTTCGTTATCTATTGGGTTTTCGCCCTCAACGCATAGATATTTTTGCAAGAAATCTTTTTTAAAAAAACAACTGTGATGAGTAACGGAAAAAGGATTATGGCTTTTTAAGTGATTGACCGAACACAATCTATTATAGACTCGCTTGCCATTAATATAAGTATTAGTGTATTCCTTGAAATCGTCTATAGAGAATGTTTCACCGTTCATATTAAATTTCCTATTTATCCCTAATTTATAGCCAAAATTCAAAACATTTAAATTCTCATTAATGCAATATTCAAATGCTTGATTAAATAAACTGCTATCAATTGGTTTATGTAGCCACATATCTTCCTGAAGGTATAGTATATAATCTGCATCAATTTGCTCGATGGCATTTTTCATTCTGCTAGAAAATGTAGATGCCCCTTTAATGTTCTCTGTTTCGCACTTCCCTGTTTTTATGTTTGTGATTGCATCACAGATAAAATCTTTATCTTCTGTACAAAAGTAGATTTTGGCGGGAATAGAAAAGTCCCAATTTTTTAAAAAACAATCCTTCCAACCGTCCCACAAGAAATCGTAATGATCGCAAGATTGAATAACGATAGCTAATTTTTTTGATGTGTGAGTTATGTTTAACTGTTGAGCCCAACTTGAATCTCCAAATCTAAACTTAGGTTTACCAACTATTTCGTCAACAGCTCGAGCAACTCCAGACCAATGGATTACTCTGTTTTTTTTGTAACACTCTGAGGTTTCATCAAAATAATCGTGACCAGCTATATATCCATTATTATTAATTTTAGGAATCCAATGCGATAAATCCTCCTTGACGGATTCATAAGAATGACCTGCATCTAAATAAACTAAATCCAGACTATTATCAGGAATTAATTTGCATGCATTAATTGATAAATCTTTTATTTTAATGATGTTATTGAATGAAGAAATGTTATCGTCAAAACATTGTTCTATATAACCCATCTCTAAACTAGCAGCTTTATCATTAGAGTCATAATCTTTAAGCCAAGGGTCTATAGCATAAATTTTATTTACTATATTAGCATAGTGAATAGTAGACTCACCTTTAAACACGCCAACTTCCGCCATAGAATTAATATTCGTTTTTTTTAAAAAGTTTAAAAAGTCTTGGAAGCCTGGATGTCTGGATTGGCTAATTGAATTTTCTATTTTCACTTGATCGTCAGAGTGCGGATTAGAAGTGTATCGATTAATTTGAAAGTTTTCTTGTATTTTTAATTTAATTTCATTTTTAATTCCACTCCACCATTGCATTAGTTTTTTGTGGTAGTCTAATAAAAAACGCTCATTACCTAATATTTCTTGAATATCATCAGCTACAGTAGACCAATCGTCTTTTACTTGCAGGAGTATATTGTCTGGAAAAAATTTATTAAAATACTGATGGGAGTCCATTTCTACAATAGGTATCGATCCAGCTTCAAGGGCTTCATACAGCCTAAAGCAGTCCTTCAGGCCATTAGCTCCGCCCCAGCCACTAGGGCAAGGGCAAAAGATGCTATCTGACAATATCTTTTTGTATTCCTTAATGTCTATTTGGTTTTCATCGCCCCACTTCTCTGTTATGTGCAAAAAATTTGGATAGTTTAATTTCTGCAGCTCAAGGAGCATTCTTTCTCTTGTGGGCTTGTTTTTTACTTGGCCCATAAAAGACCATACATAGGGTTTTTTAAGTATATCCATAATTAAAATTCATAATGAAAGAAGTTAATCTCTTCAGATAATTTAGAGTACACGTATTCAATTGATTTTTGATTGTAGTAACTTCTGTATTCATCGTTATATCCAGTTTGATTTCTACGAGGTAGCGGCTGATTTGGAATGCCAAGCCTTCCGCAGATGTAGGCCCATTCAATGTCTAGATTTTCAAATTTTGCAATATGATCTACAGGCATATCATTTCCAATTTTTAGATACTTAAACGGAGAAAGAAAACCTTTCCACAAGTTAGGGTTTACGCATTCGACCCACGAGTTGAACTTATGGGGAAAATTATCTCTTTTTTTTCTGTATTTATAGAAAGAGTATGTTGCGGCCCAAGGGTTCCTTACAATGGAAAATTTAAAATAATTATTAAAATTCTCATTTTCTTTCCATTGGGCGAGAGTATAATGTTTGTCTTCCCCAACATTACTGTTTGCGGGTAATCCTAAAGATTTATAATTAGGGTCGTCTTTTTCCCAGTTAGGTCTACCCATAAGTGCGGTCTCGACGCTCTCCCCAGCGCATTTAGGGACATGTATGAATATACATTTATGTTCGTGACTAATCATGAAAACCTTGCTTGTATCCCAATGGAATCTGCATGACATTACTCATACCTGAAACAGACTCATTGTATGTTGTTCTTATTACATTTTTAAACTTACCATAATGCTCGGTTTTTGCATGGGTAAACTCATCCCCAAGGTGAATAATTGAAACATTTTGGAATTGAGACGCTCTATCTAAATAATTGTAAAGAGATTCGTTTCTCTTGCCCCCTTCTCCATCCTTCCATATATCATTATAAACAATGATGGAGTTATCTAGCATTACTTCAAATTTACAATCAATAACCTCATCAAGCTCAACCTCTGAGAATAACTCCCTAATCCAATCCCTTTCGTAGCATTGAGATATAGTGTTTGGATCGAATTGCCATATTAATTTCATTCTTTCTTCGGTATCGCATTTATCAAACTTCTCCGTAGCAAATCTAATATCTGAATTTTTATCCTTTTCAGGATTATCATTTTCTTCATGAATTTGCCTGCTCATTAATGGGTAAAGATGAAATACGGAGTCTGGATCTACATCGGATAGCAACATTAAAACAAATACATCTTGTGCTGACCCACCCATAAAACCTCCTGACTCCATATGTTTGCACAAAAGCTTAGCTCCTTTTTTACTAATGATGTATGACTGAGCATTCATATGCCAATAATTATTACCTTTAATAAAGAAATCATTCGTCTTGATATTTGCAAAATATTCATTATAAAGCTTTAAAACTTTATGGTAATTAGGTTTATTCCAAGGCTGACACCCTCCTAAATAGATTACATTGTAATCTTCAGGAATTTTTTCGCTAAACTTCTCATTCCAGAAATTAACAAAACCACCCTCAAACACTACATCGTCTTCCAGAATTAGATAGTTTTCAGCAGCATCATCTTCAGTTAACTTCTTCCATAGCGAGTAATGACTTAGCGAGCAGGCCATTTCAGCTTTGGTTAATTTATATAAATCGTCACCAAATATATTTTTAACTCTCTCATCTAATGTTAGAGTTTTTGCATCTATTGCTGGAAATCGATCCGCATAAAAAGGGAGGGTTTCTATTATGTGATCCCTTCGGTCTTTTCTTTTATCTAAATTGATGTAGAAAGATTTTGATATACCGCTAAGCATTATTGAGTAAGTCTATGTAGGGTTCAGAATTTTGAGGCAACGAAGGGTCGTACTGCTTAACAAACTCGCGTCCATCCTCAAGGTATTTAGTTAAAGTAGACTCATGATTTATTAAAGAGTTTTTAATTTGGTTTGCCGCAAGAGATACATTAAAGTCATCATAATAGTATCCGACATCAGATAATCTTGGGGAATTATGTATAAGAGGTAAACCTAGATACAATGCTTCAAGATAAGCGTAATTCAAGTCATTACCATATTGATGGCTTAATACAGTACATCCAAATTTACTTAGCGCATCAAGACTAGCCCACCTTCCAGTACTTCTGATAAAATTAGGAATTTTAGAAATTGAGAGTCTATTAACTAAAGATTTGTAATAATGCTTTTTTTCTATATTCTGAGTACAAAATAAACTAATGCCATCAATTTCATTTGGATACATAGAGTTAAATTTTTCAGATATTATCAATGGTAATATGCAACTTTTTAAATGCGATATGTTAGGCTCAAAGACCATTAATCTTTTCGCTCTTTTTTTATCATAAGTCGGAGAGAAGCCTTTTCGACCTAACTTCCTCATCTTGTCCTGCATAAATTTTGGCTCCCAAAGGAATGGGGTAATGTGTACATTTTCGCAATTATAATATGATTTTATATATTCCAGACCATATTCGTGTTGGGGAGACATCCATACCTGCGAGAGATGGCGAGGCTTAGCCAAGGGGCTTCTTTTTGAATCTGGAGCACAAATAGAATAATGAATGTCATCCATCATTTTGTTTCCATAATGAATCAATACAACCTTTAGGTTTGGATTTCTCATTTTCAACTTGTCATACATGTCTGGCAGCAAATCAAATCCAGCAATAATCAATACATCTAAAGTTGCGCCATCAGCAGCCATTAATTCATTAATAGTTGTATATCTATCTTCAATCTTCGCATTTTTCTGTGGATGTTCTATTGATATATACTCACAGTCATAACCAACTCTATTAAGTAGATCATGTAAGAATGCAATATTTTGTTGCATGCCGTTTGCCCAGAATGCAACATTCAGATTCATTGTTAATCCTATTTTCATATGAATAATTTTTTGTACTGTTTTATGATTTGAGGATTCTGCGGGGAGTATTTGTTAATTACCGATTTAGCAGATTTCATATACGACTCCATATTGGATCCATGGTTGCTGAGAGATAAAGAAAGTAATCTTCCTGCAGTTTGAGTTTCATAATCAGGGTAATAATATCCAGCTTCTTTTATGAATTCTGAATTATGAATTAAAGGTATTCCGCAGTGCAGGGCTTCTAGGTATGTATAATTAAGAGCATTAAGTAGCTGGTGAGAAACGACAACACTACATTCTTTTGCAAATATTTTACTGACAGTACGTCTTCCATTAAATACAACTTTAGAGTTTTTTTGCAAGTCTAGATTCCAGATAAATGATTTAAAATAGTTTTTATCCCGTAAAACTCTAGAGCAATACACATTTAGTTTATTGAAGCTTTCGGGTTCTATCCTAAAAGCTTCCTCAACTGCAAGTATCGAGGGTATGCAGTTTTTAGTCATGTTTAAATTGGGCTCCAGTATGGCAATATTTTTCACCTTAGATTCGTTATATTTACAACTTTCGCCAGCTTTATTCCAAATCCTTTCATGGATATCTATATACTTAGGGCTCCATATATACGGAATAGTTAAAACTCTATCATTATTATAGTAGCTTTTTAGGTATTGTTCTGAAATGGAATAGTGTGGAGATACCCAAATTTCATCTATATGCTTATTAGATAGAGCCCTTGTATCATCCCTAACGCACTGCTCTATGTCTGCAAGCATTCGGTTTCCATAGTGAATATGTATATTTTTAGCTCGAGAGTTTTTGTTTTTCAGTAAAAGCACATCCTTTTCACTGATCAACCAAGAAGTGTTCAGTAGGTAGTCATAAGAATTATGCTTTATGAGCGACTCCTCTATCATATTAATTCCAGATGGAGGGTCGATACAGTCCTCCTTGGGGTGGCTAATGGCAATAGTGGGGTTATGGCCAATTTCGGAGAGTAGCTCTGCTAAAAAAACGATATTTTGCTGTAGTCCATTGCAAAACAAACCGTTTTTAAACGATGCGGTAAGTAATATATCCATTGGAATATATTACACACCCTAAGAGCTTTATGTTTTAAAAATTGTCAATATCTTCAGAATCTTCGTATTTCTTAAACTGCTCACGCATTTCTTTATACCTTCTACCGAGAGTGTCAAGATCGAATTCCATTCCATCTTGCTTCACTTTCCCAGACTTGGAGGCTGCATCAAAAACTTGATCCATCATACTAACTAAATCTAAATCAGGAATGCTCATAAGCTCTTCTAAGCATTGCTCTGGGGACTTTCCTTTAAAGACTTCATCGAAATGAGCTCTCTCTTCATTAGATAACGATTGAGCAATACCATCGGTGAGCCCTTTTGTAAATTCATTAATCTTTCCCTTGGCTGAGGGGTTGGACTTCTGAGCGCTTTCTTTTAGCTTTAATATATCTTTTAAGAATTTTTTCTGATCCATGATTTAAATTTTCTGGTGATGTGTGTAAGGTTTCCCTATTATATCCTTATAATAAGGTATGAAGCTTAAATATCCAGATTTATTTTTAGGGCAAGAAAAAGAAAACTGATTAGGCTTATTAGTGAAATCTATATAAAAAGGAGAACTGATTTTTTTACCTCTACTAATTGAGTATTGAATTCTGTCGCAAATTCCACTTATTGAACAGTGAGCGGTAATGATTTTATCCCCATTTTCATCATTAGATAAATAAACTCTAGAGGAAACTACTTCTGGAGGGATTGATATAATTTCAATGTTTTTATTTAGTTTAGAATTTATTTTCCTTAAAAAAGATTTTTTTTTAGTTTTGTGATAATCTTTATTGTATATTGAGCCCCCATTGGATGGAAAAATTTGAAGATATAGAGATTCTTCTTCAGATGTACAATTGATTTTTATTGAGTTGCAGTCTTTGTTTTTTAAGATTCTTTCATCAAATAAATCATTTCTATATACATCAATGAATATTTCATTATGGCGAACGTCGAATTTAGGCCAAGTAAATGTATGGGATTTTTTAGTCATCTCAAGAGACGCTAATGGTGTGGCCATAGTACTCCCTACTTTCAAACTTGACTCCTTTTTGAGCTCCTGTACTATTATCTATTTGGTTGTATTTATCTTCAATATATTCCATTGCCATAACCTCATAGTTTAACGAAGACACCTCTTTAATTTCTTTAACTCTATATTGTCTGGGTTTTATTTTATCTTGATCGTTCTCTTTTATGATCCATACGGCTCCATCTTGGGAGTCATTAAGGAGTCTAGGGCTAGCATTGTTTGAATCAACACCAAGTGTGACCTCAAACCCGCTTGTGGATGATATGTTGTACTCCTTGAATTGCTTTTGTCTGATCACTTCTATCTTAATCCAATGATCTTCATCTTCTTCTGGAGTTGGGTTGCTTGAATTTCCAGCCAAACTATTTACAATTAGTTTATAAAATTCTCCACTAGAATCAAAAACGACATCATCTATATTATAGGTGACATCAGGACTCCATTCTTCCTCTTCTTGGGTTGGGACTTGAACGCAGATTGAGGTGGCATTAGCAATTGCAGAAACTGGTATATCTATCTCCATAACACTATTGCTCTTAATTTTACATATCCTGCCTCCTGAGTGTTTTGAAACTTTATTGTTGTCCATAAGCTCGATAACATCACCGATCCTTAAATAAGAGCCGTGTATGCCCGTAGAAAAGGATACAATTTCTTTTTCGAGCTGTCGGGTTAGTATCTTCTGCCAAGCAAGTCTATGAGCCTCTCCTCTTCTCGTAACACCTGTTCCAGCTATCTTAGCATGAGAGTATCCATGTTCCCTCACCCCTTCAGCGTCTTCGACATACTCGGTTTTCCTCATGTAATTATCTCTTTCATCTATAAAATCAACGGTAACGGCAGTAACCCTTGCTGTCTCTGGAGTGCTTGAGTAAGCGAAGCCTTGATCGCTCACATTAGAGTTATTGAAGAGCATTATAGGGCCGCCTTCGGCTGGGGCGTCTTGAGTTATATGTATTGTTCCCCCGCTAAAATTAATAGTTGTATTATAAATCTGCATCAAGTCCCTGATATAATCATAAGCTTGGCGTTCGGAATCTATATATATATTGCACATATGCCTACGTTCGCTAGTCTGCTTTCCGTCAACAATAACATCGACCTCTTCGTCACATCTTTGGGCAAATTTATAAAAAGACCATCTATCTATGTCTTCATCTTTTATTCCGTATTTACCCATACCGTATCTTGGGTTTGTTAATAAATCATATATAATCCAAGCAGGATTACTCGTCCACTTGAGCTTCTCATGAAATACTCCATCCCAAGAATCTGTGCTGTATCTCGATAACTCTATCGCTGACTTTGTGGCATGATCTGCTTTATCTAAAGGAAATTGAGGTAGGTAGTTTGAGGGAACCTTAACTAAAGCCCCTTTAACTAGATACTCTCTTCTTGGAGCTTGGGGCGAATCTTTGGAGTTAAACCTCGTTCCTACTATAGCTGAATTTGGGTAAGAAAAGAAACCCCCAACGTATTCAGTTACAGAAAGAAGCTCTGCTTCAATTTTATATCTAGCCTCAACTAAACCTCCAGTTACTGGATCTAACTCTCTAGTAGTTCTATAAACTCTGAATATTCTATTTTTTTTAACATCCGAATTTGAAGCTACTGGATCGGCTGAAGGCAGGTTGTTAATGAAGACATCTTTGACATAAGGGCTAGTCGCACACCCCCTGAAAACGACGGTGTCCGTACTCAACGTTTCTCCTTCTACCCCGTACTCTATCGCAAGCCTCATTTTTGCTGGCCAAATTTCTCCACTATTTTTAATTGTTTCTCCAACTTTAATGCATAGCCAAGGGACAAATTCGCACTTGAAGCCCTTAAGTAGATACCACATGCCAACAGCCCCCAGAACTCCACCAGCAATTATAACGGCGTAAGTTTTTAAATTTATTGCAATTTCTTTCCACTTATTAGTTTTAAAGGAAAAACCAGTTTGAGCACCCATTCCCACCGTAGTGACGGGATCAGGCCAGATTGCTGCAGCTATATTTTTACCAATAGCCTTACCTACCATCCACCCAAGTATTGCTCCTATTATTGGAATTAAGTTTAAGTAAACTCCAGATTCATCACCTTCATATATATAGTGAAGTTGATCAATTTTAATTGAGAATGCAACATCACTAACTTCAGGGTTTTTAATTGTATGGGAGTAGAAGTAATCTTTTTCGTTTTCGTTCCTAGGTCCAAATAGTGGATAGTTGACAAACTTGGTGTGAGTTGGAATCCTAAATTCATCAGCAATAAGCCTAGGCTGCGCGGATAGGGCGATATCGCCGTTTACTGGATGTTCTGTACCTGACCCATTTTTGTGGTGGCCTATTCTCATGTCAAAATGAAACTTTGAATAATTAAACCTTCCGTTATGATCCCTAATAGGAACGTCGTTTAAGTATATTGACCTGAATTTTGCATACTCGTCTTGAGCAGCATTATTAACTGTTCCTTGAGTGGGCGGTGGAGCACTCACCACTAAATCTATGTGGGTGTCATTTATATTATAGCCTCCAATTAAACTTGTTCGATCTATAGAGGCAAGAGCTAATGAGCCACCAGCGTCAAATGTTAAATTTAACTTTGGAGGTGTGTAGTTGGTTGATTGAAATGGATTCCTTAATGTTTCATATGGGTTAAATCCAAGACCGTCTGTCTTAACCCTGAATTTACTAATTTGACCTGCATTAGTTTTAGCTTCAATCTCAAGGCTCTGTTTTGGGTATTGGACGTTAGGATCTAGTTTATTAGATTCATCATCATTATTATTACTTCCGCATCTCGTAGCCATTAATGTGGCAAAGGCGGACTTTAAGGAGGTTAAGCTGGAAGATCCGCTAAAGTTGGAGTTGATTTTTGAGTGGTAGGTTGAAGA
>MDTC01117335.1_pt1 | contig 13885 bp, 11 predicted proteins | sample 811181 | NCBI WGS metagenome assembly MDTC01 (sample SAMN05326644, study PRJNA326480) | marine metagenome | isolation source: seawater | place: Pacific Ocean: North | collected 2011
ACTCCCGTAATTACACCTACTTCACCACCATAAACATTTCCATCTTTGTCTGCCGTCACGCCTTCACCCATGCAGCCGATTCCACCCATGCCGGAGAAACCCCTTCCTGTACAGTTATGCTCTGGAATAAAATAAAGTACCTCACCATTCCGTGCATTTCCTACGCGCAACCCTTTTCTCCAACCACCCGGATTGTAGTTTTCATCAGTTTCAGAATCGATGGCATACAACATGTCATTTGTCGGATCAATGTAGAGGCCAGAGATACGACTGAACTGATACCAAGTGTCTAACCATTCGCCATCTTGAGTGAAGATCTGAATACGATTATTGCCTCGATCTGCTACAAATAAACGCCCCTGAGAGTCCATTGCTAAAGAGTGAGGCGAACGAAACTGACCATCATCCCACCCATACTCACCAAAATGACCAATGTAAGTGCCATCCGGCTCCCACATAGTTATTCGACTCTTAGTCTCATCACTAGGCTCTCCCTGAAACTGGGCACCATGTGTTTCAGCGATAAAAATACGCCCATTGGGTGCTATCAAAACGTCGTTTGGATCAGTCAGATGAGAGGGTGGGTCACCCACTTCACCTGGAGTCCCAATCGTCATTAAAAGCTCGCCATCCGAGCTAAACTTTAATACCGCGCTGCCTATGTTAGCTGCGGCAGGGTTCTCATTAAGTTCATTTTGGTTAGCGACGCGAGCATCAGCTATCCAGATATTTCCTTCGTGGTCCACATCCATACCATGCGGCCATAAAATTTGACCAGCACCGAACTGCGAAACAACGCGACCATTTGGGTCAAGTTTTACAATAGGATTAATATCAGGAGTCGTCGCACATTGATTTGTACCGCAACGGTCTCCTGCCCAGATATGCACACCGTCAATATCAACGTTTATCGCACTAACAGAACCCCAATTGCGACCATCTGGTAGTGAACCAAAATTACGTTCAGTAACGTAAGGATTGGGCAAATTGTTGATAGGCTGTTGGCCCGCGTGAGCGGCAGGCTTTCCAGACTCTGCCATCGATCCCCGTTGTGCCACTGCTCCTGCAGAAACCACAGACAAAACAAGCCCTACCAATCCAGCTTTTCCAAGGAATCCTACCCCAGACTTAATTGCTTTAATCATTATTACCTCTCTTGACTTCTTTAACGGTATTCGTGAATTTCTTACATTGGTTTAATTCAGGTCAGAACATGAACTGAAGGAACTGACTTGTCAAGAAAACACCATCCATGCGCCTAAAAACAAACTTGTGTAGAAGCATGACCTATGGACTTTTATACTCTAAAATCTCCAACCGCAATGTCTACGCTTTTCCTAAAACAGAATCGAGCCTCTATATCTAGATCAAGTGGCTGCTCGACCCAACATATGACGCAATGAAAAAGAGTGCTATGAGAAATAATATAATCTATTTCATCTTTGCTATAGCCGTTTTAATGGCATTAATCCTTTTAACGATATGCCTTTCCGAAACCGTGCCTGATGCCGGAGGAAAACCACATGCGGAAATTGCAGGATTGCAAATAGGGGGAGATGGAGCGGCCAGGCTTGAGCATATAGGTTTTCTTGGATTCATGTTCCAAAGCTTACTTATGGTTCAAATCGTATCGCTATCTATTTTAGGTGTTGCCGAACGCTATCGAACGGAAAAATTTCTTATATATATGGCTTCCGCCTTAGCACTTATGCTGTTCATTGGCTGGCAGATGTTTTCCGGTCATTTGGAATATCTGAGTAGTAATGAAACTGGCTATTTTTTGGGCTTTCCAAACGCTACTGCCTGGGCGACTTATGGGACTTGGCTAAGTGCGATACCCCTTGTCCTTATCTACAGCTTAGGTTTCAGAAAATTTATCTACACTAAGGAAGATGAAAGAAAATTTAATGAACTCCTAGCTGAAAAAGCTTCGCTGCAAGAATAAAAGCAAATGGAAGAATACCGCCAAGAAATAATTATTGGGGCAGTAATTGTCTACATGGTTTTCTGTGTCCTAACTGGGCTATGGGCTATGCGGCGCACCCATAGTGCTAGTGACTTTTTTATTGCCGGACGCGGATTAGGGCCGATAGTTGTAAGCCTAGCAATTTTCTCTAGCACGCTTAGCGGATTTGGATTTGTCGGAGGCCCCGGGCTCGTTTATTCAATCGGTGTAAGCTCTTTCTGGATGGTAGTCATTTCCTCGATTGGGTATGCGGTTTGCTTTTTTTTAGTAGCTAAACGTATTCGAATGATTGCAGAACTTCGAGATTGTATTTCACTGCCAGATATTGTCGCTGCTCGCTATGGAAGCGAAGCAGTTAGGTTCATGATCGCAGTAACGATTGTCTTGGGTGTGATGGGGTATTTAGCAACACAAATCTTGGCGATGGCACTGGTCATGCAAGCGATACTTTCTGGAACAGAAATGTTTGCTGACGTTGGCCTGATTACTTGCGTAGCCATTTCTTCCGCTGTACTAATTTTTTATTGCGTCACCGGCGGAATTATTGCATCCGTATATACGGATGTTGTGCAGGGTACAATTATGATCGTAGCAGGTTTCCTTATTCTAGTTACTGCTGCCAATGTATTCGATGGCGGAATGCAAGAAGCGACCTCGATAATTCTCAGCGATGACGCTGAAACAATAATGCCCTATGGGGCGGCAGGCATAATGGCATCGCTCGGCTGGTTTTTTGTATTTGGTTTAGGCCTCGCGGGGCAGCCCCATATCATCACTAAGCTCATGATGAATAAAAATATAAGTGATAACCGCAGCATGCTGCCTCTTTCTCTTTTCGGTTATGCGATGGCCGCCTTACTTTGGATATCAATTGGTATCGTTATGCGAGCTGCGGTGCTTGATGGGGTTATAGAGCCACTAGCACTTCCAGATGATGCGGCGTCTGTTTTTCTTTCTGTGTTTACTAATCCCTTTCTGGCTGGAATTGTCTTTGCGGGATTGTTTGCGGCAATTATGTCTACTTCGGACGCGTTTTTAAATATTGGTACCGCGGCATTAATTCATGACATTCCAAAAGCTATAAAAGGGCAAAGTGTAGAAAATGAACTTTTCTGGGCACGCATTGTAACGGTTTTGTTGGCGGTCCTATCCGCCGGCTTCGCACTCTATTCGCATTTTCAGGACGCTACCTTGGTCGCTATTTTAGGTGCATTCGGTTGGGGCACCTTCGCTGCATCCATTTTCCCTGTTGTGGCAGTGGGCCTTAATTGGAAGGGAGCCTCCGCCGCCGGCGCGGTCACGGCCATTGCCTCCGCATTATTAATCAACTTTGTGTCTCAGTTAGCGGGGTATACTTTCCCTTACGGAGTCAGCGGTCAGCTGGTTGCTTTCGTGTCTTCGATGGTCCTTTTCATTGGCGTATCATTAATCACTCGAAAACCCGTACTAGAGTCAGACATAAATCGGGTGCTAGATATCTAACAACTCATAATTGCCAAGATATCACTACCTTGTTTATAAGCTAAGTAATTTAATTAAAAAGGGTGCTCCATTAAATCTTAAAACCCAGTCTAATCTTCCGAAACCCAATACAAACCAAATAAAATTTAACGTAAACTCCGAACATGGTCTTATTACTCAAATACGAAAAGAGGGGCACCATGAGCCTTATTTTGAAAATTATTCACTTTATTTCCCTACTGGTATTTCTAACTAATGCTGCACACCCGCAAGGAGCCGATGATGAAGTGTCTAACCAATCAAGTGAATGGCCATTTTATCGTGGTAATACTGCTGGTACTGGATACTCCCCACTAGAACAAGTCACCACTGCTAACGTTAGTAATTTGAGTATTTCATGGACATATTCACTACGTAACAACTCGGCAGAAAACTCTAGAGAACCTAACTCACAAGCTACGCCCATAGTTGTCGATGGGATCATGTATGTTCCGACGGTCGATAGAGTGGTCGCACTTGATCCGGTGACTGGTCAAGAATTATGGAGCCATGATGTGCCAGTCAACGCTCCATCACGTCGCGGTGTCTCATACTGGCCTGGCCAGGGAGGAATATCACCCCGTATTTTCTATACTAGTTTTGATCAATTATTCGCTATAGATGCTGAGACTGGTGAACTGGATCTTGAGTTTGGGGATTCTGGAATGGTCACTATGGGAATTCCTTATATCTCAGTACCATTTGTTTACAAAAATGTAATCGTAGTTGGTGCTAATACACCGCGCGGCGCAATTGGCGGAATCGGAAATGCTCGTGCCTTCGATGCTCTTAACGGGAATAAATTGTGGGAATTCGAGTCGGTCCCCTCGCCAGAAAACCCTGGTAACGAAACATGGGAAGGCGACAGCTGGATGGGTCGGCTTGGTGCAAATGCATGGCCCTTTTACTTCACTGTAGATGAACAAAAAGATCAGCTATACATACCATTGGCTTCTCCCATACCGTTCGCCTATGGGGGGGATCGGGCAGGAGCAAATCTTTATGCAAATTCTATTGTCGCAGTAGATATTCATTCAGGCGAATACAACTGGCACTTTCAAACGATACACCACGATCTATGGGACCACGATCCCCCTGCACCACCAACTCTTTTTGATGTAAATTACAACAACAACTCTATCCCTGTATTAGGCATCACAACGAAGTCTGGATATCTCTATGTTCTGAATAGAGACACAGGGGAACCCATCTATGGCGTGAACGAAGTGCCTGTCCCTCAAAGCCGAGTCCCAGGAGAAGAAACTTTTCCAACACAACCCATTCCTGTTAAGCCGTCGCCAATGGCACGGGTGAGCTATGATCCAACGGACTTAGTTACCGCCCAAGACACTAGTGTTGAACATGCCGCAGCATGCCGCGAGCTAGTAAACTCTTTAGGAAATATTTATAACGCTGGCCCCTATACACCTTGGGTTTATAGGTCAGATGACAGCAGCGACGATGTAACCTTACTTTTTCCAGGCCTGTCCGGTGGGCCCAACTGGGGGGGTGTTGCTCACAATCCAAACAACGGTTACGTCTATGTTTTTGCCGCAGACATCGGAACTATTGGTTGGATGGAAAATGCTCAACCAGATTCAGAACTACCATACGTGCTTAGCGGCCCAGACCTAAGGGCCGGAAGTTTCAGCGTTCGCATTAATGGCATGAATATGCCTTGTCAAAAACCACCCTGGGGCAGACTTACGGCAGTCGATACAAATACGGGGGATATTGCATGGCAAATTCCCTTGGGAATTACAGAAAGCTTAGGTGAAGACAAGCAAAACACTGGTCGCCCAGGAAGAGCAGGCGCTCTGGTAACAGGAAGCAATTTGCTTTTTATCGCAGCCACAGACGATAATCGTTTCCGAGCCTTAAATGCAACGACAGGTGAAATCATTTGGGAAGATCAAATGGAACGCCGAGGCAATGCTAATCCTATGACCTTCTTGGGTGCCGATGGTAATCAATATATTGTCATTACGGCAACCGATACAATCATCAGCTATGCGTTACAATAGAATTATCAATTTTTAAGAGAGCAAATTATTTAGATGCAAAAAATAAACAATAAAAAATCTGCATTTAACTTTGTAACCGTAGCTCTTTTCTGTTTTTTTTCTGCGCACCTTAACGCGCAGTATGGAACGGGTTCCGGCGACTGGCCTAGTTACGGTGGCGATACTGGCTCGACGAAATATTCTCCGCTAGATCAAATTACAGCAGAAAATTTCGAAGAATTAGAAGTAGCCTGGACCTGGGCATCAATAGATTCAGATCTAGATCTTGAGGCCATTCAAGAAATTAACGATGCCGTCCGTATTAATAATTTCCAGGGCACTCCTCTTAAGATAGGAGACAAACTTTTCATAATTACCGCATTGAATCAAATTGCGGCGATAAATCCGATTTCGGGCGAAACGCTTTGGTCTTTTAACCCAGAAGTATATTTGTCAGGCACTCCAGTTAACTATATTGGGTACCACCATCGAGGACTAGCCTATTGGAGTGATGGCGATAATGAGAGAGTGCTTGCGGGCCTAAATGATGGCTTTCTCATATCTATAGACGCGAAGACAGGACTACCTGACGCTGAATTTAGTGGTGGAAAAATCGACCTGACAGTAGGCCTACCAAGGGCAACAAGAGATGTTTTAGATTGGACAGGTGCACAGCCAGTGGCTGTTGTATCACCACCAATTGTAGTTGGCGACATCGTCATTACTTCTTCTATTACTCAAGCAAGGCCTATAAATCGAGAACGTCCACCAATGTGGGTTAGAGGATACAATGTTCGCTCGGGCGAGCATGTGTGGGACTTCCATACAATTCCGTTAGCAGGTGAATATGGTGTCGATACCTGGGAAGAGGAGTCCTGGCGTCGAACTGGCAATACAGGTGTATGGTCCATAATGAGCGCCGACCCAGAACTGGGCTTAGTATACCTACCTATTGACGCACCAACCGACGATTTCTATGGAGGCAATCGTCCGGGTGACAATTTGTTTAGCCAAAGTGTAGTTGCGGTTGACGCGAAAACAGGCGAACGACGCTGGCATTTCCAAATGATCCACCACGGCTTATGGGATTACGATCCTCCAGCTGCACCAAACCTAATCGACATAACCGTTGAAGGCAGAGAAATCAAAGCCCTTGCGCAAGTAACAAAACAAGGGTTCGTTTATACCTTCGATCGTGAAACAGGCGAGCCCGTCTGGGTAATTGAAGAAAGAGAAGTTCCTCAATTACCCTTAATTCCAGGTGAGCGACTATCGCGCACACAGCCTTTTCCTACCAAGCCACCTCCCTTCGAGAAGCAAGGTATGACGGTCGAGGACTTAGTTGACTTTACACCTGAAATTCGAGCCGAAGCCGAAGAAATTTTACAAAACTATACCTACGGCCCATTATTTACCCCTCCAAGTCTATCAGTGCCAGGGGGGAATCGCGGTACTATACTAAGGCCAAGCGCTGGCGGCGGTGCGAATTGGATGGGCGCTGCCGTAGACCCGCAAAGTGCGATCATCTACATACCATCCTCGGATTCAATATCAGTGCCCGTAGTGGTGGAAACCAATCCCGATGATTCAAGCCTACGTTATCGCCGAATCTCTTATGGCGGCACCAGGGGACCTCATGGCTTACCATTACTGAAACCTCCCTATTCAACAATCACAGCTATTGACATGAATAAGGGAGAAATTCTCTGGCAAGTTCCTAACGGAACTCGATCTCCTAATGTTGAAAATAATCCAGCTTTAGTAGGATTAGATTTGCCCCCTTTGGGTGGCGGCGGACGCAACCCAATTCTTGCTACACCTAATTTGTTAATTCACGCTCAGAATTATCAAGACGGCCCCTTACTTATCGCCAGAAATAAGGCAAGTGGTGAAGAGGAAGGAGCAATTATTATGCCGGCAAGGTCTATTGCTGCTCCAATAACTTATGAAATAAATGGTGAACAATATATTGTTGCTGCACTACTAACCGACCCAACTCCAAGATTATTTGCATGGAAACTTCCAGACTAATCGGACAAAAGGAATAACAATGAAGAATACCAAAGTCACTACATACAAAATAGGCAGAGTTCGGATTCCAGACTACGTGCCCGGTGTTATCGCAGCTATAGTGCTCATTATTGGATTTCCCTTTATTGTGGAAAGTCAGCAATCCGCCGAAATTTCTACTGAAGCTGTCGGCGATGGGAGGTATGTCTTATTCGGACGTGGGGGTAATATCTTAGCATCAATAGGAGAACAAGGCGTTTTGATAGTCGATTCTCAATTTCCGGATATGGTCCCAAAATACCAATCCACTATTAGATCATTGGGTGGCGGAGATATAGATTTTACCATCAATACTCATTGGCATTATGACCATGCTGATGGAAATGAAATGTTGGGAGAAGCCGGCTCCTGGATAATTGCGCACGCCCATTCGCGCGATATGATGACCAAGCACAACACTATAAATACGGTGGTCAATCCACTCGTGGAGCAACCGCCCTACTCTCAAGCTGGCTTGCCCGTTGCAACCTTCGAACAGCGGATGGAAGTCTTTTTTAACGGCGAACAGATAGATCTTATTCATCCTGGCCCCGCCCATACTATGGGAGATGCCGCTATATTTTTGCGTGACTCAAATATCGTTCATATGGGAGATGTATTTAATAATGCCGGTTATCCTTTCATTGACGCTGACAATGGCGGTGATATTGAGGGCATGATCGCATTCTGCGAAGCTGTTTTAGGAGAAATTAATTCAAATACTGTCGTTGTTCCAGGCCATGGGCCAGTTGCGACCTACAACGATCTGGCAGAATACATCACAATGCTTACCGAAATTCGCGGTAAGATGATGATACTAATAGGACAAGGAGCATCTCTAGAAGAAGTGATCGCCGCCAAACCTACGGAAAACTGGGATGCAGAAAAAGGGGATCCACTTAGGCTAATAGATCGAGCATATCTGAGCCTCACTCGGTAATTACGTTTAAGCATTAAATAAGGAGAGTCATTATGAAAATTTGGAAAATTGGACTTAGCCTTTTTACTGTTGTTCTTATTACTTTACTAGTTCGCCTACCTATCGCAACAACGCCGGGTTTTTTTATTGGAGGCAGCGCGAGCGCCGCTCCAGCAACTTGGGAGGAGACATCCTCCATACATGAAATAAAACTAAGAGTGGCGGACTTAATTCCCAGAGTAGTAATAATCTGGTTCGTGGAAATCGATAACGATTTATACATAATTGGAGAAACAGATAGTGGCTGGGTCTCAATATTAGAAACCGGCGGTCCAGTTCACATGCGCCTCGAAGATTCGACCTACCCACTGCTAGCCACTATGGTTACTTCAAGCGAAGATAAGATTCTTCAAGCATGGCAAGAAAAGTATGAAGCAGACTATCCAGAGTTTTTTGCCAGTTCAGCGTCAGATGATTTTCTAGAATACTCTTCAGTCTACAGACTCTCGAGAATTTAGTCGGGGCTATTTAACTCTCTCGCCGCGCGAGCCAAATCGATCCGCCTAATGCGCAGGTAAGATTCGCTATTAAGCCATATAATCCTGGGTGGAACCCCCAAACTTTTCCATCAGTAATAAAACTGAATGGACCAAACGCTAGTACTAAAGAAATCAAAAGTCCGACTATTAAACCAACTAATACAGGCTTAGCTTTCAATCCAAGCCAATGAATTCCTAACATGAACGCCGGAGAAATTTGTACGAGCAAATCAAATTTACGGTCGAGCAAGAAGATTAATGAAGTTTGCTCTTTCAATAGAATCGCAAGCAAACTTAGTATCGCGACAACGACCCAAGAACAACGCTTGCCCAATCGCGTAAGTTCTGATTCCGGTGCATTAGGCCTGACATAGACCGAGTAAATGTCCTTAGTAAACATTGAAGAAATTGATAACATTGCGGAATCAGCTGTCGACATTAGAGCAGCAAGTACTGCGCTAAAAATTACTACAACAAGACCATAACCCAATAAAGAATTTTCTTGAATGATACGTAAGATGCTCGCAAAAACCTGATCTGTTTCTGCACCTTCGAGCCCTGCAACATAAGCTAAAGCATAAATACCGACAATGATCGAAATTAATACTGAAAAGAAAGGCATAAACGCCATGGTGGCAAAACTTAGCCTCAGTGTACCAACCGATCTCGCCGAATAAATACGCTGAATAGCTTGAGGATATAAAGCACCGCCAATCCCCACGAGCAAAATATAACTCAACCACTCTCGTAGCATTGAAGCATCCGGTCGAGCTAATTTTCCCGCATTCTGTGATTGTGCGATAATTTCCGTTGCGGCTGACAGCGGGCCGAATTGATCAACTATCAAAAATAACAAAATGATAAATCCCAAAAATAATACTGCCCCCTGAATAACGTCTGTCCAAGCAATAGCTCGAATACCCCCTAATGTCCCATAAATCACCATAATTAAGGCTAGGCCGGCAACCCCATAATTATAGGCTCCATCACCAGCTGGACCAGCAAGACCTTGCATAGCACGGCCCATGGTCATAAGTTGAGCTAACAAATAATTGCTCAAAGCAACTATCATTACGACAGAAGATAATGTCGCAAGTGCCCGTGAACCAAATCTATCCCAAATAAAATCGACCGGCGTAACAAAATTTCGTTCTCGAGCCAATGCATGTAATTTGAAAGCAAAGGTTTGATAGAAGACGATGATTGCCATCATGTAATGCACGCTGATCAACCATGAAAAACCAAGACGATAGCTAGCGCCGGCCACACCAAAAACCGTATTCCCACTGTACTGAGTTGCGTATAGGGTTAGGAATAGAACAAAAAAACTGAATCCTCTGCCTGCTAGATAAAAATCTTGCATAGAATCTTCCTTACGAGCCTTACGACCTAACCAGCCCAAAAGAAGCAAAGAACAAAGATAGCAAAAGAAAAAAAGCCAAGCCCCAAAGCCAAAAGGCAGTAGATTATTCACGAGCCTGACCCATCATTACGCAAGCAAAGCCAAGCGGTAAAACATGAAGTCAGAAAAAGAGAGGCGAGGCTTACCAATACCCACACGGGAAATCCATACCACTGACTTTGGTCATCCTCCGGCCAATACCAAGGAACAATCAGAGAAAGTAGAATTAGATAAATTGCTAGAACCCATGCTCGACGTATAAAGTATTTTTCACGCATTGAAGAGACTAAATGAGTTATGCTTCTTGGCGGCAGGCTGCGAAAGTACTTTTGATAAATCCATTAGGCTTTTTAGATTGTGGACCGTTTTAAAATCATCCACATAAGGCAGCATAGTTTTAATACCTTTTGCTTTCGGTTCAAATTTTTCGTAGCGTAACAAAGGATTTAACCAAATCAATTGTCGAGCTGACTTTGAAAGGCGATCCATTTCATTATCTAATCCATCTGCTTCATCTCGATCAAGCCCGTCTGTCACCAGAATACAAATTGCCCCCTGAGAGAGCACTCTTCGAGACCAGAAATTATTAAACTGTTTTAAACAAAAGCCAATGCGCGTGCCACCAGACCAATCTTTTACCGCATCAGATGATTTATGAAGCGCTAGGTCAATATCCTTATGCTGTAGATGCCTAGAAATATTAGTAAGACGTGTTCCAAAGACGAAACAATGCACACGATCTCTATCATTTGTAATAGCATGCATAAAATGAAGGAACATACGACTATATTGATTCATTGAACCGGAAATATCACAAAGTATAACCAAGGGCGGGTGTCTTTGTTTCCGCGACTTAAAACTAAGGGGTATGGATTGAGGTGAACGCAACGCAGCCCTCAGAGTATTCCGCATATCAACGAGATTTCCGAAATTATCGGGCTTAAATCGCCTGGTCTTTATATTCAAGATCGGCAACTTAAGTTTTTTTACTGCTTTTTTTGCTGCATCTATTTCCTGCGATGACATTTCTTCAAAATCTTTCCCCTGGAGGACTTCTTCATCAGAGAAAGTAAAGCTTGCATCAAACTCGATTTCCTGTGATTCCTCTCTCCCTTTTGGACCTTCATCCACTGGCGAAACCGCTTCATTGAGCCTTCGAGACATTTCTTGAAGGTGGTCTTTATCAAGGCGAACGGTAGGCAACATCATCCCCATCATTCTCTCCATAATATGAGGATTACGCCAAAAAATATAAAAGGCCTGATCAAATAGTTCCCGTTGGTCATTCTTATTTACAAACTGAGAGAATAATGCCCAATAAAAATCTTCTTGTGATCCAATTCCCAATATTTGTAGTGCAGTTATTGAATCCAATACCTTTCCAGGGCCAACAGGTAGTCCCGCCGAACGCAGCAATCTAGCAAAATGCATAATGTTTTCAGCGATCCGACCTTCAGGGGAACTTCGGCGCATTAGGGAACTTCGGCCAATTCTGACTTAACCTGTTCCAAAATTCTCGCAGCCTCACTACCTCGAATCTTGGAAATATCATCCTGATACTTGAGCAATGTTCCAAGCGTGTTATCTACAGCTTCGCTATCCAAGGAGACTTTATCTAGCTGTGTTAGTGCATCCGCCCAATCAAGAGTTTCGGCAATTCCCGGAAGTTTAAACAAATCTTGTTCTCTTAATTTTTGAACAAATGCAACCAACTGGGCACTTAACTGCTTGTCTACTCCCGGCAACCTAGCCGCAACAATTTTCGACTCTCTCTCTACACTAGGGTAATCGACCCAATGGTAAAGACATCGACGTTTCAGGGCGTCATGAATTTCGCGAGTACGATTGGAGGTAATAATAACAATAGGGGGCTCTTTCGCCTTAACCGTTCCTATTTCTGGAATCGTAATTTGAAAATCCGACAAAACCTCCAATAAAAAAGCCTCAAAAGGCTCATCGGTTCGATCAAGTTCATCTATCAGTAAAACGGGCGAACCAGATCCTTCTGCTCTTAATGCTTGTAGAAGAGGTCTCTCGATCAAAAACTCTTCCGAAAAAATGTCTGTAGTAACATCTTTCTTCTCTAGTGCGCCAGAAGCCTCGGCAAGACGTATTTCTATCATTTGCCGCGCATAATTCCACTCGTAAACAGCGGAACTAATATCGAGCCCTTCATAGCATTGCAACCGAACTAACTTGCGACCCAACGCTGATGCTAAAACTTTAGCTATTTCAGTTTTACCGACTCCGGCTTCTCCCTCCAAAAACAAGGGCTTCCCCATTCTCAGGGAAAGAAAGAGAGTCGTAGCCAAGGAGCGGTCGGCAATGTAATCTGACTCACTAAGAAGAGACAGTGTTTCGTCTATCCCTGGTGGAATATCTCTTTCCATTTCTTTAATTACATGCCTCTACTGCACGCCTAGTCATTACCTTTACCAAATGAGCTCGATATTCGGCACTGGCATGAATATCCGAGTTCATTTTTTCAACTGGCAATTCAACATCGTCAATCGCAGCAGGAGAAAAATCACTATTTAGTGCTTCTTCCAAACGCATGCCGCGATGCGCACATGCAGTAGCTCCAGTAACGCCAATACGCACTTCGTCATTAAATTTAGCAACAAACACTCCGACGACCGCGTATCGAGAGGCCGGATTCTCAAATTTCATATATGAAGCTATTTTTGTTTTCGGGAATGACACGGAGACAATCACCTCGTCTTCTTCCAGAGCAGTCTCAAACATCCCTGTAAAAAATTCATCACCAAAAATCTCCCTTTTATTGGTATTGACCTTAGCACCCAACCCAATAACCGCCGCAGGATAGTCGGCTGCAGGATCATTATTTGCAATAGAACCACCAATAGTGCCTCGATTACGAACCGCAGGGTCACCAATATTACCCGCTAGCTTAGCTAGCGCTGGAATTTCTCTTTGAACTTCTGGAGATGACGCAACACAAAAATGGGTAGCCATAGCGCCAATTGTCACAAAATTCTCATCGCAACTAATTTCCCTTAAGTTTTTTACGCCACTTAAATCTATGATATCACTAGGGCTTGCCAATCGATGCTTCATTGTAGGCAGCATTGTTTGCCCGCCGGCCACAAACTTTCCATCTTCCGCTTTTTGCATGGCTTCCACTGCTTCAGCGACACTACTCACTTTCTCATAAGAAAAATTGTACATAAATAATTCCTTGTTATTCTTTATTAGCCTATTGATTGAGCAGCACGCCATACATTTTCTGGCGTCGCCGGCATATCTATATGTTTAATTCCCAGAGCATTGGTTATCGCGTTAATAACTGCAGGTGGCGCACCAATAGCTCCCGCTTCGCCACAGCCTTTTACGCCTAATGGATTATCTGGAGGATTAGTTGGAGCATAATCAACATCAAAACTTGGGACATTATCCGCACGAGGCATCGCATAGTCCATGTATGAAGCTGTAATCAATTGGCCATCACTGTCGTATTGACAACCTTCCAACAACGCTTGCCCAACC
>MDTC01060757.1_pt1 | contig 13884 bp, 8 predicted proteins | sample 811181 | NCBI WGS metagenome assembly MDTC01 (sample SAMN05326644, study PRJNA326480) | marine metagenome | isolation source: seawater | place: Pacific Ocean: North | collected 2011
AAATAGTATTGATGAAGATCCTCCCTCATTATATATAAAAAAATATTATAATTATATGTTGATTGCATCTGAGCCAATACATCTTGAAGAAAAAGATTGGACATTAATTCCAAAAAATACTTGTATTTTTATAAATAAAAATAAATATATTTACAAAGATATTAAATTATAATATTAATTATAATATATATATATGTCAACTCCTATTAGACCAGTTATCATAGATTTAATAATTTTAGCATCATTTGTAAAAATGATGCAACTTAATATGAAAATGTCGAAAAATTATTTTAGATATATTTATAATCCAAAGATTCAGGACAAAATGACATTTTTATATATTTTAATATACACTGTTTACATAATTGGTATTAAACCATCTAGATATACTAATATTTTTAAAATTATATATAAATTATTTGGAGTTTTTACTAAATTGTTATCTGATAAAAATGATATTACTATGTACAGTATGGTATTAAATTTATTTATCACAATATTTATTATTTTAATATCCAAATATAAAAAATTAACTAAAAATGTTATGTTAATATTAGGTGGATTAACAGTGATACAAATATTATGTAGAATAGTTTGGGGGTACAAACTTATTAATAATAGAATTATAGGTAATCTCAATTATAAACAAAAACAAGCAAATCTTGAAGCAACAGATATCTTAATAGATAAAACAGCTGAACAAGACTTTGATAAACTATATGATAGTTTAAAGAAAGCTGGTTCTAATATTGAAATTATATCCAAATTATCTCCTGAAAAACGAAATGCTTATATAATACAAGAACTTCTGAAAGTCGATTTAAGTAAATTAAATTTAAGTGATCAAGCGATCACACAAATTCAAAAACAATTTAATATGGAAAAAGATGAACTCCAAAAATATATAAATAATCTGAATACAAAAATAAATTCATTATCAAAATATCAACAGAAAACAACTGAATTAATAAGTTGTGTTAAAAAACATACTTAGATATTATTCAGATTCATTAGTCTCTGATCCTCCACCGCGTCGAGAACGACGTTGGCGCAGACGATCTGCAATATTATCACACATTAGTGGTCCATTATCAATGCCGCGTACATTCACAGCTTGTTGACCATTGTCATTATCTCCAAGATTAAATTGGATGTATTCTCCTTGACAAAGAGTGCGGTATGTGCTCTTTGTAGGATTAATATTACTTTGATGTACGAAAATATCATTTCCTTTATTATTTTCAGATACAATTGTTACAAATCCGTATCCTTTTTTATTGTTAAACCATTTACATACTCCCCGATGAAGTTCCGAGGATGTTGCGTTAGATGTTTCACTAGAAGATGCCATTTTATATTATATTATACATAATATAATATATCCTTAAATAATAAACTATATATATGTTTTAAATATATTAATAGTATTAGAGTTTTCTATATCTAATTCAACATTACTAGGTAATTGTAATTTGGTTAAATGAATTAGCTTACTTTCATCTAATAAAATACCAGATTCTTCATATGTTTCCCTTACAATACATTCTTCAGATGTTTCCCCATAAATAAATCCTCCACCTATACTAGAATAATCCCATAAGCCATAAGGTTTTGAATTTTGTTTTCTGTGTTCAAGTATCATTAATAAATTATAATTTTTATTTTGTTGTAATTCATTTTTAATAATATCATTTGATAAAATTTCGGTTTCTCTAAATGATAATGGTAAGTTATATTTACCATGTTTTGCTATATATCCTTCTATATAATGCCGAGGCAAATTTACAGTATTTTTTTCTGAATTTTCTATATAATTATTATCCTTTTTCCATTTATTTAATTCTTTCTCATTCTTTTCTATTTGCCTTATTGATTGTAATTTATTATCTAATTTGTCTATATCTTTTGTTGTATGTTTGGAACAAAAAATTAGAATTATACATGTTTTCATTATGACATCTGGGTCAGTTATTATAATACTCTTATTTTTTATGTGTTTAATTGTATTTAGAACATTTTCGACACTTACTAAACACAAATGAACTGCTGTATTAGGTCCTTTATAAATACATTCTGGAATACAATTATCTAATTCAAAATCACATTTTTCAGCTATATCATCAGTTTCGTTTTCTTTTTTACAAATATGCATATCATTCCATTCTACAATATTTCCATATAAAATAAAATTATTCATTATAATATATGTTTTATAAAAAAAACAATTTTTTCACAAACTAACATATTTATAATTTATTAAAATGACATGGTAAATATAGTATTATTGGTTTATTATAATTTATATACAATAATTGTTTACCAGTATTTGTTAATATTAAATTATTATATTCTAATCCAGATATAAGGAAATTATATTTTGATTGTATTAAAGTTATTATATATTTCCACCATGTAATTGTATAGTTTTTACCTGTCCCATATGTTTCTAATTTATCTAAATTTTTTTGCAAGATTTGTTTTTTTTTAGAACCCCGAAGAATATCTACTATTATCCCAGTACCAAAAATTTCTTTTGTGTAGTATACTGTTTTTAATAATAGCTTAATTTCATGTGTTAAATCAAACTGAACTAATTCTTTATTTATATTACAATTATCACAACTACAATTTTCTATTTTATTAGAATTCTCATCAAAATATTTTATTATATATTTATTTCTACAATCAGTTGTACAACAATATAAATTCATATGATTAGCTGATTCAATATTATTTTTATTATGTGGTAAAGAAAAATCTGTGTTATTATAATACATAATACATTCAGCATCTTTAGAATCTCTACCTGCACGACCTGTCTGCTGACAATATTGTTCTAAACTTGATGGTGGTGTATAATGAACAATCCGACGAATATCATTTTTATGAACACCCATCCCATATGCAATTGTCGCAACTAAACAATGTATTTTATTTTCTATAAATAAATCATGTATTTCTTTCTTTGTATTTTTATCAATATTCGAATAATAATTAATACATTTAATATTATGTTTATTAATCAAATAATCACAAATTTTTTCTGTATTTTTAATAGTATTTGTATAAATAATAGTTGACATTGTTTTATCAACATCTGTTTGATACAGTTGATCTAAATCAGTTTCTAAATCAACTTTAATTCTAACAGCATATTTTAAATTACTTCTGTATATAGACGATTTTATTAATGCAGTTTTTGTTATATCTAAATTTAATTTATTTATAATATCTGTTTGTACTTGATTAGTTGCAGTTGCTGTTAAGGCAACCATTGGAATATTAGGATATAACACTTTTATTTCTCCAATTTTTGTATATGATGGTCTAAAATTATGGCCCCATTCACTAATACAATGACATTCATCAATTGCAATTAATCCTATATATTGTTTTATTAAATCCAAATTTTGTAATTGATTACATATTTTTTCAGGTGTTATAAATATAATTTGATAATTTATAATATCATAAATGAAATCTGTATTATCACTTGAATCATAATACTTACATTTTATATTAAATTTTGATAAATCATCGACCTGTTGCTCCATAATAGCAATTAATGGGGAAATAACTATTGTTATTTTATCTGTTATCAATGCAGGCATTTGATAACATAATGATTTACCAGAACCTGTTGGCATAATAACTAAACAATCAATGCCTTTTATTATATAATCTATGATATCTTTTTGATAATCCCTAAATTTACCATATCCAAATGTTTTTTTTAAAATAATGTCCATTTATTTATATAAATAATATTTGTTTATATAAATTATATTTGTTTATATAAATTATTATAATTTATATAAATTATATTTGTATACAATAGGGGTGTACCATAATGCCACAAGATAATATAAAGATAATAGAAGAAGGAATACAATATAATATTGACGATGCTAGAAATACAATTAAACAAATCAAAGCATATTTAGGATGTATCTATGAATTATTGCTAAAATCTATTGATCAATTACTTAAATTAACAAGTGACACGGATATAGATGGTGATTTTAATAATCAGCATTTAGATGCAGTTGTTATTATAGTTAACGAATTTGTAAAAGAAATTAATAATATTGTTTCCAATGCGCAATATAATGGAAGAAAATTACTACGAGATACTAATGATACTGACACTGCAATTATATTTAGAATGGCTGCAAATAATGGTATATGTAGAGTTGTAAATAGTGCATATAATAATTTTACAATAAATATCCCGTTAGTTGGAATAAATGCATTAGGTATTGAACCATTTGAAATCGATTTTAGTAATGTTTTTATGTAAATAAAAATTTTATAAATTAAGTTATATTACTTAATTTATAAAATTTATAATAGCGCCCCTAGTATTACAATATTTATATCAGAAATATTATAATATATTATTTTATCTTTGTATACAATGCTAAGTTTATTATCTACAATAGATGATTTTGTTTCTATAATCGGATAAGTTTGAGTTTTATTATTTTTACAATTAGTTATTTCTATAATATTATTATTAATTTTCAAAATATTATTTTGCTTTTTATTAACACTTTCTATCAAAATTCCAGATTCTAATAATTTTATATTTTTTTCTTTATCTTTTTTTATATAATAATTCTCATTTTCTAATAAAATACCTGTAAATTTTTTATCAGAATCTATTTTTTGTTGATAAAAATCATATTTTAAACTATTCCGTTTTATTTTATGTCTCAAATCTATTCGAAATAGTTCTTCATCAAATTCGTCTTCCAAATTTTCTAAATTATTTTTATAAATTAAATTTATATTTTGTAAAATATCAATATCTGTTTTTAATTTAATCTTGTCCTTTATTAACTTTGAAAAATAAATCTTTTTTACTAACTTTGTTAATTTTACGCTATTCAAATATGTATTAATACCAAAATCTATAGTTTTTTTTATAAACTGATCTGCGATATCATGTATTATTTCACATAATTCTTGATATTGTTGTTTTTTATATAAAAAATCTTTATATTTGTGTTGTATTATTATTGCATTTTTATTTTTTTCTTGAAGTTCATTATGAAGTATATCTTTTAAATATTGAGTGATTATTATTTTATTATCTTTTATTGAATTAATTTTATTCAACTCCTTTTTATATAAATCTATATTAATAAATGTTAATTCAATATTACTTATTGAGTTTCCAAAAAGTCTCTCTAAATCACTTATTTTTTTAATAAATTTATTATTTATTTTTATTAAAATATCTCCTTCTGATAAACTATTAATATTACTAATTAATTTTTTTTTGATCTTTTTTGGGATTTTTGTTACTTGAACATAATAATTAGTATCGGAAAATTGTACCCCAGCTAAATCGGCTCGTTCACTAATTACGATGTTATATATAGTTTTGTTTTTATTTATAAAAGAATTTAATTTGATTAATTTGGTTTTATAAGAATCTTGTATTATGTCCATATCTTTATATATATAAATTATACTTGCAAAAAAAACAAATTAATTATTATATTAATCATTTGCCTGAGGATCAATTAAATCATTCTGATCATGTTGATCATTATGATGAAAATGAGTAATTTCAGATTGCTGTTGTCTAACTGATTTATAGATATCATGATGACACTTACTACTCGATGTATTTTTTTGGCTTAAACTATTATATGCGCCAATAAGTGGTGCTACGATAATACATATAGGAATTAATACACAAATGAACTTAAATAGCCTTATGTTTGAACCTTTTCTTATAAATTTATCTATAACGTCACTTCCTGGTCCATAATCATTCGCTAAAAATAATATAAATAATAAAAGTACTAATATTCGTTTACCATTAATTTTTTGGAAAAACATTGGATTATGTCCACTTGGCTGATTTGCGTAAATATTAACTGCTGCAACTCCAAATACGATAATTGCAAAATGAATTGGTTCACTAATTATATCATTTGATTTATATGCCCAATTTAATCTAATTCTATTAACGTATAGATAAAATGTAATTAAACCAACAAAAATATTAATCAATATATCTAAGAATTCATTAGATCTTTTATTATCTTTTTTGTTTTTGACTTCCGTCGGAGTTAAATTGTCTGGGTTTCCACAAAGAGTAGATGTATAACATTTTGGTAACAAATTATATTCTCGAGCCCAATTTTTTAACATATTAACAATAAAGGAACTTATACATATATCAATAAGCACAGTTATCATAAATCTAATAAATTCTTTTGATAAAATCTTATGCGAAAGATAATTTGACATATTCAATCTTATTGTATCTTTCGGATTTGCTCCTCCGACAGTGACCAAATCTGGTGCGGCATCTCCCATACTACTAGACCATACCCTTTTGTCTCTGCTGTCTAATAATCCTGAAGAATCTACGGTCATTGTTGTTGTGGGCTTTATACCTAATAATTCATTCAAACCATCAAAGATCCTACGTGAAGGATTTCCGGCCCCTGTGATATTATATTTTTTATTATTTGGATCATAATTCACAACGTTTTGTTTTTCGCTAGACAACCATCTCTTTAGATTATTTAGTGTTACTAAACCTTCTCGTTTTGCGATTAATTGATCCAAAATAAATCCTAATATATTACCAAAAAGCATTTGTATCCAGATCATATTATTAAATGGTGTAATTCCAAGAGATTTAAATCCACCCACTGAAATACTTGTAAAAAGAATAGCAATTACACTCGCTATAATAGATCGTGTTTTTTCATCATTCTGCAATATTTTTTCATTCTGTAATATGTTTTCATTGTGACTGTTTAAATTAGACACAATTGGTGAATTTATTTGATTTTGTTCATTATAAAGATTAATTATCTTTGTTGGCCCTAAGTTTATAAACCACTCCGAAAAATTTATTCTTGATTTATTTCGAATAATCTTAATTATTTTTATAAATATAAGTAAACCAATAACTGCGCCAATTATTATCAATATCATTGTAACCAAAGTTTTCGCTCTAGTACTATTTTCATTAAATTTAATTAATTTATTATTTATTTTTTCTTCAAGTTTTCGTAAGTTTAAACTATTTTCATTTAGATCAAGTTTGGTATTTGGGGATCCAGTAGTTGACAGGGTTGCTGTAGTTGACGGGGATCCTGTAGTTGACGGGGGTGCTGGGTCTTCTACCCTACTATCTATAGGTACCGTTTTTATATGTTTATTTATTTGTGTTTCATTATCAGAGTAATATGTATTCAAAGCTTGTAAAGAATCAACTTTGTAGTCGTTGGTAGTGTACTTATCATTAAAATCATTAAAAACCTCACTTATTTTAGTATTAATACCTGTACCTACTGGTTTATTTTTGATATATTTTATTATTTCATTTCTTAGTGTAATAAATTCAATATATTTTAATTTCTTTGTACATACAAATAATTGTTTAGGTTTGGATTCCATTATATATAATATTTATATAATTATAATTTATAATAATTAAATTTGTTATAATTATTATGTTAGTAAATTATATAAATTAGATGTTATTATTAATAGCATTATTATTAACTCCATTATATTATTATAATAATGATGTTCGAATTGTATTATTGATATTATTACTTTGTTGTTTACATTTAAAACAGTATAATAAAGAGAATCTTCAAGAGTTTAGTCAAGTCCATAATATCCTTCATACTACTTCTTTTAGCAAATCAAATATTGTTCAAAAACCACCAGCATCTATAAGTAAAATTTTAGATGCTGATAATAATGAAGATAAAATGAAATTAAAATATACATGTGAATTAAATAAATATATAATAAAATCTAAACATAAACATCCATGGAATTTTCATTATAATTATATTGATATTAAAACATTGGATTTTGTAAATTCTGAAAAATTAAAAGAATTATTAAATATTAAAACAGATCAAAACATCGATAATATATCTGTTTTCACTATTAATAATGATAAATGTTATATATATTCATATAATAAAAATATTAAAAATATTAAAAAGGATAAATGGTATCTTATTTCAATCGATGCAGCAGCAAAAAATAATAAAAATATAAATATAACACCATATATTTCAACTAGTAATCATGATGATTCTACTAAGCCTTTATCATATGACTTTTTTGGATTTAATTATAAAAAAATATCATCTAATAAATTAACAACTTTATCATGGGCTGTTCATATTAATCCAGATGCGAAAGAAGATTTCGATTCACTAAATTTTTATATTAACAATGGAAATAAACAAACATGTGCTTTACATAATCCATCAATCAAACCTATTTCAGACATTGATGCATATTTAAGATCAATATGCAATGAAAATAATAATTGTAAAGAAACAATCGGTTATGAAGCATACGATCCCAATAATAAAATTATTGGTGAACATGGTATCTGTAAATTTCCATTTGTACACAAAGGAATGATTTATAATGAATGTGTCACAGAAGTACATGACAATCAAACCTATTCGTGGTGTAAATTAGAAAATAATAAAAAAAGTTATTGTTCTGCACCTGCAAATAAACTAATCAAACCCAAAAAGATTAATATAGAAAAAAAATCTGATGGTACAGTTACACAAACTGAACCAGATGGCACAACACGTGAATTTAAACCAGATGGTACTAGAACCGAAATCAAACCAGATGGAAGCGTAACTAAAACAACTTTATATATGAATCAAAAATTACAAGAATTAGTAATCTTAATATATAAAAAAAACACAAAACATCCAGATCATTGGCATGCATATGTTGAAGAATTAAATAAGATAATAACGAAAATTAAACCAGCTTCATTTGAAACTTTTCTTAAAGAATTAATAAAACCATTACAAAATCCGACTACTTTACAATATGATATTGAAATTATTAGAACAATAGTTGCTCATTGCATCCAATTATTTAATAAAATCCATCAAAATAAATATCCCCATTATGAAATAGGTGACATTGAAACTATGACACAAAATATTATGAAAGAATCTATTGTAATTAAAAAAAGTGCTGTAAAAATACGTGATTTAAGTACCATTAAATCAGCTAGTAGTTCCTATAATAAAACTATTAATACTATTATTCAACATGTTTTACAATTTTACAATGATAATAACGGAATAACTGATCCTGTTAAAATAAAAGATGCAATTGATGCTATTATTTATAATAATTCTGGTAAAATGAAAGATATTGCACCATATATTAATTATGATAATATTGTCGATATAATAATAGACGGATTTAATTATAATAATGAAAAATGGAATTTAAATAATGGAGATAAATCGAGTGTTTTTACTAATTATGACGCATTCATAGGAAAGATTGAAGAAGATAATAAAAGTAAAACATTACTCTTATTAATTAAGAATGACTTATTAACAGAACAATTAACTGATGGAGTTTTCCTTAATTTAGATGATTTTATCTTTAATACAATCTTTTTAGTAATGTCTATTATAATTGAAATAATTAATAAATATAATGAGGATAAATTGCCAAATCCAATCAATTTTGAATTAAAAGAAAAGAATCCAAACTTAAATACAATCATAATAAAGAAAGTAAATGAAATAGTTATTAAAATTTTAGAACCATTTATGTCAACTGCCGAATTAGATAAATTAAAAGAAGATAGAGAAGATAATATGGTAGATTTAGATTCAGTTGAAGATATTGAGGATGATATGAATGAAGATATTGATGTTGAAGAAATATATGAAAATACAGAATACGATAATATTATTACTGGTGGCTTAAATAATGATTATGATGATGATTCGAATCAATTATTAGACCAACAATATAGATCATTTCCAAAAGCTGGGCCAGTTGATATGAGTGGGGTGCAAGGAGCTGCAAGTGGTGTGCAGGGAGCTGCAAGTGGTGTGCAAGGAGCTGCAAGTGATTTGCAAGGAGCTGCAAGTGGTGTGCAAGGTGCCGCAAGTGGTATGCAAGGTGCCGCAAGTGGTGGGCAAGGAGCCGCAAGTGGTGGGCAAGGAGCCGCAAGTGGTGTACAAGGTGTAGCAAGTGGTGTTCAAGGAGCCGCAAGTAGTGTGCAAGGTGCCGCAAGTGGTGCGCAAGGTGCCGCAAGTGGTGCGCAAGGTGCAGCAAGTGATATGCAAGGATCTACAAACGGCGGGCAAACACGAGCATCAACGGTTATACAAAATTATCAAACTGAAAATAAAAGATATAATGATACAAAATGTAATATATAATAAAACGAATGATTAATATTTTTAATAATAATTTTTATTAAAAATATTAGTATACTGTATACCTAATGGTGGATAATATAACACACCCTATAATTATAGACTATTTATTAAGTAAACAATTACAAACAGGTAAAAATCCATTTGCTGGTAATTGTAAAAAAAGCTGTAAAAAAGATAAAAGATGTAATGGATATTATAACATAGATAAATATATATTAAAAGTACCTAAATTAAATAAAGACGAGTGTGACAAATTATCATTAAATTTAGATGATATCAAACAAAAATTTAAAGAAGAAATGATAAAATTCTCTGGGAAGCAATCACTCCCAAATAATATAAATGAATCAATTGATCAGTTAGATTTTAATCATACTAATCAAAAAATTAAATCTAAATTTATTCCTACAAAATCGGCTATATTAGATATTACACAACGAAAAAAATATTCAATACAAAAAAATATTTGTAAGTTAGAACTTGATATACAACCAATATCTAAAAATCAAGATGATGATAACGATAATAAAGGAATTTGCTTACAAACAAATGATATGACAGTTAAAGGATTTCAACGCTTGATTGGAAAATCTGATATAGAAATTACTAAAGAAGAACAAAAATATTATGCTCATAATAAATTCATAAATAAATTTTCTGAAAATCAATTAAAAAAATATAAGGGAATGTTATTGAAAAGAATCGATCCAACTATAAGTGTTCCAGAAGAAGAAGATAAAATCTTATTTTGTTATAATAAATGTAAAAATAATTTATATTGTACACATTTTAATTATAATGTAACAAGCAATAAGTGTATATATAAATATCAAAGAGGAATCAAACAAAATAAAAGTACTATACAAATACTTAATAATATAGATTTTACTGTTGAAGCTAATCATATGAATCCATTTTCAAATTCTACTAGCACTGAATCATGTAAAACTAACTGCGATAAAGAAGAAAAATGTCAATCATCATCTCATAATTCAAATTATAAAATAATGATACCTACAAATAAAATAGAAAAAAAATGTAATATAGATGAAATAAATAATAATGAGAATCTAAAGAATATAGTTAATGATCATATTAGATCAAAATTAGAAGCAAATAAGTATTCTGTAGAAAAAATAAATATTGGAAATGTAACATCAGCTCAAAAAATAGATAATAATAAATGTATAATTGATATTAAATTACCACACTGTTTATATAATAATCGTATACAAACCATTTCATCTACCCAAGATAACATACAAAATTGGACTGTTCAAAATCCTTTAATGAAATCATGCGAACCTAATTGTGAAAAAAAATGTAAAGAAAAATGTGATAATAATATATTTTGTGAAAAACACAAATATAACAACGAGATAACTTTATCATTTCCTAAAAAAGATATTAATGAACAATTATGCGGAAAAATTAAAAATAAATCATTAGATGAATTAGTTAAACAAGATATACAAATATTAATCGAGGAACAATTAAATGACTCAATTAAAGATGATGCAACTTTAGATAGTTATAATATAAGTAATTCAGAGTTTAAGAATGAAAAATGCAATATTAAACTAAATATTCCACTTTGTCATACTGATATTTTAGATAAACAAAACACAAAATATGAAGAGATTACTAAGAAAGCATATAATAACTATATGAATAAAATTACTGAAACTAAACCCTATGGAAGAACATGTAGAGTTGATGAATATGAAGTTAATAATCTATTATTATATTTGAATAAAAATCAATTAAAATTAAATAATGATTCAAATAATAACAAAGAATTAGATAAAATATGTAATGGTAGTGATATTAATCTTACTGAAACTTTAGAGAATTATCTAAATGACAATTTAAATAATCAGAATATTACAGCTAATCAAACAACTTATCTTGAAAAAACTAGAAAAAAAGGAGAAAAATGTGCAATTGAATTTAAATTTCCACATTGTATTAAATTAACTGATAAAGTAAAAGATGCGAAATTAAATCATTTTAAAAATGAGATTATATATAAAGAATTTGAAAAAGCTGCCAAAACAAAACGTATTTATAATGAAATACAAGAATCTGATGATGGAATATATCTACAAGAACAATGTGATAATAGATGTTATAAAAAAAGTAATTGTATTGCATATTTTGATACATTTTCGAGAAAATGCACAATTAGTTATGATCGTAATCCTATTAAAGAAAAAGATAAAAAGACAAGTAATATAACTAAACCGATTCTATTTAAATTTAAAAAAATGCAAAATGGTCAACCTAAATTTGTATGTACTAATTGTGTTAATAATCAAAATGAAAAATGTGAAATTTTATTTGATAAAACACAAGTTGAATCAAACATACATAATCGATTTAAATGTAAGTCTCCTGTAACCGAAGGAGCTTCGTATTGTAATATTGTTTCAACTGATTTAAATAAGTTGAATGAAACATGCAAACTCATGGTTGATTATTCCCTAGATCAAGAAGTATTTCCTAATAACAGAACAATGGTAATTAGCGGTAAAAAAACAACCGATTTAGGTAATAGTTATGTAACAGTTCAAAAAGTTAATGATACAACGATAAATGATGACAAAAAATGTAGTGAGATTTGTGCTAAAAACAAACGGGAGTATTATATTAATGCACATAATATATATGCAACCTACAATAAAGACCATGATATATTTGTGACTGGAGATAAAGATGAAGAATCATGTAATAAAAAACTTTACCATGAATGGGATAATAATAAGAAAAAGTGTAAGGTATTCAGTCGTTTAACATGTACAAAGCATGTAAATGATTCAGATGGAGGTGATTATAAATTTACAGATAATGGCACAAATAAAGAGTGTAAAGTTTTTACAAATCCTAATAGAATTTCCTCAGAACAATCAAAAGATATAACATATAAGGATGGATGTGCTTATGATCAATCGTTATCTAAAAATTTTATTGTGCAACAAATTAATGATACTGATAATGACATATATTTAAAAGGTAGAATATGTGCACCACGTGGTAAGACAAAAATAAACACTTCAATAAATTCTTCATCATATGAATTAAAAGATAAATATAAGAATAAATCTGAAAGTGAAAAAGATACGATTAATGGTATTATCGATAAATCAAAAATTAGCTGTCGAAAATGGAAAACAAGCGATAAAATAAGACCTGACACAAATTATAGTAATAATTTTTGTATGTCTACAAAGTATAATAATAATAATCAAAAAAAAAATCCTAGTTCAGATTGGTTAAATAAGAAAGGATATTGTAAATATGTTGTTAGTAAAAAGAAAAATATATATTTGGATAGAGATGGGAAAAAAACTACAGAAAAACCATTATTAACAGACACTGAATGTAAAGCTGCTTGTAGCTCTAATAATAATTGTAAAACATCCATTTTTACACCTGTTACTTTTTATCCTAATTTAACGGAAGATTATAGTAAAGATTGTCAAGATGTTTGTAATTTTAGTCCGACATGTAATAAAGCAATAAAAAATAATAGAAAAGGAAAACAATGTCTCATAACTGATGGGTTTATTAAAGAAAATACTATGAATCATAAAACATTTAATATTATTGAAACCTATGTAAAATTACAGAATATTATTAATCAAAAAAAAAAAAAAAAAAC
>MDTC01096087.1_pt1 | contig 13884 bp, 13 predicted proteins | sample 811181 | NCBI WGS metagenome assembly MDTC01 (sample SAMN05326644, study PRJNA326480) | marine metagenome | isolation source: seawater | place: Pacific Ocean: North | collected 2011
ATAGAAGAATTATTTAATAGATAAAAAACAAATACAGTTAATACAATCATTTCCATATATTGATCTTTCTTTAAGACTTTAAAAAGTATATATGCGTAGATTGATAATAAAATAATTTCTTTACACCCAATCATTTATAGTATAATTATAGAAAAAAATAATAGTATTTACAATTAATTATCATCTTTTTCAGTTTTTCTATGCTTTAGATATACATCTAATCCATACATACTTAAAGCTACCATTGCTAAACCAATCGCAATTTTTTCATTATGAGGACTAATGCTAAAATTAATTAATCCTACACCCGATTTAACTCTTTTTTTCTTTCTACTAAAATAAAAAATTACTAGACCAATAAATAATAGTGCTAAGATATATTTAGAATCAATATTTATACCACTAGCGACACTTACATTACCCGATGAAACACTAGTACTTGTGAAATCAGAATATCCCATATTATATAATATTATAGATATTTATTGTAGACTAAATCCTTCTATTTTTTTTCTTTTTTATCTACTTTTAATTTATGGCTTTCTGATGGGCGATCAATTTTCCAACCAAAAAAGCATCCGAGGAATAACATTATCCATAAGAGTTGCATAATAAAAGGTTTGTTATCTTTTAATATTTTAGGTACATTTTCTCCAGCAAACTGAACAAATAAACCTAACATAATAATGAAGAGCATCAAATTATTCATCATCTTGAAATTATATTTATAGAATAGAAAATATTTACGTTATAAATGAATATTATTTGGTATTATCTAATAATAAGTTTTTTATTTATAGCTTGGTCTGAATATTCTGTTACAAATATATTATTTAGAGAAAATAGTTCAGGTTCATTATCAATTAATTTAAATAGTTTAATTGGTTTTTTAAGTCATCCATTTTATAATTCTACTTTATGGAATATGAAAACTTTAGATATAAATTATTTATTTATTTTGATAGTTTCTAGCATATTTTATTATCTTTTATACGTATAAAATATCAAATTATTTTACTATTTATAAATAATGAAAGATTTATATTCTATTTTGAATGTTTCTAAAGAAGCAACTATTCCTGATATGAAGAAATCATATAAAAAATTAGCATTCAAATATCATCCTGATAAAAATAAAGAAGAAGGATCACAAGAGATTTTTGCGGAATTATCTGAAGCATATGAAATATTAACTAATCCTGAAAAAAAAAAAATTTATGATAACTTTGGATATGAAGCTGTAACTGATAAATTTGAGGGTGCGATAAGTCCTATTGATTTATTTCAATCACTATTTAATGTTGATTTTACTAATCCTGCGATGGCGGGAAATATATTTATGTTTTCAGATTTAAGTTCTGGACCTTTCCCTCCTGGATTAAATATAAAACAAACAATGAAATATTCATTAAATTTAACTTTAAAAGAATTATATCATGGAACAAAAAAAGAATTTACAATTCATCATAAAGATAAAGATAATAAAATGAAAAAGACTAATTATATAATTAATATTAAAAAGGGTTCCAGAAATGGAGATAATATTGTTGTAAAAGAGGGTGGTAATTATATACCTGAATTAAATATTGTAGAAGATTTAATTATTCAAGTAGTAGAACAATCTGATGATATTTATAAGAGAAAAGGTGATGATTTATATATTGAGCATACTCTATCATTAGTAGAAGCTTTATGTGGATGTGTTATTTCAATTAACCATATGGATGAATTATTAGATTTTAAAATCGATAATATTATCAAACCTAATACACTTTACAAATTAGAAGGTAAAGGAATGCCTATTAAATATAATGAAAATGAATTATCAGAAAGTGATATTTCAAAAAAATATGGAGATTTAATAATTGATTTTAAAATATTATTTCCACTTAATTTAGATGATAAACGTAAAGATATATTAAAAAAAGTATTTAATTATTCTGATAATAGTGATTCATCAACAAGTTTAACGATTCAATATTATAAAGATAAAGAAGATATTGTTAAAGAATTTATGAATGATCAATATGATAATGAAGATGAAGAACCTGGTTGTATTCAACAATAAATAAATTTGATATTAACTTTAAATTTTAATAATAAAATATGGACTTATTACGCGAGCTTATCTATATAAATCATAAACAAAATCTTAAAATGAAATCAAAAGAAATTTATATTTCAGAATCAGATGATGAAGAAGACGAATTAGAATTTATTTCTTCATTAAGAAGAGATTTTATAAATGATTATTTAAAGAAAAATAGTTGTCAATTTATATTAAGTAGAGATACTTTAAAAAAAGATTATGCGTTAAATAATAATTAATAAATTATATTTATAAATGTGGTAAGGTTTCCTTACCCGTGATTATTTGAATATATACAGCATGATAAAAACAAACTCAGAAATTTGGTCCCTCTGGTTGACTTAAAATGTTTTTATTGGTTTTGTATATGATAAGTTTTATATTTTTCTAATTAATCTATTAAAATCAAATAGTTTAGTAAAATCTTTTTTTTATTGTTCTTTTAGTACCTCTTTTGGTAACTCTTTTAGTAGACTTCTTTATTGTTTTTTTAGATTTAGGTTTAAATTCAATTGCTTTTTTATAATAAGCATCGGCCCACAATTCACTAAAATTTTTTAAACCTGATTCTTCACTAAAGGTAGCACAACCCGCGAATTCTACTTCATTTAAGAAATAGCTCTTACCATCCATAGTATTACCTCTACAGCAACCAAAATCAATTCTAAGATACATTGGGGGATTAGAATGTTTATTTAAATTTTTAGGGAAATTTTGAACTACTTTTTTACCCATTCGTTTTATTTCTTTAAGAACATTCGGTGAAACTTTACCAAATTCATTCGGATTATCTCCATAAATAGCTTCTTCACTAAATACTTTATCTGCGGCTTTCATTGCTACATAATATTTAAATTCTCCATTAATCCAGAAAGATTTAACTTCCCAAAATTTGGCAAATCCATTCATTACTTCTTGACAAACAAATGCTGGAAATTTCTTATGTTTCTTTAAATAAGTTTCAGCTTTTTTAACATCACTTTTAACGTCGGTATCGAATTTACCAATTCCAATATTTGCATAAGCATAGTGTGGTTTAAGGACAAATGATTCCCAACCAAATTTTTTTACTTTTTGAAATATTTTATTAACATTTCTATCTTTGCGGACAATAAAGGTTGGTGCTACAGGTATTCCTTTCTTTTCATAATACTTAATATAATCACCTTTATTAAAAAGAAACATTTGTTCTTTTAAGTTAGGATAAATATTAATACTTGGATCTTTCATAATCTTCATAACTCTTTTATATTCCTTATCACTCTTTTCCCATGCAGCTAAAAGATTAAGACTAACTAAAAAATTAATATCATTTTCTCTCATTTTTTTTTCATCAAATTTATTAAGATAGACAATTTCAATATCTTTATATTTATATTCCATAGCAGCTATGATTGCTTTTTCTAAAGGTATTTTTCCTTTATATTTTCCTTTTTTAACAACTTCTAACCCTTTCTTCCAAGGTTTCGCTGGTTTTGGTAAAACATAATCATTTGTACCACCCCCTTGCTTCCAACATATCATTCCAATTTTCATTGTGATTATATTAATATAATATATAATTATTTTGTAATCTATAGTAATATATAGAATCAATGAATATAAATAATATTAATGATATAACCACACCACAAAATGCTTTTATGGTTAACCAATATACAGAAACAAATGATAAAAGTAATTGTAACCCATTTAATTCTCCTAATAATTTTGGGAATTATTTTGATAAATGTTTAAAAAATAATTCATCTCCAGTTTGGGGATCAAATAAACCAGTGAGAGAGAATTGTATGAATCCAATGATGGGAAAACCTTGTCACAATATATGGAATAATTCAACTAAAAGAAAAACGATCGTTGATTATGATAGAGGTTTAATAATTAATAATTTAAATGTTCCAAAACAAAATGTATTTCCTTCAAATAGACTACCAAATGAACCACCTCAAACACCCGTGAATGAAAATGACGCTTATAAGGTAAATACGATACAATTTCCTGGTAAAGTATGTGATTGTAATTGTGCTTGTAAATAAGTATTTAAATATTATATTTATTAATAAATATAATGAAATTAAAATATTTAACACATGATAAAATTGATATTGATAGTATCGAATATTCACCTTATTTATGTGAGGATATGAGTGTTAAACAATCAGAAAAAAAGTATAAAAAATGTAATAAATGTATTAAAGATGATCCTAAATTTGGGTATATTCATTTAAATTACTATAAGAATCCTCAATTATATGTGACAACGCCAAAAATGAAATGTTTATTTGGTATTCAAGGTACTAATGGTAATTTTAATATGAGCTTACAATTTACTGATATTCAAGAAAATCAAACTATGAAATCTTTTTATGATTTTATTCAAAGAATAGAATTTGAAATAATGAAAAATATTGGATTAAATGTTGATGAAGCAGATAGATTTGTTTCACAAATAAGACATGATAAAAAAGGAATTTATGAACCAAATTTAAGTGTTAAAATTCCATTTAATTATAACAGATTTCAAACAGATATTTATTCTGATGATTATAGTGCTGTAAATTTATTTCAAATACAAAAGTTTACTGATGTACAATGTGATATTTTTTTAGATAAAATCTGGAGAATAAATGATAAATTTTATGCGAAGTGGAAGTGTAGTATAATACATTTATTATAAATTACGTTTCATATTTAAATTTATTCTTCTACCTATTTATAAATGAGTGTTTATAAATATAGTGATATAAATGTTAAAAAAATTAATTATAAAAAACCAGAAAAAAATGGTACATTTTATTACTCACCTATAAATTATGATAATTTACCTTTACATATACAAAGTCCTAAAATGAAATGTAAGATTAATGGTTCTGAAATATTATCTAAAGGAGCACTTGATTGTGAGACGATTAATTCTGATTTTAGTTTTTATGATTTTTTTTTAAATATTGAAGATAAAAATATTAAAGAAACATTTAAACAAAATAAAGAATGGTTTGGAAAAGATATACCATTAGAAGTTATTGATGATATGTATAAACGCACAATTAAGGCAGTAAAAAAAGATTCAAAACCTAGTTTTAGTTTTAAAGTACCAACATTAAAAGGTAAAGCCCAATGTCAAATATATGATACAAATAATGTATGTGTTGATATTTCTAAAATTACTCAAGATTGTGAATTAGTTTTTATTTTACATATTCGTGGATTAAAATTTCTAAAACAGCATTATTATTGTGATTGTTATATTTCTCAAATTAAGATATTTCTTTCAAAAAATGAAAAATATAATATATTTAATGAATGTGTAATTGAAGATGAGCCAGTTAATGATGAAGATGATATTGATATTATTGATGAAGAAGTTTTAAAAGAAATGGAGGATGAAAAAAATAAAGAAAAAGAAAAAGAAGAATTAAAAGTAAATATTCAAAAACAAATTGAAGAATTAAAACAACAATTAGATAATTTATAATTTTTTTTTTGTATTCTATATATATAAAAATGAGTTTTACTGAATTAAAGAATGCAGTTTTAAAAAACTGGAAAGCCGCTTTAATGGTATTAGTTGTTGTGGCATTTGCTCTTCATTATACGGGAGTATGTTCATTAACCCCATTAGCTGAGATGCTTGGTTTAGAGTCTTTTGCTAATCTTGATGGTTCGGGTGGTGGTACTGGTTTGTCTCCGTCTCAGCCTCTAGGACAGAATGAATCTCAAATGTCGGTTGAAGATTTAAGCTTAAATCGTACTCCTTCAACCTGCTATCCTCAGCAAGCTTTAAAACCGGAAGACCTTTTACCATCTCAAGAAAGTGATGCGATTAAAGAATTTAATTTAGCTCAACCAATTGGTGAGGGAATTCTAGCAGATGTAAATCTTCTTGATGCTGGAGCACATATTGGTATTAATACTGTAGGACAAAGTTTAAGAAATGCGAATCATCAATTAAGGGCTGATCCACCAAATCCTCAAGTTCAGGTAAGTCCGTGGATGAATACCACAATTGCTCCCGATCTCCCTAGAAGACCTCTTGATGGAGAATCGTGTGGTTCATCCCCCTAAAATATTTAAACAAATAAATATATAATTATATAAATGGATAATAAATTCAAATCTAACCCATATAACTCTTTAAATACCCTAATTTCTGAGAATGATATCTTGAATATTTTGAGTGACCATAATATTCAAGATTATAAAATTAATAATTTAAGTTTATTTCAACAAGCATTCGTCCATACATCATATTGTAAATTAAAAGAATATGAAGAATATGAAAATACAAATCAAAGTATTGAATTATTTAATAAATCTTATGAAACATTAGAATTTTTAGGAGATTCTTTATTAGGTTCTTGTGTAACTAGGTATTTATATAATCGTTATGTTAATAAACATAATAAAGATGAAGGTTTTTTAACTAAAATTAAAATAAGATTAATTTGTGGAGAACAATTAGCATTTTTATCAGAAAAGATAAATTTTAATAAATTTATGATTATCTCTACGAATGTAGAAAATAATTCAGGTAGAGAAAATTATCACATTTTAGAAGATATTTATGAAGCTTTTTTAGGAGCACTATTTTTAGATTCAAATGATATTTCATTGGTTGATAAATTTGTTATTACATGTATTGAAAGATATGTAGATATTTCTGATCTAATATTAAATGATAATAATTATAAAGGATTATTATTAAAATATTTTCAACATAATTTTTTATCACATCCAATTTACAAGACAAATAAACTTGATGATAAAAATATTTTTGTTTCAAGTGTTCATAGAACTACTGATGAAGAAACAATTGAAATCGCAACAGGTGATGGTAAAACTAAAAAAAAGGCAGAACAAAATGCTTCAAAGAATGCATTAATATATTATCGGGTTATGTCTGAATAAATAAATATACAATTATAATATAATATGAAAGAATTTGAAAAAAATTTAATTAAAGATAAAAAACTAGTAGAGTTACTTGAGAAAGAATTTAAGTCTATTTCAAAAATGAAAAATGATAAAATAGATTTATTTTTAAAAAAATACAAAGATGAATTAAATGAAATTTCTAAAGATAGAAATTGGAAACTATGGTTTAAAATGTTAAAAAAAAATTTTAAAAAAGAAAATGATAAACTTAAAGAGACAAAAAAAGATAAATCTAATAAAGAAACAGAAGATAAAAAAAAAATTATAGATGAACAAAAAGATCTTAATTTAGATTTACCTTTAGTAAATATTCCAGAAGAATCATATGATGGTGATCCTACTTATAATCCATCTTCTCCAAAGAAAGTAAACCTGCAATATGATAATATTGTAGAGCATTATAATATACCGAGCTTATTACAAGAATTTCTTATTAAATTAGAAAAAGAAATAATTAAAAAACTAAAACTTAAAGAGTGGAGTTATAGTGATGATTTAGAGCAAAAAATTAATATTTATAGAGAAAAATATAGAGGAATCGATAAAGAAGGTCTCAAAAAAATAAATAAGAGAGATAAATCTTTCATTGATTTGTATATTTATTTATGGCAAGTTCCAGTCAAAGATCTCTTTTCTGAAGATTATTCCAGAGATGATAATTTTAAAGAAATTCATTCTAAAATTATAGCAGATTTAAGACTAAAATATTTTAATAAAGATGAAATAAATTCAGCAAAATGGATTAGATATAATAATTCTACAGTAAAAGAATTAATTAATAATTATGGATTCTATGCTAAGAAAGCAATTATTGAAATGATAGATATAGAAATTGATAGAGGTTTATATAAAGATAAATCAGAACTTCCTGAATTTCAGCTCCCTGATGAAGATATACCACTGGATTTAGAGGGTTCTTACATTGAAAAACCAGAAGAAGAATTTGAACCACAAACTCCTAAAGAAAAACCACCATGGTGGGAAGGAGATGACCCTAGAGATAATTATGAAGAAGATAAAGAATCAACTGATGAAGAAATTGAAGTAGCTTCGACTGATATGAAAACAGTTAGTCAGCATAGAAAAGCATTTGTAAAGTGGGTAAATGAAGAATTATATAAAAAAATAGAAAAATTAAAGAAAGATTCTCCCCTACAAATATATCAATTATTAATTAGAGAATATTTATCTCTAGATATGCCTTATAGAGGCGTATTAGTTTATCATGGATTAGGTACAGGTAAAACTGCGTCAGCCGTATCTTTAGCGGAGGGATTATCAAGCGAACTAAAAATAAATACATTGTTACCCGCATCACTTGAAATTGAATTTATTAAAGAAATACAAATCTGGGGAAATGAAAATATAAATAAAACTAGTTTATGGAAATTCTATTCAATGGATCAAATTAATCAAAATTCAATGATGAATGAAATTGAAGTTAAATATAATTTAAATGATAAAGCTCTATTAAAGATTATTAAAAATACTCAAAAGCGAATTAAAAAACAATTATTAATTGATGATCCTAAAACAACAAAGTTAACAATCAAAAAAATGGAAAAACAAATTTTAAGTATGAAAGGTGTTTATTTACCTGATAAAAAAGGAAAGCATATGAATGAATATGATGATTACTCAAAAATTCATATAGAAGAACAAATAAATTATCTTATTAGAAAAAAATATAATTTTATTCACTATAATCCATTTCCAAGAGTATCTAATTCATCAATTAATGAATTTATTGAAGAAGATGAAGAAGAAGATGATTATGATTTATTATTAGATAATGATGAACAAAAAAAATTAAATACTGAAAACAAAAGAATAGTTGATTCATTAGAAAAAAAACTAAAAAATAATGTTCGTAAAAATTATGTAAATTCTCCTTTTTATAAAGAAGTTTTAATAATTGATGAAGTTCATAATTTTGTTAGACAAATACTAAATAGTGAATCATCTGATATTAATTTAAAAAGAGAAGGAAAAAGAGCTAGAATTTTTTATGATTGGATTGTTAATTCAGAAGATGTTAAGTTAATATTTTTATCAGGTACACCTGTCATAAATAAACCATCCGAGATTGCTATTTTATATAATATGTTAAAAGGTCTTATAAAGATATATTCTTTTAGTATAAAAACAGATATTTCATTAGAGGAAGCTAATAAAAAATTAAATGATTTTTATTATAAAAAAGAATCATCAATTGAATTATTTCATATTACAAAAAATGAAGGTAAATTAGTTATATCATTTATTAAAGAAAAAAGCAGTTTTCAATCTTTAAGAGACCCAGATAATAATATTATTTATACTGTTAAATCAAATGATACAACTTTTAAAGATTTTATAGATTTTATTTATGAAGGGTTACATAAAATTTTTGATAAAAATGATATTTTACCAAAGAAAACAACCTTTCAAGGTTTATCAAAACATGAACTTGGAAAAATACAATTAGGAGACCCTGTTATTTATGATAATGATTTAGAATTAGTATTTAACAAACAACAAAAATTATTTGATATTTATGAAGAAGATAACTCAAAACTTGATACTACAAATAATGAAAATTTTATAAGATATTTTTTTGAAGGTGGAGAAATAATACCCGAGAAGAAAAGAATTCTTTTAAAAAGAATGCTAATGGGTCTTACATCTTATTATCCTATTGATAGATCTTCGATTGTATATATGCCTCAAGTAGTTGAACCAGAAATAATTGATCAGAAATTTAAACCCGAGAACTATGAAATTACGAAAAGTATGAATATTGTTCGCTGTAAAATGAGCCAAATACAATTTGAAAATTATTATAAGGGAAAAGAATGGCAAAGGAAAATTGAAGATATTCAAATGAGAAGAAATATATGGGAAGATGAAATTCATCATTATAGTATAAGGACTCGTCAAGCATGTAATGTTGTCTTTAATGATGAAGAAGATTTTAGAATGATGAAAAAAAATTTTAAAGATAAAAAACAAAATGAAGCAGCAAAAAAAGAAATTGAAAGAATTAAACAAAGTGTATATTCAAAAATAAGAGATAATAAAATTTTTAAATATGATAAAGATTTAAAAGAGTATTCCCCTAAATTTTATGAAATATTTAAAAATATTCAAAAATTTACACCCGATAAAAAACCAAAAGGTAAAATATTATTTTATAGTGATTTTAGAAGTGATGCTGGTTCTGAAGCATTTGAGTTAATGCTGCAATGTAATGGTTATTCTAAGCTAGACACAGATAAATTACCAGATACAAAAGCTTTAAGGTATACATTTATTACGGGTTCTGAATCTGCGGAAGAAAGAAGAATAAGTAAAACATTTTACAATGATGAAAATAATGAAGAAAAAATAAATAAATATGGAGAATATTGTCAAATAATGATTATCTCATCAGCTGGAGCAGAAGGTATTTCTTTAACATGCGTCAGACAAGTCCATGTATTAGAGCCTTATTGGAATTTTGTCAGAATTGATCAAGTATTAGGAAGAGCTATCAGAATGAGATCCCACACAGGAAAAGATCTAAAAAAACCATGGTTACCAAAAGATCAACAAAATGTAGAACAATATTTATATATTACAGAGTTACCACACGGTATAGCCGCAAGTGAAGTTTATAAATATATTAAAGAATGTGATAATTGGGAAATACCTAAAGATTGGAAAATTGAAGATGTAAAAACAGAATTATCAAAAGAAGCTAACATAAAATACAGAGAATTAATTGATAATATTATTAATATTAATGTTGATGATGGAAGTTCATCGGATGAATACTTATTTGATATCATGAATCAAAAATATAAATTTTCATTACAAATAAACAATGTAATTAAAGAATCTTCACTTGATTGCATTAAACATACATTAGATAGCCCAGAATTAAATGATAAATGTATAAGATTTTCTGATAAATTATTAAATGAAATAGCATATTTCCCTGGTATAGGATCAAAAATAATTGATCAATTAGATAATATACAATTAAAATCAACCTATATATATCGTGTTGAACCAAATATTTTTGTAATCGCAGCAAAAGAAGAAAATGATGGAGAAGATTTATATATTTATTATAATTATCAAACTAAAGAAAAAGATGTAGAAAAAATTGATATTCGATATGTTCGAGATAATGGTGATAAATTATGCGATTATTACCCCAATCAGCGAAAGTTTTTTAATTATGTAAATTCATCTCACCCATATAATAATCGTTTAGGTAAAGAATTTTCTGTTTATCAAGAGATTTATCCATTAAATGATAAATTTGGTGATATGATAAAAAATAAAAATAAATTCCCTTCATTAGATGAAATAACTGATGATAAAAATTTAATAGGCTACAAATTAAAATACAATATAGACGATAGTTTCTTTTTTATGGGATTAGAGTCAATTAAAGAAAAAAAATGTATTCAGAAAATATATCCATATGAAATATATGAAGTAGAGGATACATTTTTCACAAAACCAATAATTATATTGAATGGGAAATTATATATTAAAAATTAATTTTTAGATTTTTTTTTAGTTTTCTTATTTTTTCTTTTTTTATATTTTTTCTTTGATTTTTTATTAATTAATGTTAATAATTTTGTAACTTCTCTAGAATGATTACTTATTCTTGATCCTGATTTTATTTTACCATCACCTCCTCTTTTAATAACAACAGATGGCATATTTCCAATATTATATTTAAATACATACTCTTTATAAATTTCATCTAATTCTTTATAATTGTTTACTTTTTTAGAGAGATTTTTAAATATATTAGATGCTTTTATTTTAATAGTCTCATCATCTAAACCAGGGTCAGATAAATGTAAAGCAGTTTCAATTTTTATATGGAAGCTGTCCCTAATATGTTTAGTAAAATCTTCTATAAATTTATCATCTTGTTCTTCTGTAAACTCATTTAATTGAACTAAATAATTATCCGCAATATCTATCATATATTTTTTATCTGTAGAATTTTTATCTTGTTTTTCATAAATATCATTCTCAATTTTAGTTTTTAATTCTTTTATTTTTTCTTTTTTTTGAATCATATCATCACCTTCTAATATTTCTTTTCTTTTTTGTAGAATAGATTTAGCCGAAGTTATAGTCCCACCTACTACTGCAAGACTACCAACTACAGCAGAGACTTCCGGATTATCCATAATAATATCATAAATAAAACCTGTTCCAGCACTAAAATTATCCACTATAGTATGTTTAGCAGTCTTTATCATTTCAAAAATTCCAAAAGTCTTATCTGTAAAAATTGAAGCTATATATCTTTTAAAACTATATGCGAATTCCACATCCGCAGCACCTCCTTCTTCACAACTAAGACCTGGAATCAGACACTTTCCCATCTCAAATAAAGTATTAAAAACTCCACCCGTCATCATGTCAGTAGATTCCTTATTAATACTATAATGTTCCCCTTCATCTAAAATAACTCCACTTGATCCCTGTATCCAAGCATAAATACCAGCGAAAAATGCAAGTATTCCAGCTGATCTTGCGACTCTTTTTCCATCAGATGAATCTCTATTATCTAAATTTTTTAATGAACCCATTAAACTTTTACTAGCATTAACTAATTTTTTACCTCCATTAAATTCTTTAGTACTTTTATTAACTTTCTTTTTAGAATCATCTTTAGTATTCTCTTCTGGATTTTCTTCTTTTGTTTTTTCTTCTTTTGATTTTTCTTCATCAACTTTTTCATCTTCAATATTTACTTCTGATTTTTCATCTTTTTTATTACTTGATCCAAAACCGAATAAACCACCTGATTTTATTGATTTTTTTCTTTTTTTATCTCTTTTCTTTCTTTTTTTCATTTCTTTTTCAAATAGACCATCAATAACATTTTTACTTTTTTGTTTCCTTCTAGAACCAGCTTTAATAGATTTATTATTTAAACCAATCTCTTTCGCTTTAGATATAGCCTCTTTTGTATCATTAAAAGTTAAATTCATACTAATTCTCATAATATCATGTTTTCGCATTAATTCAAATTCTTCATGTTCTTTTTCTGTTTCTGGACACCACCCATTTACTAATTTATCAATATAATCACCTTTATTTATTTCATCAATTTTATATTTTTCTAAGAGCCAATCTTTTGCCAAATTTTCATAATCACTTAAATCAGCTTTTTCTAAAAAAGATTTATCATTCAATTTTTTTTTTAACTCCTCATCTGTATAACCATGTTTTTTTAATTGCTTTAAGCCCACTTTAATTTTACAAGAATTTTCTGTGTATAAATAATTTTCCCTTTCACTAAACTCTTTATGATATTCACTAATTTCTTCTACTATTGTCTTTTTATATTTTTTTTCCGATCTATTTATCTCAGGCAATATTGTTTCACTGATTTTATCCATTCTTTCTTTATATTCATAACCTTGAATCCATCTTATCCATTTCATTGTTATTTTTTTGATTTGTTTTCCTCCAATCCATGCTACATCTGCTAATGAATATAATATATAACAACTACTTACAATAGCTAAACCTATTCCTAATCCCAAAAATCCCAACTTTAATATAATCATTAATTCCACTAACCACTCAGTTAAATCGACTAATAAATCGGTTGGATCTGCCAACCCAGCTCTTATTTTATTTCTTTTATTTCTTTTAGTTCTTTTTTTCTTATTATTCTTATATCTATTGAGTTTATTTTTCCTAGTAATTTTCTTTTTAATAGTTACCTTATTTTTTGAACCCATTATATATATATATATATATTACAAATAATTTAATACTATCTCATTATTATTACAATTTTTAATTAAATAATATTTTTTATCGATACTAAAATTAATATTTTCAAAGTC
>MDTC01150360.1_pt1 | contig 13884 bp, 6 predicted proteins | sample 811181 | NCBI WGS metagenome assembly MDTC01 (sample SAMN05326644, study PRJNA326480) | marine metagenome | isolation source: seawater | place: Pacific Ocean: North | collected 2011
GTGTACCAAAGCTTAGACAGGAGCTGGGTTAATGAGAAAACGTATCTTAAGAATGCTATCTTTGAGTGTGCTTGTCCTCATGCCACAAGCGGCCTCGGCAGACCTTCTCACAATTTGGGCGGCCGGCAAGGGCGCGTATGTGCAGGGCACAGGCAATATGTTCGAGACCATCGAGCCGACATTTCGAAGTGGCGTCGAGGGTGGCATCGAACTCCTTGATATCGACTTCATGGCAGAGGCGTATGTTCTCGCGAAGGATCAATTTCTGTTCACGACCAATATCGGAATGGACGTCACCTACACCTACGGTCTTCGATTTACCCTCGGCGGCTACCTCACAGGCTACGTATTTAAGAGCCCTGAACCGGGCGGTGAAATGATCATTTTAAATGACGACCTCAGAGCCGATTTGGACAACTTCAGTAGCGGCCTATCGAATCAAGTCGAGGGTGCCTTCATGTCTCAGTATGACACACAGGCGCAAGAGTTGAGCCAGTGGGCATTTGGCATAGGCCCACGAGCGCGTCTGCAAATGGACCACGCCGTCAATCGATTGGTTCGAATTGGAGCCGAGGCCTCATTCGGATATCACCACATGCTCAGCGGAAATGACCTTATCGCTGAGGCAAAAATGAACACAATGAACACGATTATCGCTGAAAATGGGATACCAAAGGCGCTCGGCGATAGACTCAAAGAGGAAGTGGGTGCTGAGTCAATCAGTGAAGATAAGCTCAGCGGAACCAACTACAGCGTCGGCATTTTCCTGATGTTCGAATTGTAGATAGCTCCACTCATCCTATCGTCCCGCCAAGTGAAGTGGGCATGAGCGCGTCGCCCCGCCAGCCTATTGCAGTTTTAAACTCACCGGTATTCTCATTGGACTTATGACCAGCCTGTATCTCCGATTAAAGGTCGTGTATAGGAGCAGTAAGTTATTCGGCGATCGCCGCAAACCGGAGTCCTACAAGTGCGTTTTACGACAAAAGCTGTGTTCAAGTTTATCCCCCTGGCAACCTTAGTCATCTCGCTGACTGGCTGTGCCGCGTATTCCGTCAAGCTCAAAGAGTCGATTGATCAAGGCGACTATAAAGATGCGTTTGAAGATTCCAAAGAATGGCTCGAAGACAATAGCGGCTCAGAGAAAAACTCAGAAGTCGACAAAGTCCGACGACTCAACGCCATCGCGCACATGGAGCTTGTCAGAAAAATAAACACACCCGCCGCTTACAAGAGTTTTCAAGCCTGGGCAAGGCCTCGGCGATATGCAGCCGACCTACAACGGGAGGCCGCTCGGCTGGAAGGCATCGCATTCTATAATCAGGTCACGCTGAAACGCCCGTCTATCTCGGCCTTTAAGGCCTTTCGGCGGCAATATCCGAATTCGGTCAAAATTGCCGATGCCCGCCTTCGAGAAGCAACACTGGCACTGGCGAAGGCCCGCCGTAAAAACACCATTTATGCCCATCAACAGTTCAGACGGGAATATGACCCGTGGCCAGAAGCTGAAAAAACCGTATCAACGTCCCGCTCAATGGAGACAGGCTTAGCATTTAATCAAGCCAAAGGCGCGAACACGCTCAGCGCATACAAAAGCTATCGGGAGGCCTACAAGAGCTGGACGGAAAGTAAACCGTTCATTAGCCAAGCGAGACAACTGGAGAGCAAACTTGCCTATCGGAAAATGATGGACGCTTCAGACGTCGCAACGTTTAAGGCCTTACGGTTAGACTACGAGGATTGGCCAGAACTCAAAGAGGAGTTGCCAAAGATTAGGACAGAAGAGGTCAAGCGCGTTTTCGATTTCGCCAAGGGCTCCAACACCTTGGTTGCCTATCGTGAATTCCGCTCAGAATATGAGACCTGGCCCGAGGCTAAAACCCAACTTAAGGACGCCTACGCACTTGAAACCAAGCGAGCCTTTGAATTGGCGGTGCTTGAAAAAACACTGCCGCCTCTAGACGCGTTTAAGGGTCGATATAAAGACCCTAGGTCACAAGCTGACATAAACAATAAGATTGCTGACTTTGTGACCACCCCAGTTCTAGAACTCATCGCGGCCAAACAACTCCCAAGTGATCAAAGAATCGATATATTTTTGTCCCGAGACATTGACCGTCCCTTGGTCAAAGAGCGCTTCAAGTCATCAGAGCGGTCACTCTGGAAACTCGTCAGTCGTAGCAAGCGAGCCTTGGCAATGAGGCTCTTTCACCGCCTCTATCCAAATTCTAAAAATGCAGCGCGGGCTAGGAAACGGGAGCCGGTCTTGGCATGGAATGCGGCTGACCAGCTCAATAACTGGCAATCTTACGAAGCCTTTATGACGGATTATCCAAACCATCCAAAAGCTCTGCCAGCGGAGACCCGTTACGTGAATTTAAAGCGTGTCATCGAGTCGGCGGAGCAATGGCCACGGGTCAAAGTGACATATTCGTATCGGCTACCTGGGGGCGATTACATGCTCTACGTCGACGTTCGCGACTGCGAAGGGCAATTGGTCAGCGGACTCAGAAAGCAAGTTTTCGAGACGTACTTCGGCCACCATTCTGGACAGATCGTAGACTTTTATGGCCTCGAAGAGGACCGACCGCTCGATGTTGTTTTTGGAATCGACTTGTCTGGCTCAATGGCGACGGAGCGTGAGGCTGTTCATCAAGCCGTGTCCGAATTCGCCGAGACCCTGCGGTTTCGTGGCCGAAACGCTCGTTTCGGGCTGGTTGCGTTTAGCGATAACATTGCAGCCACCCACCAACCGACGGGAAGTCCGAAGCGTTTTCGAACATGGATACGCGGTCTACCAAAGAGTGCTGGCGGCGCACACGAAGACAGCATTCACGCGATGTTCAAAGGCTCGACCATGAATCTACGGTCGAACGCTGAGCGCATTTTCATTTTGATCACAGACGAGCCTTTGCAAGTCAACACGGAGGGAACGCGCGCTCTAAAATTCCCAAATTGCGGTAAAGCCAGGCGCATAAAATACCCGCGTCTGTCTCGAAGCTGCAGGCGGAGCAGAGCGTGTATTCGTCGAGTCAATAATCAGCAACGTCGTAAACATAAAGCCAATGCGCGGCGGACACGTGGCTGCAGGGCTGGCAACGTCGATGAGGGCTCTAAGGTGATGAATCGAATCACCAAAAAGCTCACCACAAAAAGGATGCGCCTGTTTATGCTGGTTTCAGATTTGAGCCACCATGGATTTCATTCATTGGAAAATAACGTGGGTGGTGAAATCGTTCCAGTTCCTCAAGATGAAAGTGATCCAGGACCATACAGGGAGGCATTGCTTCATGTAAGCAACAAATTATCCAAGCAGTATCTGATTAGAGTACGCGCGCCGAGCTCGGCGATAGGGAGCGCATTTAAACCAACTGTCATCGCACGGCACATGCATCTGTGGCGCAACATTGCAGATTTACCAGCCAAGCAGGTTTTAGAGCTTTTCTCCACTGGTGGCACACCCGCTTGCCCTCATTTGACACTGGTCTCAAAAGACCGCGGCATCGATGTAACAAACGATTGCAGCGGCCAGTGGTCACAGGTGCCAGTTCCGAACGATGTCGGGACCTTAGAAATTGCCGCATCACACAAGAGGCAGCTCACCCTGATTACCAACAAAGGACTCCTGCTCTACTCTAAGGACCGTGGAAAGCAATCACGGGTGCTTGAACTCAAGGACCAGTTCGCTGTGCAAACAGGCTTTGACGTGAACGGCACTCTCTGGGCGATTGGCCAGAGCCAAGATGGGAATTACCATCTCTGGAGCGGAACAGAGAAAATGACGCTGGTCCGACAGGCTATCCCTGTCAAGCCCGGGCTGTTTCCCGTGTTGCTGCCCAATCTTCTCCCAACCAAAGAATCCGTCTGCATTCTGACATCCGCAAATCAAATGGAATGTCGACAGAAGGACGGCGTATGGCGGAATCGAAAGATGAAGGGGATTCGACCTGATGTCCTCCGTGAGAGAGCAGACTTTAGGCCTCTCGCTGGTCGTACCGGAGGCGGCCTGTTGTCGACGTCTCGAGGTGCCGTTTTCAGAACCATTGATGGGGGTCGAAAATGGAACCGTGTGCTCAGTGCGGACGGCCGCAGGCGCTCGATCGTATTCGCACCGGGTAAACGATCGCTTCTGTGCATGTCCGGAACGAAGAGCATTCACTGTTCGGAAGATACTGGACGGACATTCTTCCAGGTTGGCCGGGAGTTTTCACAGGGTGCGATCAGCGGCATTACAGCCGTTAACCAACAGCTCTTTGTTGCTCAAAACGGCGGTTTACAATCGTTATCTCGTATCGTGAGTCGAGACATACCGGCAAGCAAAGTCTATTTTGAGACGGGTAAGAGCGAACCATCCGCTCGCTTGCGGCCCTTCTTGGACAAACTGGCTCAGTCCTTGGCAGACGATGACGATCTCCGACTGAGGATTGAAGGCCATGCCGATATGCGCGGCAGTGCCAGCATGAATGAAAAGCTCGCCGCTGAGCGGGCTGAAGCCGTGGCAACGTATCTCACGGACAGGGATGTCGCGCGCGACCGCTTAGAAGTCCTATCCTTTGGAGAGCGTATGCCAGTTCGGCGCGGTAGCGGTGCCGCCAGTTTGGCGAGAAACCGCCGTGTTGAACTCACGGTTTTCCGGCCAGCCCCCGATGTCGGATGGGGGTCTAATCACTGCGCTGACGCGCGATGACATCGGTGTCGAAAGATACACATACAGTCCGCTGCTTTTCATATCTTCGCAATCCCTGTCGAAGCATCTAGAGGCCGACCAATCAAACCTTGGAACGGTTAAATATTTTTAGGTGAATTTTTTAGACCTAAATCCGTTTCCATCGGGGTTGTTAAAGGCCGGCTAAGCGTCTAGACTATCGCGCGCAGATTTACATAAATCTATTTGTACAAATCATTGGGAGGAATGACGATGAGGAAAATTTTCATGGCCCTTGTGCTAAGCGTTTTGTTTGCCAGCGGCACAGCGTTTGGTCAGGCCAAGCTTTTCGACAAGATTCAGGTGAGCAGTAAGAAGGTCAAAGCAAAGAAGAACGGTTACTCGTGGGTCAATGCCTATGCGTTCGCAGTCGCCAGCCGCTATGCTTATAAGGCGCCTGGACCGACAAAGTTTAACGGGTCTAAGAAATGGACCGACGGCATGTACGCCATTGAGCGATACAAGAAAATCGGTCTCAAATTTTGTGAAAAAGACCAGCAGACCGAGTTCGTCGGCCAAGCTCCAGGTGGCGAGATCCGAGACGAGTCTTGGAACTCGAAGACGAAGAGAGCGGCTGTCGACACGCAGTACTACCTACTCTACAACGACAAGATGGTCGCCGTGGTCTTTCGGGGTTCAGAGTCAAGCACTTGGGGTAAATTCTTCCGCGACTGGGGCAACACGGATGCACGATTTCTTTGGGCTGAGCCATGGGATACGATTAGGCGTATCCATCGCGGCTTTTACTGGGCATATGCCAGTGTTGATGTCAAACAAGACCTCGCAAAGCGAATCAGAGACTGCATGCGGCGCAAGAATCCGCAGGACAGCAAAAGTAAGTCTAGGTCCAGTCAACGGGCGCTTTTCTTCGCCGGTCATAGCCTTGGTGGTGCGGTTGCCCACGTCGCCGCCATGGATATGAAGGAGCATCACCGTCTACCGATTCGCGGCGTTTACACATATGGGTCGCCAAGAGCGTTCGGTCAAAAATCAGCCGCTTCTTACGATGCGAAGTTGGGGGCTGTTACACACAGGTGGGTCAATAAAAACGATATGGTAACCGGCCTTCCAGGACCAGGATTCCATCGTCATGTCGGTCGTTACCACCACATCCGACGCGGTAAATTTGATAAGACCAAGCAATTGATCGACCTCGACAGAAAGCCAGGCTTGCCCAGGCTTCCAGCCCATTGGGACCACTACATGGAGAATTACGTCCAGGTGATCTGGAAGTACATGCCGACTAAAAAGAAGAAGTCCCAATTTGGGTCTAAATATGGCGCCTTCACCGATTCCAAGATGATGAAGCTGGCTGGATACGACAAGGCAACATGTCAATTCGATGACGACTGTAAAAAAGCCAAATGGTGTGATCGCGGCACGCTATATATGGGCGCAAATAAGTGTAAGAAGAAGCTCAATAAAGGCAAAGGCTGCGTTCGCGATGGCCAATGCAAGAGCGGGACATGCAATCTTCTCTTTCGCTGCGGTAAGAGTGACGGCTGCGAGAAAGACAAGCATTGCAAAAAAGGAAATTGGTGTGACAAGCGTTTGGGTAAGAAGAACTTATGCCGAAAGAAAAAATCACTCGGCAAAAGTTGCGCACGCGACGGGCAGTGTAAAAGCGGCGAATGCAATATCCTGTTTAGTTGCGTAAAGAAGAAGAAGAAGAAGGACGACGGCTGCCAGAAGGATAAGCACTGCGGCAAAGGCAAGTGGTGCGATGGCCGAATTGGCAAAAAGAACCTGTGCAAAACGAAAAAGAAACTGGGCAAAGGCTGCGTCCGAGACGGACAGTGCAAGAGCGGTCAATGTAACTGGAAGTTCAAGTGCGCCAAGAAATAGTGTAACTGGACCACTCGCCTACAGCGCAGGCGTGTCGCTGTAGGCGGCCTTGAGCCCCACATCTGCGCCCACCAAGTCCGACCAATACATACCGGTCGACCATCAATCATGACCAGACCATGAAATGTGAATCCTGACCCCTTTGAAAAGCGTCCTTAGTCACACACGAACGGAAACCGAGGTAAATATGAGACTATTTATAGCGACTGTCGCAACATTAAGCCTGCTTTCGGGCTGCGCGAAAGATCCGAGCAAAGACGTCGTGGCCGCTAAGGTCACAACGAAAACAGCCCCAGGCAAAGCGACACCGGCCCCAACCAAAGTCGCGGTGCCCAAAGCAAAGGCTCAACCAGCACCGACTGCGTCTGCGGCCAGCAAAAACCTCAGCGGCTCCATTGTTTTTATCGGTAGCAAAGTGACTGGCAGTCACACCAACCGATTTAATGAATGGTCGGGATCGATTTCAAACCTAGTGCCAAATGTGGATGCCGCACAGCTTAAAGTTACCGTCAAAACTGCATCCGCGGAAGCTGACTACCTAGACCCAAAACCCTGGTCTGGAAAACTCCAAAAGCATCTCGTCAGCGATGATTTCTTCTCTTCCGAAAAGTTCCCAACGGCCACCTTTGTCAGCAAATCCATGAAAAAAACAGATGGCGGTCTCCATGAAGTCACCGGAGATTTGACCATTCGTGGCAAGACCGAGGAAATTAAATTTCCAGCGACAGTCAAAACCGAGCCCAGCTTCTCATTGAATGCCGAATTCAGTATCAACCGGAAGCTTTTCGGTATTGTCTACGCCGGTAAGGCAGATAATCTGATTCGCGATGGCGTTGTGCTGAAGCTTGCGCTGAAGGCAGACTAATCGTCCTGTCAAATGTGAGCAGATCCGTGCTGACTCACACCCGTCCTCCAGCCTAAACCCAAGTTCCAGCCAAGACCAAGGTCCAGCCAATAACAAGGTCCAGCGGCGCATCAGCCAAGACGAGGTCCGTCCAAAACGTCAATGTCGCTGAGTAAATAGGCGAGATTGGCTGACATCGTGTACGCTCCAAATCGGATTTGCCGCCTGTAAGGCGCCTTAGGACAAAACACAAAATACTGGAGAATGGGTTTTGACTGGCCTGCCCGCATATCTCTTTTCAAGTTCGATGCGTGACCTTTGCCGGGCTCTGAAGCAAGGCCTGCTCATCGTTCTCACAACTTGGCCAATTGGAGACGCCTATGCAGATGATGCATCTCGGACTCAAACTCAGCCGAGCCGTCCATCCAGTTCAGTGGTCTATTCATTTACGGGCGACATTATGCATGGCCGTTTCTTCGGACCGCGCATCCAGCGGCACTTCGATGTCGCGATCCACCCACCACAGAATCCGGATCCGTTCGTCCAGATAAGTCCCCTTCTCAAAGACGTGGACTGCACCTTTGTGAATTTGGAAAATCCTATCCTGACTCAGACTCCGAAAGACCTGGTTGGCGTTAAGGAACAATTCACAACACGTCTGGTCGGTGCACCTTCGGATTTAATGCACCTGGTCAAGCATGGTGTCGATTTTGTCAGCCTGGCTAACAATCACATAAACGACGCGTATTTACCGGGATTAAAGCAGACCATTAAACACGTTGAGCAGTCAGGTCTAGCCCATGCGGGTGCATCAGTATCCGGCGACCCATACCAACCTGTGCGCATGGACAAATCCCCCATTGAAACCTATGTTTTCTCTGGGACGACATTCATCAACCGTAAGGCGGTGCCCGTTGACTTCAATGTAGCCGTCGCGCCGACGCGGCGCTTGGTCCACCAGCTGCGGCCGAAGATAAAAGCACTCAGAGAAAAACGGCCACTCGCACTGATCATCGTATCTATCCACTGGGGTCCAGAAAATCAATTCAAACTGATGCCCCACCAAGCCCCCAACGTACGTCGGCTCATCGACGCAGGTGCAGACGTCGTATTCGGTCATCATCCGCACGTTTTACACCCAGTCGAGGTCTACAAAAATGGAGTCATATTCTACTCCCTGGGTAATTTATTTTTTGACCAGACCAGCGCTGTTCACCGGCACGGCATGATCGCCCATGTCGAGTGGCGTCGGACTACTGAGACTGAGCGGGTCAGGCTTAGAAAGGTCATTGTTCACGGCATCGTCCGCCCAGTGGATCAGGGTCCAATTCGACTGGCCGATTTGAGTAATCGGACATCCATACTGGGGCGTGTGAAGCGAATGTCGTTAAAAGACCATCGAACGCGCCTCACCTGGCAACAAAAACACGGTCGCCTTGTTTGGCAGCGAAACCTGGACGGCCCCTGAACTCAAGGTGCCCAATCAGGGCGAAGCGATTCTACTTCAAAACGAGCCAAAGAGGCCCAAAATGGACGAGTCGACGCTTCGAATCACATCCCTATGACAGGCGTTATGCGTCATCCAGGCCCCTTGGAGCAGTTCAAATAAGACGGTTTTCTTGCACCCACTTGCCATGATTTGGTTTAACTTATCCTGTAGGGAAAATGCGCGCGCTTGCGCGGGATTTGGTTTACCATTGCCTAAGCCTGGACATGATTCAGGCGGATTTGATGATTTTGGTGGCGTATGCGGATAAATTACCTCGTCTTATGTGCTCTTTGTGCAGTCGCCTGCACCGACAACAATCCCTCAAGCCGGACCGATATCGGTACCGACGTGGACGGAGCATCAGACTCTCGAGTCGGGCTGTTCGATGCAGGTGCCGATGGCGAAGTCCCAGCCCTGGCTGACGCCATGTTTAACCCCGACCTGGGCGAACCTGACCTTGGCATTGAACCAGACTCTGGCGTTGACCCTGTTACGATTTTCAGTAGAGAAATTGGTGCCGACGAGCTCGATCAAGCCGATGGCTATCGTTCGGCCGCCTATCTCGGTCGCCTGGCCGATGGCTGGCAGCGTTTTTATGTCAACGCTGGCGCTGAGGACGGTGGCGACGGCAGCAGACGGCAGCCGTTTAACGCCTTACAGACTGCAGTCGATGCGGCTGACGGCCGACCGACTGTCTTGATTTTAGCCGCCGGTGAATACGAAGGCGCACTTAATATACCCAGTTCGCTTGCGATACTTGGCACAGGCGTTGGACAAACGCGGATTACGTCTCCCATGGGTTTTACACTCAACGTACGTGACGGTGTAGACCAGCGTTTGATTCTCGGTTGGTTGACCATTGAGGGTCAATACGGCGTATCGCTAGAAAACTGGGGGGAATTCCATACTTTTCACGCTGAAATTAAGGTGAGAGATGGCAATGCCGTTGCCTTAAGCGGGGTCAATACAGCCGTACTCATGAACACCTCCATCACTGGGTCCGACGAAGTCCCTGCCAGCCGTCCGCTGATAAGCGTTAAAGGAAGCGGTGTTGCACTCTTTAAAACCCGCCTCGACGCACACGGAGGGCCAGGCATGGTTGCACAGTTCCAAAACCAAGATGAAGCCCTTTGCGGGTCAAGTCCCGTCTGTCCCTTCTCCAATTTCGTCTTTTTAGAAGATGTACATGTCCAGAATGTCGTGGGTCACGGTATTCAGCTAAAACACGCAGCCATTGGCATCCACAGGCTCAGTATTGACCAAATTAAACGGTCTGAAGCGACTGCAGCGCGTGGCCTTGAGCTGACACAGACCTTCGGACGGACTTGGGACTCAATCGACATCCGCAATATCGACGGGATCTGCATGCAGACCTACAGTGCCCGCGGTCGAAACCTCGATTTAACGGTTGAGAATTGTACTCAAGGTGGTCTCGCAGTCGATCGGCTGCCAGCCACAGACCCCGAGCTCGTGTTCCCATCCAATGATTGGAATGAAGACGCTTGGGGGTGGGACTGGCCAATCCCGACAGAGTGGTCACGTAAGCCAACCGCTTTTTCAACGCGCCCCCGTCCCGGTGCCAATGTAGAATACCCCATGGGTGAGTGGTACCCCATGGGCGAATGGTACCCAATGGGCGAGTGGTACCCAATGGGCGAGTGGTACCCAATGGGCGAGTGGTACCCCATGGGTGAATGGTTTCCGGCGACCGACTGGCTCCCCGAAACCGAGTACGTTGACCAGGATGTTGGCTTGCCCATCCCACTGTTGATCAACGGCGAAGGCTCTGCACCCGACCTAGACCTGCACCTCTGGGCTCGTCAGATGTTCACGGGGACTGATGCACTCAATAATGGTGCCTTTGGCATCAAGCTTTCTGGCCATGCCACCGACCTCATGGATACGGAAATTCTAAATACGCTGCCAGCCGGTGGTAATGAGCCAGCTGTGCCCGATGGCAATGAGGGGCCGGGGGTTGATGATAACGCACAGCCCCAAGGCTCAGACGGGCGCAATCGTGGGCGTGCTGTCAGCGCGGCTGACGGCCCCTTTGTTCCACCTATACCTGCCCATGGTTCCACTGACGACCAACTTGGCCTGGGCGATGAGGGGGCCATTGGCCTGTTGATACAGCAAAACAGCCTCGTGCCCCTGACACAGCGCGGCAGCAGCGCGCTGGCCCTATCTCGCGTGGACACCGTACGAATCCAGGACACAGCCGGCCCTGGACTGGTGATGCAACGCGTGGCCCTTGTCGGGATCGGTGGCCGGCCATTTTTAGAACGAGGACTCCCCATCATCGACGGCACCTTGATTGAAAACCAAGGCCCCGGTGCCATCATCGTGGATACGGCCATGGATTTAATCAGTAGCGAAGTCTTAGATTCAAATGGTATCGGCCTATGGTGCGCGGGGTACTCGGGGGTCATGTACGATAACACGATTCAAAACACCGCCAGCAGCCCAGTGAATGGGATCGACGCGGGCTTCGGATTGTTGGTGGCGCCCTCAACAACCCGAACCAATCTATTCAGCCGTCTTGGCCGCGCAACATTGCTTGAAAACAGCATCTCCGGAAGTGCCAGCTATGCCGCGGTTATCGAGGGCGGATGCGGAGTACGCGCCACGATGCTTTTTGATCTCGACGAGATCATTGCCAATGGACAAGACGGTGCACTGCGCGTGACGGTGCCCGGCCGCGACCCCAATCTTGACTGTATCGAAATGCTTGAAGACACTGCTGCGGTCTACACGCCCCAGCCCGACCCAGGTCCCGAGGTTGTGTGCGAACCGGACGAAGCCTGTGAACCACCAGACCTTGAAGAGCTGGTGCCATCATTGAGCAGTCGAGACATCAGTTCCGATGTCTGTCCACCGGGTAGGGAACCTCAGCTCGAAGTTTGCAATGGACTAGACGATGATTGCGATGGCGAATTCGATGAAGGCCAGCTCTTAGATAATGCCTGTGGGGGATGCGGTTTAGAGCCCGAGGAGGTCTGTGATGGTAGAGACAATGATTGCGATGGATTCAAAGATGAAATCACGCTCCAGGCGGACCAGAACGACCGGAATCTGATCGACAACACACCCAGTGGCACGACCGGAATGGGCGGAGTCATTACCTCGTCTAGCACCACAGGTGAGCCACTTGTCCTAATGGACATCGGGCGAGACAATAATGGCATCCAAAGTACAGTTAGGCGTTTTAAAGTATTCTCCGAGACCAACAGCGGACTCACAAATGAACTTGTGATTGAGCAAACGGAAAACAACCGAGTCCTAAAGCCCGTTCTCTTATATCACGAGGCAGACGACGTTTATGTCCTGGTCACAACCGCCGTCAACACCAATGACACCGATGCTGTAACCTCATCTAAAATTCACCGTTTCACTTGGAATCCCGTCCCTGGAAACATTTTGGAGATTGAGTCGACCATCACCTGGGGCGAGGGAGCTGATGAAAGTCAATTCATTCACGGTGTTGATGCCGGTGATAGTGTGCTCCTACTGGCCAATCGGCGGGACGGAAACAGTGCTCAGCTGCCCTTGGCGCTGGTCAAAATCGCGAAAGCTGAAATTGCTGCTTTCCAAGGGGATGGAGCCCTCCTGTATAACGACGACTTCAGCGGCGTCATCAAAGAAACAGAGTCTGCCGTGAATCCAGATATTGGACTCGTCATTGAAGCCGTAGAAAATTCAAGCGTGGTGTCTTTAAGACTCAACCAAATCCTCAATGGAGAGGGTACCCTTAATGAACCTTGGGCCTCGGCAGAAGTGACCGTCGGCAGTGCCAAGATCTCAGAACCACTGTCCTTTGTTGACGGCAACGATACGCGCATGGTGTTCGTCACTCTTGGACGTCGTGGCGTGGTCATGACACCGATTGAAAACTACCGTCGCGTTTGGGTTTATCGCGTATCCAATCTGAATCAGGATACAATTAGTCCAACGAAAGACGCAGGTTACGAGCTCTTCTCTGCAATGGACGCAACCTTAGCCGAAGACGTTGTCAGTTATGAGCTGGCCTTGTCCGAATGGCGGAATGGAAATCACAACTCGATGGCTTTGGTGATGACTGCCGGCAGCGAACCCGGTGCGGGATGTGATCCTGCTGTGTGTGCAAGAGGCTTGCAGTGCCGCGCGCTAGAAGGTGGCAATGGACGAACCACGTGCCAGAAACACCAAGGCATCTTAGTGGTCCGCGCCGCTTTCCAGTTCGACGACGCTGGCGACCTGATTGAGGACCCGTTAAGTAAAAGTGTTCTGCCTTTGGCAACGCGTGATTGGCAACTCCGCCGCTACGGAGAGACGACCCTCGCAACCTGGGTTGAAGAAGAAGAGGACTTGCGGATTGCGAGAGCCAACGTCACCCCATTTCAGCTCAATGCGATGTTCTGTAGAGATGAGCTAGGCCAGTGCCAACTTCCCTCCCCGGCTCTCGGTAGCGATGACCTTGATGCAGACGGGGTCGCTGCAGAACGTGATTGTGATGACCAAGACCCCGATCTTGGCCTGTGGGATGAAGAGGGCTTACTCTGTAAAAGCTATGAATCACTCCTGGGGCCCCAGAGACGGGGTCTTTTTGAGGCCGAGTGGATGGGGCGAGTCCAATTGCTCGGCGAAGATTCTCCGCTGCTGCTGACTCAGGACGGTACACCGGGACGATTCTTTTATCGTCTGACACCGATGACCGCGTGTGGCCTTGAATAACTGAGACGACATGTTGTCTCGAAGCTGTACGCCATCGTCATAGGTCAGGGGTTGTTGTCGGTCCACACGTGACTCTCGGTTTTTGCGCTCCGCATATTGGGCCAGGTCCTGACTCAATGACAGTCACATTTTATAGACGCAAGCCGTGCTTCAAAATTGAGTAGACAGGGACCAGCCGCCGTCCCCCCACCGAGGTAAATCAATGAAAATAAAATCGATGACTCAGGCGAGAGAGCTGGTCGCATTATTAGCACTGTCGCTGGCTGCATGTTCCGCTGACGATACAACAAC
>MDTC01177541.1_pt1 | contig 13881 bp, 8 predicted proteins | sample 811181 | NCBI WGS metagenome assembly MDTC01 (sample SAMN05326644, study PRJNA326480) | marine metagenome | isolation source: seawater | place: Pacific Ocean: North | collected 2011
GGTATTCGATTCATGGTGTCCATTGTTGCGCCTCGTCTTTAGGAAGACAATCAGCCCTTTGAAACTCACGCATCAAACGTTTGCAAAATCTGATGAAGTGTTTCGTTCTAGGCTGGCCATGCGGATTCTTCTGGCATCAGCATCAACTCGGCGAGGATTTATTCTTCAACAGCGACATTCCGATGTCGTACAACAGCCACTCTCAAACGTTGACGAAAGCGTACCTAGAGGGCCAATTCCTGAACAGGTTCGAGAGGTTTCTCTAAGGAAATCAAATGCAGTTTCTTTCCCTGTTGATGCGGATGTCGTCGTGGTTGCAGATACACTGGTCGAAGATCCAGATGATGAGAATTCAGCACTAGGACAACCAAGAGATGTAGCTCATGCCACGAGCATGCTCATTCGTCTACGTGGGCGACGTCACAGAGTTTGGTCAGCGACATCTGTGCACGCCCTCAACCGATGGAACACTACAATAGAGTGTGCAATCGTTGAGTTCACCGATTTTTCTGATGAATCTTTGATTGAACTAATTGAATCCAAATCTTGGCAAGGAAAAGCAGGTGGCTATGATCTAGCGGGTCCAATGGGGGAGCATGCTACGCTCATTGAAGGATCAGAATCAACAGTGCTTGGGTTTACTGAAGAGTCGCTTGAATATCTCGACGAGTTAAACAAACTACTTTGATAAAAACCGGTTGTAGAACATGGGAACACGGTGCCAATTTTCATTCGGGAAGAAGATATGTCTTGCAAGAAGATATGTCAATGACAGAATACCAACGATTTGAGCAACAGCCCAACCAATAAATGGGACGTAGTTCTTACCAGTTGTAAGCACATTCTTGTCATAGAGTGACCAACATATGAGAATACCTCCGGCCATTAGAGAAAGGAAGGGAATCCAGGGGGTTGTTCTATTTGCTAGTGAAATATGTAAATGGTCTTCGTGTAAAAATAAAGCAAAACCCCAGACAATGAGGAATCCTGAACTGCCCAGTAACAACCAGTGTGCTGGTTGGATGCCTATTGTTGCTCCATGACCAGTCCAGATAGGCCCGATGGAAATAACCGCTAGAATCGGTAAGAGAAGGTACCCACCAAGTACCATTCTAGAATGAGGTTTAGCTAATGAGCCAAATGAAAGTTGAATGACTCGTTTTGGATTGATGATAAAGAACATAACGAGGAATAACAATGTCAGAGAAATGTCAACAACGTCTTCTTCAACGAGTTCACGTCCTCTCAATGTACTTACGACAATATGAGCAATAGCGATCACAAAAAACAATGCGAATTTGAATTGGAGAGATTTAGGTCTTGCAACCTCCCATCCCAATCTGCGATTGAAGTGAGAGAGTAAACATGTTGCAATCTGCATGCACGAGAAAAGAGCGACTGTGAACGAAACTCCGAGTTCCATCAATCCGTTTATGCTTCTCAAGAACCATGAAGCAATGACAACAAAACCACATAGAATTAACAAAACACCTGGAGTGTAGGAAAAGACACCAACCTCATCCACTTTATTTTTGGTTCGGAAAATATCGATAGCAGGGCTGGCTAATGAGATTAATGAGAGGGATAGTAAGACAATACCGATTCCTGATAACTCAATCAATACGTCCCAGTCGGTTGAGAACACACCGATTAGAATAAACAGTTGTCCAAGAATATTGAGTTGTAAGAAGTGACGCATTGACGTGCGTTCGAAGGATGGTATCTTGTACACCAATGGCAACGTGTCAAAGGCGATTCCTGCCAAGACGGCGAACATTGGACCAAGTGATAATTGAACAATAAATATGAAATTAATCGTCCTTAAGCGGTCATCATCATCGAATAAGCCATACGGCGATTTGAAGATTAACCATGTAATCATGATTGCAAAAAGAAGAAACATAGCGGCTGAAGCGATAAATAATTCGAGATATGAACCCGCGAATTTCTCTTTTTCATGTTCACCCATGTCAATCCCTTACTCAACGCGCAGAAGGCGAGTGATTCCAAGTTCGTGCTTATTTCGCTCAACAACGACGTCAGAACCTGGAATCATCAACAATTTGTCTTCAGAATCAAGTGCAAAAATAGCAACACCAACACGTTCACACATTGTTCTTAGTTCTCTTCGACATGCTTGTTGATGAGAATCCATGTGGACAAGAGGTCGCAAATCAACAATCACAGTATCGCCTTGACGAACTCGTTCTGATATCTGATTAGTATAAATCCTGTATTTTGAATCTGGCTTGACGTAGCGTAGAGCTCTCTTCGGACGAATGTTTGTTGTTCTGTGAATTGAAGAGAGGTCATGAAAAGGTTCCCCATCTGGAGTTACAGGTCCTGTCCACAAGGAAGGAGGTGTCATCAAATTGGATTCTTCCGTTTGCTGTTCGCTTACAGGAACTGGGATTTGTTCCTGCTGGACCAATGCAGGATTTTGTTCAACAAGTGGCTTCTGTTCAGTAACTGGTTGCGCCCCTCCTTCAGGATCGGGTAAGCCGAAAAACTGCCATAAATTTCCCATAACGTCACAAATCCAAATCATCAAGTAAACTCGACAGGCTGTTTGTGTCTTGGTTTGTTGGAGTCATTGAAGGTGTCGGTTCAGCAACTGGCGCCGGCGGTTGATTTGCTGCTAAATATTGTTCGCCATAATATGCCCATTGCTCCATTGTCCAACCGTGAGGAAGTCCACTTGCTGGTAGTGGTGGGCCTTGATTAGCCTGTGGAGGCTGTTCAAAAGATGGTTGGGCAGCTGGCTGAGTTGGTTGTTCAAATGCCGGTGTCTGTGCAGGAGATTCATAGGTTGGTAGAGTGGTTGAGTCCCACATCTTACCAGAGCCGCTTGATTCAAGTAAATCTTCGGTCGGGGAACGACGTGTTACTGCTAAGAATGAGGCAAGAACAAGGACAAGGGCAATCAGCAAAATAATCACAATCGACATTGTTTGGCTTACGCCAAGTGCTTCACTGAACTCTTCTAGGATGCCTTCTGGAGGCTTTTCATCAACTGAAATAGTGATCGATCTATTGTTAGATGCTAAATCATCATCAGTCGCTGTGAGCGTGATTGTCCATGTTCCTGCTGGCAAATCAGCGATTGAAATTGAGATGCCTGTTGAATCAATATCTCCAAGTCCTTCTCCATCCAAATCCGAATCTTCCCACTCAAAGTCCCACGTATAGAGCATATCGAGGAGATCTGATTCAGTGTCAATTGTGTCGAATGCAGTAATGTTGAGGATATCTCCTTCAACCAAGTTGTCCAGAGAGCCATTTTCATAGGCGATCTTAGCAATGGGTATTTGATTTCGTACCTTCACTACTGCTGAAAGAGAGGCCTTTTCACCGTCATCATCCATAACCCATGCAGTGATTGTTCTGTATCCTTCTGTCTCCCATGTGGCTTCAAGGTGATCTCCTTCAACATCACAATCGTTGTTCATAGTTCCATCGAGGTCACTATCAATTGTTCCGTCAACATCCCAACAGATTTCCAGTGTTGCGATATCGGACTCAGTATCACTTCCAATAACATCGAATACAACGACATCATTTTCATCCACAGGCAATCCATCAATCCTATTCATAGCATCTAAGAAATTCGTCTGAGCAGTAATTGTTGGCGCTACGTTCTCAATGGTCACCATTGCCAATGATGGTTCGGATGAAACGCCATCGTCGTCAACCGCTCGAACACTGATGACATGTTGGCCACTTGTAGGCCAAGATGCCTCGACATCAGAGGCAGAACCATCAGTGGACGCGGTCAACTCTGGCATGAGATCACTGAGATTCCAATTTAGAATAAGTTGGTCTCGATCGTTGAGAGAATCAGATCCTTGAGCACGTAGGATAACGGTCTGATCTTCTTCAAGAATCCAAGTTCCGTTAGCGTCAAATGGAGTATTTACACCAGCAATCCAAACCTCAATATCTTCAATCTCTGGTGCAATATTGAGGACATTTAGGCTTGAAACAACTTCGGTTTGTGCACCATCATCATCGGTCGCAATTGCTTTGATTTCCATTGGCCCTTCTTCCATAGGAGTGAATGTGCATGTTGGTTGAGTCAATCCTTCTTGACAGTTCAAATCTGGCCAAGCGATGGAAACCTGTTGTCCAGAAGGTGAGGTTGTGTCTATATCTCCGCTGTCTGTTGCGTCAATTGTTATTTGTGTTTCAACAGCGACTTCAGTTGGATGGCTGAGGTTCATATAAGGCGCTCTGTTGAGGACTGTTACGTAATTGACAAGTGTTGTCGTATCTAATTCGTCATCTGTAACAATAGTTGTAAGTTCCCAAACTCCGCCATCAGACCAATTCCAAGTCATGGCACAATCTGGTGTGGTGATGACATCGATTAAGCCCGGTCGGGATTCGATTTCAAATCGGCATTCGACATTTCCGCTATCAGGGTCGAATGAAGCGCTAGCATCAATAAAGACATCTTCAAAAGAATATTTTCCAGATTCTATGGTTATGGATGCATTAGGTGAACGTCCAATGAAGATATCCACACTTGCTTGATTGTTGGTTCTATTTGAGTCCCCTGCGATTAATTCATCAGGGTCGACAGTGAATGTCAAACTTTGATCTCCGATAGTTGCTCCTTCTGGTACAGTCCAATCAACATCGATTCGTTGTTCGCTGTAAGCATCAATGGCAGGAACTGCTTGTCGTATGGCTTCTCCTCCGGGAACGATGACTTCCATTTCAGTTGATGGTGAAGTCAAAACCCCTCTGTTTTGTGCTGGTAATGAGAATGATAACAAATCGCCTGGGAGAGCATTGTATCCTATTGATTTCGATAATGTCGCAACCTCACCATCACGAGTTCTCGTAACAATAATAGAATCTTCTTGTGCAACTAAGTCAATCCCTACAACGTTTAGATCGATGACGATTGTAGCAACACCGATGATTTCCTGAACAGGATCCCAAACGATGACTCCGTTACTGGTGTAGTCATCGCTCGCAGATGTATCGTCTTGAACATTCGAAACGTTGATTGTTTCCTCAATTTTCCCGTAACCATCTGTGGTCGGATTGAGTAACGTACCTGCCATTTCATACCTCAATTGGAGATTTTTATTCACTTCAGGCGTGTTGTTTGGAGCAACTGCATAGAATCCATATATTTCTGACATTGAGTCTGGTAAAGTTGCTACAAACTGGGTTGTAACTTCGATATCGACGTTCCTATCGCCTGGAGTTTTCCTCTTGTCTACTCCAAAAGAATCGACTGGCTCGTAGTCTTTGAGTAGCCAATCAATGGTAAATCCAGCAGCATTAGAAATACGAATCCATGAGTTGAAACGAACAGCAGGACAGTACCAGTTAAACCCTGAACTCACTCCTGTTGCATTCCATTCATTAATTTTGTAAGAGTCATCACACCCCTCGTATTTGATGTTGAGGCCATCTTCAGTCGGGATGCCGTCTTTGGTAACTTGCCATGATGTATTTTCTGCACCGTTGGTATCAAATGTTTCCGGGTCAAAATAATCAGATGTTCCGCTGACACTAGTCCCGGACATGTAGGGCATGTACCATTGGTCCCCTGTTCGCATTGGGAAGTCATACTTTTCTTTTGGAGGGTCATAATAGGTGTCAAAGGAGATCGTTGCGAGCTTCTGGGATAGGAATCCGAGATTGTAGGGGGCAAAATCAACGTCCAATTCAAACTCTGAATTGATAACAGCGAGGTCACGAACACGTACAATGTCTTCTCCTGTGTAGTCAATGGTGAGTCTCCCCGTTATTCCTTCGAGCGTTGCTCCACTGTTTCCAGAGGAGAATTCACCATCAAGTTTCATCTTGTATGCTAAGGTCTGAATTCCATCGACATTGATGAAGAAGATGTCCTCAATTTCGTAGACTGTATCTCCGGTGAGCGTGTTTAGGCTTGCAGATACATTTGCTTGTGCAAGGAGTTGTGCGACGTCGAATCGAGTTTCATAGGTCCACTTGTCTCCGATACGCCAGCTTGCTATTTCTGCCGTTGTCGTTGTAGATTTTGATGAGGATTCGACGAGTTCTTCATCTTCGAGGATGAAAGTGTCCTTGGTTAACGCCATCATCGACGTGGTCATCAACATGAACAAGACAAAAACTACTGTCGTTCGGTTCGCCATGCTCTGATGTGTACTTCCTTGTACTTAGGCTATACTCATTGTAGGACATACGACTCAATTTTCAGATTGAGATTCTAGCCACTGTTCACCATAATGTTCCCACTGTTCCAATGTCCATCCTTCAGGAAGTCCAGTTTCTGGTATTGGAGGTCCGGAGTGTGTCTCTTGAAGGCCTTGCATTGATTCGTCGAATGCATTGTTCACAGGTGGGTCATGTGGCCTATTTCGGCGAGCTGATACTTCGTGCGGCATGAGACCTACTTCTTCATCACTAAAGATTGCATTTTGACGCTCATCGAGACGTTCCATTGCTCGCTCTCGTCCACCCTTCCGGCGCTGTCTCGTCATATATCCCAGTCCTAAGAGCAGAATAAGAAGTAAGGAAAGTTGAGCGAGGGGATTTGCTTCTTCGCCTATCATTAACGCTCCCAAATCTTCCGTGAATGTTCTGTCTGGTTGCCCGATGTTGATATTGATAATTTTCGAACCAGGGCGCTCTGGGTTCTCATCCCAAGCCATAACACGGATTGTTGCCGAACCAGTTTGTTTGAACATGTGTTCTACGCGCTTTCCTACTGCATCAGCATCATTGTCCTTGATGCCATCTCCATTAGAGTCAGTTGATGTGTCAAGATCCCAGATAATCGTGAGTTGATCAAGATCATTTGCAGAGTCAATGGTGCTTGTTGCATCGAGAACACATAGTTCATAGGCGAGGCAGTCGATTGTTTTGTAACGGACAATAGGGGGTATGTTCAACACTTCGACAGTGATAATTTCACTCACTCGAACCCCGTCGTCATCCGTCACGTGATAGATAACTGTGTGCATTCCGCTCGTATTCCAATGCCAAACTAAATCATCGCCAATGACGTCACAATCGTCATCTGCACCACCGAAGTCATTAGAATCAATGCCAGGATCTATGTCCCAGCACCGTCTCAAGGATTCATAATCAGAGGGAGTATCAGTTGCGTTCCCTGTTAATCGAATTTCTTCTCCCTCAGCAATTGGTAGTACCTCTTGAAGCGGCATTACTATTGGGGCAACGTTAGCGACATTGACCCAGCGTTCGTATGTTCCACTGCTTGCTCCTTCCGAGTCGCTGACTTCTAAGCGCATACGATGTAGTCCAGAGGTTTCCCATACCATATCGTATTCAGAAACACGTCCATCAAACGTCTTGATGAGATTCGGTTGAGCATCATCAGGCCACCATCGGTGAGTGAGCCCTTCCAAATCATCAATGGAGTCGAGAGCTTGGCCTCGAACACGTACAACCTGATCTTCTTCGACATGCCATGTTTGTTGGACATCCATAGGAATGGGAGTACCGCTATCGGTAACAGTAACGGATAACCCATGTGGGTTAATGTTCGTAAAACGGATATCGATGCTTGCCGATGTCATGGAACTATCATCATCCACGCCAACTGCTAGGAAGGTATGCCACCCCTCTGTAGGGGCTGTTGTCGTACACACTCTGGTGTAATACCCTTCTTCACATTCAGCATTCGGCCAATAAACATCCACTACTCCAGGGTATACATCTTCTGAATCTGTATCATTTGCATAAGCATAGAGGGTTACTGGATGTTCGACTTTGACTTCGGTTCGAGCACTTACCACTTCGATGTTAGGTGCTCTGTTGAGTATTGATACATTCAGCGTTGTGACTGCTTGATCTTGTTCTTCATCCGTCACGGTTATCTCGATTGGATAGATTCCGTCATCAGTCCAAGTAAAGTTCAGCATGCAATCGAGAGACTCTACTTTCATGTAGGAAAATGTACGGGTTCCATCATCGTATGGGATGTTGAATAAGCAAGACACATCACCTCCATCTTCATCAAAACTACCGCTTGCGTTGATGATGGTCTGAACGTTGGTCAATTCTTCAATCGGTTCTGCCAAAGCGGTTGGCAAACGGCCTACGAAAAGAGTGATTTCTGCTAAATCGTTATCTGAATTTGCATCAGCAGAGTTCACCTGCGTCGGGTCTGCTTCCCATCGGATTGGCACATCGCCAATGCCCTCGTCAATTGGAACAGTCCACGTGAAATCAACCTTGTGTGACTCATATGTTCCAAGACTTGGGAGTCCAAGATCAAATATTGTTCCATCTGGATGATAAATTCGCATTTGAGTTGGGCTGGAGGTAGTAATTCCCTTGTTGACAACTGCAACTTCGACAGTAAGTTCGTCACCAGGAAGAACATTGTATCCTGAAAGTGAACTGACAGTGCTCAACTCTCCGCTTCGATTGCGTGTTATGACTGCCCGCTCCTGATCAGCAATAAGATCCAGTCCAACGAGGTATTCATCCAACGTTACGGTTGTTGATCCAACATAGTTGCCTGCCTTGGCAACAACACCATGACTTGCCCAATCTGTGTTTGTGGAGGAATAATCGAGGGCATTTCCAACATTAATCGTTGCCATGCCTGAGCCGTTTGAACCTGTTATGATACTTGTCTCAGTATCAGTAAAATCAAGTTCAACATTCACTCCACTGAGCGACCCATAACAACTTGGATTTAGAGTAACCCAAACATCCAGAGGCGTGTCTAGGGCTGTGAGTGCTCGTTCTGGCTGGACATCAATGCATTCTGGTCTTGTGCCAGGATCGCTGTTGCTCTCTGAACCTGTTGCCCCGACGGGCATGTACTGCTTTAATCTAAAATCAATCGTAAGTCCGACGTCTTCTTCGGAATGTCTCCAAGCAAAGTTGTTGACAGCAGGACAATACCAGCGATATCCCGTTGATACTCCGTCTGAATTCCAAGATGTGAGTTCGTAGGAAGAATCACATCCGCTGTATGAGATTCCAGACCCAAAGGAATTACGTGGTTCACCAACCTTAGTCACCTCCCAAGTCGTTGTATTTGTGTCGCTTACTGGAGGGGGGAATGGTGTGATGTAATCGCTCTGGCCAGACCATGTTGCAGATGCAGTTGTTAGTACAGTCCAACGTTCGCCGTCTCGGATGGGGAAGTCATATGTCTCAGCGCCTGGGCTGTAAATATTCGTGATTGTGATGTCTCCCAGAAGTTGAGTTAAGGATCCAATCCCATATGGTACAAATTTGATGTTTAGATCTAAGTCATTTCGAACAGATGCGAAATCACTTACGCGAAGATATTCAGTTTGAGCAAATTGAATTTCTGCGTTCCCAGTATATCCTTCAAGTTCCACGCCGCTTTTGTCAAAATCAGCAGTCATTCGAAGTTTGTAGACCCACTCTGATCCGTTGTCAACTTGAAGTTCAAGAATTTCAGTCACTTCTGCTGTAGAGTCTCCATTAATTTCTCCTACGTTCGCCGAAACCCCTGTGTCTGTGATGAGGATAGATGGGTCAAAGGTACCCGAGTAGACCCATTTGTCTCCGACTCTCCATGTAGGGACGTCACTCACGCCAGGGTCGCCACCTGCCTGTTTTACGATTGTATTTTTCTCGTCGAGAACTAAGGATGAGGTGAAGGATGTTTGGGACATGCCTAGAAGCAGGAGCACCAACAAGAGGGGGATGCCTGCTCGGAGACGTGCTTCGCCCATGTATGTCCTTGAGCGTTCAAGCACATGAAAGATGCGATTGCGACTTCAGAGAAGGTCGGCCAATTCGTCCTTGATGATTTCGACAGCTTCGAGGATCTCGTCCTTGTGTCGAGCACCAGTAATGACCATCTTTCCGCTGCCGAAAATAAGGCAGACGACCTTTGGATAATCAAGACGATAAATCAATCCAGGGAATTGCTCAGGTTCATACTCGACTTTATCGAATGGAAGATGGAAAGTAAGGTTGTTCAGATTCAACTTACGAGGTTCTCCAGCTTGGTCTGCGCCAGTGAATTTGTCTTTTCCGTCATAGTCCTCAGGATAATGAAGTGCGTAGGTGGCGACCATGTTTTGAACTTCAATCTCAACATCCTTTAGATCCCATGTTGTGATTCCTGCTGCACGTAAGTCTTTGATCATGCGATCAATTCCTGTGTGAATGTTATCTTCGTCCTTTCCACCAGTGCAGACTGCACGTCCAGAGCGGAACATGAGGATTGCTAGTTTTGGATCGGTAACTCGATAAACGACACCAGGGAATTGCTCAGGCTCGTATTCGCAATTAAGTTGGATTGCGATATCAGGGAGGTCAAGTTCTTCGGCAACACGGGTACTAGCAACGACGTTGACTACTGTCAAACGCTCTTCATCGGTGGTCATGTCCCAATCCTTCTGCCCGGAGTATATAAACTGACGGCTCTAGCGCAGTAGATATTATGACAAGTAAAAACAGTTTACTGAACACTTTAATCCTGTGATGAGAGGGTCTCAAAACGAACTCCAGGAGCGTTGAAATGGGATATGAATGCTCTTCCACCTTCCATCTCGATTGCTCCAACGGTTTGTTCTGGATATTTAGTCAAGGCAATCATACACCCACCCCCTCCAGAACCGGTTAATTTCACTCCTAAACTCGAAGGAGCTGCAGCTTTGATGAGTTTTTCTAATTCAGGGGATGAAACACCGAGTGATCGCAATACAATGTGATTTTCAGTCATTGCTTTTCCGGCTTTTTCCATATCACCATTTCTGAGGGCTTCGATTCCTTTTCTGGCGATAGATCCAATCGCTTCAATCTCCACTGTTCGTTCAGGTTGTTCAGCAAGCAGAGCGGATACCTTTGCTACCTGTTTTGAAGTTGACGCATGAATGCCAGTGTTGCCGATAACCAGAAACGTATCTTCAGGAATCTTTGCTTCAAAGGAATGCAATTGCCATGTAGTGGTTTCATTTTCGACCTGTAATGTACGCTCTCCAATATGGTCGAGTCCTTCTTCGACAATATCTGATAAAACAATAAATCCGCCAACTGCGCTTGTTGTTGTATCGATTGGACTTGCCCTGCCACCTTGCGCAAAAGCCTCGGCTTGATGAGATAATGAGCCTGCTAAATTTGAATCAATTTCTTCTTGCCTTAGTTGTTGTAAAGCAGCGACTAAAGCAACTGATAAGGCAGCGGATGAGCCTAATCCTGAAGCAGTAGGTATTGTGCCTCGAATTCGAATTTTTAGAGGAGGGTTTTCCCCCTCCGGCCATAATTTGTCTTTAAGGAATCGAATATGTGGGTGCTTTGAAAGATTCAGAATCGCACCATCAAGTCGCCAAGAATCGAATTTCAGTTCTTCTTCAAGCTCAACAATCATTCGTTGATTGATGCTGCAAGCGACTGCTGGCTGTCCATAAACGACAGCATGCTCTCCGAAAAGAATACACTTTCCAGGGGCACTTGCTTTCACCATGAACACTCCAGTTGTTTCCCAATCATTAGGATTGGTATTGTTTCAATCGTTGGGTTGAAACATTGAAGACTCTTGGCTTACATTATGATGACCCACCCACTCGATGTTTCCTATGCGGGAATCAGCGGGTATTATCTTCTTTTAATTCTCGGGGGTGTGTCGATTGCTTTCTTTTCATATCAGGTTCAAAAAGCAACAAGACTTGTTCTTCTTGGCGCTCCTGACAAGCGATTTGACTCTTGGGGAAGGCGATTAAAAGAGACCCTAACCGTTTGGCTTGGTCAAAAGAAAGTACTAGAAGATAAAGTTGCAGGAACAATGCACGTGTTGATGTTCTGGGGGTTTTTGATGCTCTCATCCGACATGCTTGACCTTGCAACAGCTAATCGATTCAGTGAATACATTCTCCCTGAATTCTTGAATGGAATTTGGAATGGGATGGTTGAACTTGGATACACAAGCGCACTGGTCGGTTGTTTCCTTGCACTTAATCGACGTATTCTTTTCACTCCAGATAAGTTGAAAGGAAAATCTCAACTTGAAGGGAATGTGATTTTGCTCCTGATTATGACAATCTGTACCACTTCCTACGTTGTTGAAGCCGGAGAAAATCCTCATCCTACTTGGGAAATGATTGGAGCATGGGTCGCTGATACTTTCTCACCATCACAAGGAACGATCAATCTCGCTTATTGGGCTCACATGGTGGCAATTTGCACCTTCCTGTTCTTGATTCCACTCTCAAAACACATGCATTTGGTCATGGCATTACCAAACGTCGCTTTCTTTGATACAGAACCGATGGCAAAAATGCGGCCTCTTGAGACGGATGAAAGTGGATCAGCGGTTGCATTGGATGATTTGGAACTGGAAACCTTTGGGGCTGCGAATTTCACTCAACTTACATGGAGGAGTCTTATCGATGGTTGGGCATGTACGTCTTGTGCCCGGTGTCAAGATGTTTGTCCGGCTTATGCCTCAGGGAAGTCTCTAAATCCAATGCAAATCATCCACGATGTACGCAATTATGCTAACGAGCATTCATCGCAACTTTTTGCTGGAGAAACTCCTGAAGAAGACATCATCGCTCGATTTGGTGAAGAGGCTGTTTGGGCATGTACTACTTGTCATGCCTGTGTCGATGTGTGCCCTGTAAACATCGAACATGTACCCAAACTTACCGATGCTCGCCGCCATCTGATGATGGAGCGAATGGAATTTGACGAATCGGTTGAAGATACAATTATGCCCCTCATGGCAACGATTGAGAACTTGGAATCAGATTCCAACCCATACGGTTTACCATCCCACGAACGAGGTGATTGGGCAGCTGATCTTGATGTTAAGGTTGCAGAACCGGCTGAATACATCTACTTTGCAGGATGTGCAGCCTCCTTCGATGAGCGCAATAAAAAGGTCGCTCGTGATACGATTTCAATCATGAAAGAAGCTGGGTTAGATGTGGGTATTCTAGGAATGCAAGAAGGTTGCAGTGGAGATGCTGCTCGTCGTGCAGGAAATGAATATCTCTTCCAAATGCTTGCTGAAACCAATCTCGAAACCTTCGATGAACTTGGTGTGAAGAAAGTCGTTGCCTCCTGTCCTCATTGCTTCCATACGCTTGGAAAAGAATACAAAGACTACGGCGGAGAAGACATCGAAGTGATGCACCACTCTCAGTTGATTGCTCATCTTCAGGGAGAAGGTAAACTTCCTGAACCGAAGCATGATGGTTCTGTTACGTATCATGACCCATGTTACCTCGGACGTATCGGAGGAGAATATGATGCTCCTCGTGACATAATTGGTGGCGTTGATGTTGAAGCAGAACGTCATGGACGTGGTTCGTTCTGCTGTGGGGCAGGTGGAGCTCAAATGTGGATGGAAGAATCAGTACCGGAAGGAAATGATCGAGTCAACATCATTCGTGCCAAAGAACTTGCAGCAACTGGAGCCGATACAGTAGCAGTTGGATGCCCATTTTGTTCGACAATGGTCACAGATGGATTATCTGCCATCGATTCAAACATAGAAGTAAAGGATATTGCCGAACTTGTTTGGGAACAAATCAAAGCAAATGATGCTAAAATTGAAGCGGCAAAATCCTCATAGATCGACATGAAACGACTTTTGATTGTAGATTTACTTGCGGAACGTCAAGCATTTGGCGAGAAAGGCTGCGAAGAAATCTGTAAACACTTTCCTTCACATGATGTTTTTTTGTGGGCTCCACATACGGAAAACCCACACACCTATCCATTTGGAACTAGGGTTAATCAACCAGTTGAAGCAGATGCAATTGTGATTACTGGGAGCCGTAAGAATGTCACTTGTTGGGAGCCTTGGATGGATGATGTTGTTTCATTAATTCGACATTCGAAAGCAGAAATCTTTGGGATTTGTTTTGGTCATCAAATCATTTGTGCAGCATTTGGAGGTTCGATTGA
>MDTC01269423.1_pt1 | contig 13881 bp, 10 predicted proteins | sample 811181 | NCBI WGS metagenome assembly MDTC01 (sample SAMN05326644, study PRJNA326480) | marine metagenome | isolation source: seawater | place: Pacific Ocean: North | collected 2011
GAGCACCTGTTCCCCAGTGGAAGGGACTGATCCATGGTTGTGGTTGTGTAAATACACCGTGACGCCTGATCCTTCTGCGTGGTCAAGAACTTGTTGAAATTTATTGCGAATGGCGTTGAATGTGCCTTCAGTGCTTTGTCTACCCACGACTCCATTACCTGGTATCCGGATTGAATCCACACCGAGATATGGAATTGCGTTGAGCAGTACCTTGGTCCGATTTAATTCATCAGGAATCGAGGAAATGGGAGCGTTGAAATCTACGATGAGACCACAATAGCCGATCCTAATACCACGGGCCTCGATTTGGTGTGCTAGCTCTTGGAGGTAATTTGGTTCGTAGCTCTTAAGGAGGCGATCTTCTATATCTATACCCGCGATTCCGAGTTCGGAGACCATATCCGCAGCCGCGTGAATGCAGTCATCATTGGGGCCGTAAACATCTTGGAAGGAAAGCGCTTGGAGGTATATAGGGTTCAAGGTTTATGGCTTTGGGGTTTACATTTCGTACTTAGTTAATAATGACCGCAGATACGCATTAGCCAATGGGACGGCCGAAGGTTCGTCTAGTTCGTCTTGTCCTTCGAACACGACGGACATCCAACCGTTGAAGCCGACGTTTTTAATTATTGGCATAATCCGATCATAATTGAGCCATTTTTCCACGCCGCTGGCGATGCGGTAAATCTTTGCTCGGACGTGTACTGCGCGGGGTGCTGATGTTTCAATTGAGCCGTAGAAATTCCATTGGGGATCTTCCTTCCCTCTTTCTCCGAATGATGCCCCTGGGGAACCGCGGTACTGGCCTGTGTCCAGAATATGGGAATAATAAGGGTTATCGACATCGACCAAGAGCCTGATCACTTGTTCGCCGGTTGCGGGGATGCATCCGTGGTTGTGGTTGTGAAGCCCGACATAAACGCCTTTTGACTTTCCGTAATTAGCGACTTCTTTTGTCGATGCAACTAGTCTGGGCCATGCAGACTCTTCAGATTCGCCATCTGGGATCCATGAACCGAAGGCTCTGATCATGGGCACACCCATTTTTGAGGCGACGTCAATCCATTTCTTCATAAGTTTGATTTCGTCGTGCAAGTCCTGTCCAGTTTTCCCGAAATTATTAGACACCCCGATGTAACACATGTGTAAACCCCGTTTCAGGCAAGCACGTTTTACCTCTTCGAGATAGGAATCATCGGTTGATTCGAAATGGGTGAAGTGGAGATCTACACCGTCCATCTGATATTCAGCGGCCTTGTCGATGATCCCAAGCATCGTAATTTTTCCTGCATTGAATGTGTCTCGGTAGCAAAGAGATTGAAGGCTAAGCTTGATCATTGGATTTATTTTCTATTTGAAAGTTGGAATTAGGCTAGAGTTAATTGATCTGCTGCGAATGTACCATCACTCGGAAGTCAATCAATAGTCAGGAGTCCTTTACTGCTCTGGGTTGGGCATGAATTTACAGTATTTATCTTGGCTTTCTGATTTAGCTAAGATGTCGTAAGCTTCACAATCTAATTCAATAAAATCGTATCTGTAAATTTTATTATCAGTTTTCCGGTTTTTTTACAGGCTCAATGTACTGACATGAAAAAAATTGATTCGCATCTTCACGTTTGGGCCCATGAGCCAGACATATATCCTTATAAACCAGGACAGGACCAGCCTCTCCGAGTACGAGGTGACGCAGAGTTTTTACTCGAGTTGATGGACGCTGCTGATGTAGCAGGATCGCTGATCGTACAGCCGATAGTTCATGGTTTCGATCACAGTTACGTTAATCACACGATTTCGAAATGGCCGGATAGATTTATTGGGATGTGTCTTGTGGATCCTCAAGCAGATGATCCCGTCGAAATGTTGATTGAGTTAGTGGACCAAGGATATCGAGGTGTTCGTTTCAACCCTGCTCTTTGGAGAGAGGGTGAAACTATGGATGGGGATGTTGGAAGAGCCCTTTATGCACGGGCAGGGGAACTTGGGATCCCGGTGGGGTTTCTGGTCAGCCCTCACAATTATGATGAGATTGAGGCACTTGCAGATGAGTTTCCAGACACATCAGCTATAGTCGACCATTTTGGACACTGTGTGCCTTCTAAAGACAATTCTCCAGTACCTGAATTTGAGCGTCTGATTTCGATGGCTCGCCATCCGAATCTGAACGTGAAACTCTCGGAGTTTCCGCGGGCTTCAAATCAAGATTTCCCCTACGTTGATATGTTCGCATGGGTTCACCAATTGATCGATGCATATTCAGCTGGACGATTAATGTGGGGGACAGACTTTCCTTTCATCGTTGAGCAGGCGGGTTATGACAAAGGATGGGAGGTCGCTGACCGCATTGAGCCTGCTATCGGACCAGGTTTAAGTGATCAGATATTAGGCGGAACCTGCGAGAAATTGTTTGGTGTTTGGGGTGGGTAATCTTGTCAAGGTGTTGTTCATTTAGTTGTTTTTTAAATCAAGGTGGCAATGACTACATATTTCAAATTCATGTCTATAGTGTGTTCTTGCAGAATTTCTAACAGCGAGGAGTAGTTATGCCTACGAGAGCGATCCCATCTTCAGCCTCTGATGCAGTAAAGCGAATGACCATAGCTGCGAACTATTTCCTTGATTCGCTGGATAATACGCAACGTCTAACAGCCTCATTTGAATTTGCTGAACTTGAGCGTTACGAGTGGGCTTACACGCCCATTGATCGTAATGGGTTGCTCGTAAGCGACATGTCTAATGAACAGCGCGATGCGGCGTTCGTAATGATGGATACAGGTTATAGCGAGCGAGGTTCGGCTACGGCACATCGAATTATTGAGCTAGAGACAATTCTTGGGGAATGGGAGGGGATTAGCAATAACATTTCGCAGTGGGAGCGGTCTCCGGAACGTTATTGGTTCAGTGTTTTTGGCGTCCCAGGCAGTGTTGAGGAGCCCTGGGGGTTCAGAGTTGGAGGTCACCATATAGCTCTTTCGGCAAATATCGTAAACGGTGACCAGGTATCAATACTTCCGCTTTTCTTCGGTGCCAATCCTGCCGTGATTCAGCATGGTGAACGTAAAGGAGAACGCACGCTGCCAGAGGAGGAAGATTGGGCTCGGTCCTTACTCATGTCTCTTGATGGAGATCAGACCAAGTTGGCGGTTGTTGATTCCGTTACTCCAGCAGATATATTGAGCACGAATATCAGATCTGTAGATCCGAATATCGCCCCATCTGGTATTGGCTTCGACTTTTTGAGTGATTCCCAACGGCTCCAGCTTGTGCAGATTGTAAGGCATTACGTTACTCGTTCTGCTGACGACCTCGCATCAAATTATTGGAAGGAGCTTGAAGCTTCAGGCTTTGATGGTTCAACCTTTGCGTGGGCGGGCCCATCAGAGGTTGGTCAGGGTCATTATTATGCCATTCGACATCCCCGATTCCTCATCGAGTATGACAATACACAAAATGGCGCTAACCACATTCATTCTGTACTGCGTGATTTTACCCATGATTTTGGTGAAGACCTTCTCGCAGCTCATTACAAATCATCGCATCAATAAATTTTAGAATGACTTGGAGTAGATTGTGTTTATTGAATGTGTAGATGTGGAATTAGTTGCAGCCCATTGCTTTACTCAGCACATTTCCGTTTGACTTCATGACGCTGAGGTAAGTTTCTCCTGATTCTATGTCTGTGGAACTTAGAGATTCCAATGGGTGAAGTATGTCGATTTCAGCGCCAGTCTCTTCTGCCAAGGTCTTGCTAAGTTCGTCAGTTGCTATAGGCTCCTGCAAGATATGATTTATACCTAAATCTGACATTGTTTTAATTGCGTGAGTCAATCTTGATGGGCTTGATTCGAAATCTGGGGCCAGGCCTGCGAGCCCAATCTGGTCGAACCCGTAACGCTCTGCCATATGCCCAAACGCTTCATGGGAAACTATGATGCTTGTTATATCGCAGTTCGATAACTGTTCAGACAGATTTTTGTCTAGTGCTAGTAATTCGACCTTTAGTGCATCGGCATTGCGAGTGTAATCGTGAGAGCCCTGAGGATCCGCCTCGACTAATCCGGACAATATCCTTTCGGATTGTTCCAAATAGTCGAGTGGATTCAGCCAGACATGTGGATCGATGCCAGCATGTTCATCGTGACCATGTTCTTTATCTGATTCTTCAAGCTGGATGGTTTGGACCCATATGGTGTTTGAATCAGCAGAAATATTTGACCTGTCGATTAGGCCAGATGACCAGCCTTCTAAGGATGGATGATTGTAGATAAAGATATCTGATTCTTTGATTTGTATAACGTCTGATGGGGCTGGTTCGAAATCATGGGCCTCGACTCCCGGTTTGACAATTTGAACAATTGAAATTCGTTTACCTCCGATGCGTTCGGCAATGAATGTGAGTGGGTACGTAGTTGTTACCACGTTTATCTTCCCGCCATCTGCTTCTTCTAATTCTCGATCGCATCCGGTCAATATTGAAATAGCAAGGAGTATCACGAGTATGGGAGCGAACTTCATTTAGCTTTTGACCTCTTTTTGAGACTCAGTATCAATTAGATGTTGAGCCTAACACTTATTGAGACGTTGTATCAAGTAGGCTTTACGCTTTGATAGAAAAGATGGATTTTCGCAGGCGTTTGAATTAATCAGCGTGGGTAGTTTCAGCTTCGGGCCCACGCGTTCACCAGCGTGGGGTTGTGCCACCTTCGGGCCCACGTGAGGATTTGTATAAAACCCGGTTGTTTTCTATAGCTGATTCTGGTGATTGCTCGACTGCTTCACTGCCGGACCAATTGCCCCATGCAGCCCCACAATTGGTGCAATTGTCGTGCTCATAAACGTTGTTCTTGGTGTGACATGACGGGCAAAACACGGTTAATTCAGCTTCGATCGCGACCTGATTAGGCATTGTATCTGCGCCGCAGCTGGGGCAACTCGGAGGAGTGGGTGGTAAAAAACGGGGTGCTAGAACATTTGCGCAAACTTTACAGGTAAAGGTTGGTTGGGCTTCAGAATTCATGTTGTGACTCGATTGTTTGCACTTTTTGAATTTAGATAATGCTTAGGTGCTTAAGATTCCGGTTATTTCATTGTTGTCGTTCAAGTCAATATCCCACGCATTGGGTTGAGATGGAAGCCCTGGTAGGGTGATTATGTCGCCAGCGAGAGCCACGATCTGACGAGCTCCAGCAAGAATACGCAATTCCCTGATTGGTAGTGTATGACCGGTCGGAGTTCCCTTAAGTTTTGGGTCTGCAGAGATCGAGAGGTGTGTTTTTGCCATGCACACGGGGAAGTCCCAGCCGTTACTGGAGAATCTTCGTGCCGTAGTTTTGGTCATTGGCCCCCATGTTACGTTTCCCGATAGATAAAGAGATTTGGCCAGATATTCCACTTTATCGAAGAAAGAATCTTTATCCTCGTATAGTAGTTTAACTTCGGATGGTTGATTGGCTGCTTCGACAACTGCAGCAGCGAGTTCGGTCATTCCATCGCCACCCGACACGAAGCCGTTTGCCTCTTCGACGCTGATGGCTCCAGCACTTTTTGCGACTTCTTTTACGACCTCTATTTCATCTTTGGAATCGGTAGGAAATCTGTTGATTGCCACCACCGCCGGTAAACCGTAGATGTTTACAATTCGTAAAGCATTCTTCAGATTTTCTGATCCTTTGCGGACCGCTTCGAGGTTTGGGGAGTCCATGTCATTGATTGCTACACCCCCATGCCATTTGAGCCCGCGTATTGTTGTAACAACAACTGCGAGTGAAGGCTCTGGTCCGCCCTGTCGAACCTTGATGTCCATGAATTTTTCAAATCCCAGATCGGCACCAAAACCTGCTTCGGTCACCACGTAATCACCGCAATTCATGGCGAGTTTATCTGCAAGAATTGATGAACAGCCGTGGGCGATGTTGCCGAAAGGTCCCATGTGAACAATGGCTGGCTGACCTTCAGACGTTTGAACGAGATTTGGCTTGATTGCATCTCGTAATAAAGCCATGATTGATCCTACGGCATTGATTTCACGAGCTGTGACTGGCGTCCTGCCATCCCTTTTCCAACCTACGACGATGTCACCAATGCGATCTCTAAGGTCGCTGTATGACTCGGCAAGAGAGCAAATTGCCATTATTTCGGACGCAGCGTTGATATCGAATCCGGTTTCACGTACAGGAGCGTTCAGCCTTCCACCGCCACCAGTCATGATTGTGCGTAACGCTCGATCTTCTGCATCGGTGACACGTCTCCACGTAACCCCTGATGCATCGAATCCTTCTATTGAGTTTCTAAAAACGGCATTGTCAACCATCGCAGCGAGCAGATTGTGTGCAGACTCTATGGCATGGAAGTCACCTGTGAAGTGGAGATTGACATCTACAGCTGGTTCAACTGTCGATTTCCCTCCACCAGTTCCTCCGCCTTTATGTCCGAATACTGGACCAAGAGCAGGTTGCCGGATGGTCAGAATCGGCTTTTTGCCAATCTTAGCAAGACCCTGAACCAAGCCAACTGCGGTGGTGGATTTCCCTTCACCTGCAGGGGTTGGTGTGATTGCAGTGACCACAATCAATCTTGCTTTATCAGCGACGTTCGGGAAGGCATCAAGTGGAACTTTTGCCTTGTCGTGTCCATAAGGCTCGAGTTTAGTAGGGTCGAGACCCATGTCGTTCGCGATTTCATCAATTGTTCGCATTGAAACTCTTTGGAGATAAGTGGTTCGGTCTGAATTCAAACTGGAAATTACTCAAACGCTTTAATTCTACGGGTGCTGACCCGAATTGGAAGCCATGCATTTTATTAAGAGTTGTTTACCTCCCAGTCATTTAGCTGATTAGTGGTATCAACTAAATTGGAATAGAACTGTATCCTCTGGATCTATTGAGGCTGCGCATATTGCACATTGACTTTGACTCATTTGTTATCGGTCCTTGGGCTTATCGGGTTTGGTAGTCAGTAGAATCGTGATAGTGCCCACGAGGCAAGCAACGGCTAGTGCATAAAGAGAAATTTCATATGTCCCGGTTCGATCGAAAACCCACCCGACGATTACTGGTGTGATCATCATTCCTACGGCCATGGGGAATGCGGACATCCCCAGAATTACACCGAAATGTTTTCGTCCGAAGAATTCACCTCGAAGGGCATGTAGCATCGGGGTTCGTCCACCGAAGCCAAGCCCCCATAACACGGCGAATACTAACGCTCCAACATAGTTTGTTGCCTGCGCCAGTATGACCAGTGACGCGGCTTGAGTTATTAATAACGGTGGCAGTAGAAAACGCTTATTTACCCTGTCTCCTGTGAAGCCCCCGAGCATTTGAAATGTGAATGAGGTGACTGCCATGATCGGGATTACCGTTGCTGCACCTGCATCGGAGAGATTGACACTATTCTTGTCTGTTAACTGAAAATAGACGTGAGCGGAAATCGTTCCCACCGATAGATTTGTAAGCATGTGAGTAATGGCTAAACCCCAAAACCCACGAGTGCGTAGCGCTTCTTTCGCTGTGAAATCGTGTTGAGCTATAGAGCTTGGTTTTTCTTGATCGATACTTGCACTCGAGTTGACTATCTCAGTATCTATTTCTTCGTATGTTGGTGCTCGCTTTCCAGAAATGTAAGCTAGAGGGGGGCCGCAGGCGAGTGAAACAAGTCCTATCACCAATGTAGTCTCGCGCCATCCGTGGTTACTGATTCCCCAAACTATGGCTGGTACTAGTAAGCCCCCGAGGCTTGAACCACCTATTACGATGGACATGGCTGTGGCTCTACGATGGGGCATCCAGGCATTCACCGCTGCCATTGATGGTACAAACCCACCTATAGAAAATCCCATGGAGATTATGAAGTACGCGAGATAATATTGAATCGGACCTTGTAGCTGGGAATAGAAGATCAGCCCGAATCCTCCGAGTGTGAACCCGAGTAGAACCATCTTTCCGGTCCCGAACTTGTCTGTCATCCAACCCTCGACGGGACCCAGTAGAGCACCACCGAATCTACCGAATGAAGCAACACCTGTTACAACTGCTCGCGACCATCCGAACTCATCCTCTATCGCTCGAAAAAGCGTGCTGGCAGCCTGGAATGTTGGTCCGGAACTGACAATCATGTTTGCAGCTCCGGCAAGTGACACCCACCATCCGTAGAATATTTTTCCTGTTCGCGATTTCGAATGTCGAGATTCTTCAGTTGTCATCAGTGGGTATCGTGTTTCAGACGGGGTTGCGGGGTCTGTTGCGAAAAGATTACGACTAAGGAGCAGATAGTGTATTGCTAATTACATGCGGGAGGTGTCTAAATAATATTGGATGCTTGTACCAAATTCACCGTCTCAGGGGTAATCTGTCGCTTTGACAATTACTTTAACTTGTGGACGGGGTTGGAATGGAAATTACTGAAATTAAAACCACTTTGCTTTACGACCCTGATGTATACGACGTCTAACTCGTTGCATCCTAAAAAAGGATTTAACTATGCCAACAGGCAACAGACTTCAAGGTAAAATCGCCATCGTTACAGGCGGTGCTTCGGGAATTGGAGAAGCTACATCTCGGCTTTTTGTGGCCGAAGGGGCAAAGGTCGTAATAGCAGATATTGATGATTCGAAAGGTGTTGCTCTTGAGTCGGAGCTGAACAAGTCTGGTGAGTTCGCTTTGTACCGAAAAGTCGATGTGACTTCGGAAAGCCAGTGGATTGCAGTGTCCTCCGAGATCATGGACAAATGGGGACGACTTGACATTGTGGTTAACAATGCTGGTATGTCTGGGGTGAAGGGCAGGGCAAATGTTGAGGATACGATCGTTGAGAATTGGGACACTGTGTTCTCCGTTAATTCCACTGCCGTAATGCTCGGCACTAAGACCGCCATCCCAGCCATGCGTAAGAATGGTGGTGGATCAGTTATAAATGTCTCGTCAATCTTCGGTATTGTGGGGTCCCCAGCTGGAGCTGCCTATCACGCATCGAAGGGAGCGGCCCGTACATTTAGCAAGGCCGCAGGGGTTCAGTACGCAAAGGACAACATCCGAGTGAACTCGGTGCATCCAGGGTTTACTGATACGCCGATGACTCAGGACATTCATTCTCAGCAAAATATCAGAGAAGCTCGCTTGAATATGACCCCTTTGGGTCGTCTCGGGCTGCCCATGGATATCGCCTACGGGATTCTTTACCTGGCGTCGGATGAGTCCTCTTGGGTTACTGGAATCGAGCTTGTTATCGATGGTGGCGAAATCGCGTGGTAAAAGCTTATGTACACCATGCGAAACTTTGACTTATGCCTCAGGGGTTGGTCGACTTCGAGGTTTAGATATTAGGAATCACGGCCCAACATTTGCGCAGGCGTGTTTAATAAATGACTGTCCAAACTTGATCAGTGATCTTCCTGAAAAATCTTCGTTTTTTAAAGGAACTTTTCGTTCGTGTTGATTTATCCCCATCAACTCGAATAATGTTGGACCGATATCAAAGAGCCGGGCCTGGAATACTGAAATTGCGGCATTAAACTTTTCCCCATCAGCCTGAATCACAGTCGTTAGCACGTCATGGGCCGAATGCGCTGAAGTGTCATCTTCGATATTGCCGTGATCTGAAGTAATCAACATGTGCAGTCCGAATTTTCGCGATGCGGCGGCTATCTCGACCAAAGCATCTGCCGCTGCACGGTATGCAACTTTGGCTTCTTCGTATCTACGAGGGAGCAGGTGTCCGACCATGTCGGGAGCCGCTAAGTTGCAACAGATAAGACGGGATGCGCCGGATTCAATGGCCTTGAGCACGTCTGACGTTATCTCTCTTGTTCGCATGGCTGGGTGTAGATAGAAGTCAGTGTCAGATTGCACTCCATCCTCCTGCCCATGGGATGCAGTGATGAGACGAATCTCTTTGGCTTGAAGTACGGGTTCTTCTCGTCGACCTCGGAAAAAATAACCCATGTGGGATGATTTAACACTTTCGGCGATCAGGGTGTATTCATCTGAGCCGACGGTATCAGGCCACAGTGCCAGAAAATTATCAGGATGCGGTTTTGTAGGGAATGCTACTGTTACTTTGTATTTTGTTTCGAAATCAGGGTGGTATTCAGCAATTGTGCATATGTCGAGATTGAGATTGTGTTCGATCCATGAGCCATCCCAAGTTCTGCCGCAGGATTCACCCTCGGATTTAAGTAGAGAACGGGCGCCAGCGAGGAAACCGATTTTAGAGCGTTGACGATCTGACCTGAAATTCAGATTGATAAATGCGTCGCCTTTAGATAAAACTGGCTTTGTGCCATCGGTTCGCGTCAAAGAAATTGGCGAGATATCCTGATCTGTTCTTCCATTACTATGTGATTCAGAAATTATTTCTCGGACTTCATCGAAGCTCGAGACTGCATGCATAGCTTTGCCTGTGAGCAGGTCAAAATCCGTTTTAGCGGCAGATTCCCTGTAATCTCGATCCATTGCTGTAGATCGTCCGATAACCCAGGCTAATGATTCGCTTGCATCGTATATGTCCAGCAGATTTTGAAGTTGTCCCAGGAAATCTCCTGAGTCCTGTTCCTTGGTTATCGAACTGTGTATACCCGAATCACGTCCATCGAGTATGGCCTGCATTTGGACTTGCTTTACAGGCAACTTGTATCTTTCGAATACAAGCTCTAAGAATGCCTCTAAATGATTCCAAGCACTGTGTACCCGTCCATCGTTACCTCTAACACCCGATAGCAGGAAACAAAAGTTGATTTTTTTACTGCGTTCTTTAGCATTTGAAATCACGGTATTTAGCGCAGAGTTTTCAAAAAAGGAACCTGAATCTATGGAATTGGTTATTTCGAGTGGAAGCTGGGAAGCGAGACTGTTATTGCCAATTTGTTGATGCCCCGTTTCTGAATTGCCCTGTATTGTGGGCTCCAGATTTTCAAAACCAACCCACATCCCTGACGCACTAGTTGGGAGAGATAAATTTTCGTTGCGCAGCGCGTTTAAGTTACGTGCTCCGGATGCCCATGGCACGTATCTTTGTGAATCGGCTATAGATTCGACTAGGGTGTAGACGCGTTCGAATAAGTCTTGGTTCAATGACTCTTTCGCGTCTTGTATATCACTGATCCATTCAATGGCATCCGATGTCGTTATGCCTGGGGCGATACTTTCGACGCTGACCGGATAGAGGAGGTTACGTCCCCAAGCTGCACCACGTTTGGTACGGCGTGCAGCACTTTCCAACTGTTGTCGATCAGCGATATCGAGTTGGGCCCAGGTTTCATCCACAATTTCCCTGGCACGCGATCTATTGAATCCCAGACCGTCTGTAATAGCTAGAACCGCTTTATATTTTCTTGGTGACAATTGTTACGTGCTTTTTATATGCATATATTTGCAACTAATTAGTCGGAGTCGACCAAACGATTTTTGATATGGATTTCACCGGGTCATCCAGCGACTGTTCGGAAAGCCAGCCAGCCGGGAGCTCCAATGTGGAGCGCCACGACCTTGATGGAACATATGCTTGGGCTTCCGCCATACATCTTTTTCTCCACTCATCATCTTCCTCTTGGTCTACCGTTTCTCTTGGGCAGGGTGACATTTTGATCATATCGGCTACCTGACCAGAGGAATCGATGAATAGAATATCGATTGATGTGTATGTGTTATACATCCAGAAACCACTTGAATGGTCCGAGTTATATGTGAATAGCATTCCGGTCCCTGATGGTATCGATTCTCGGCACATAAGACCTTGTTTTCTTTCAGAAGGCTCATCGGCTACTTCGACCTGTAACGTAATATCTCGTTCACCGTTAGATTTTGAAATAAATAGGTCGGTTACTGCCAAAACTTCGCGGTTTAAATCTTCACAATCTCTAGAAGCTATGAATGTTGGGGCAGGGTATCCATTCTCTACCCATTGGCAGGCTGAGAAAAAGACGAGCGTTGATAGTGCTATGGATATAAGCGTTGCGACAGCCATCTTATCCGGAGAAATAATCACAAATCGATGGTAGCTGACAGATCAGGTAAGTCCAGCGGGAACTCCTCAGATAGTAGCTCATCTGGTTCAAGATCCGTTTTATCTGCTTTTGGTATTCGAAGCTTTAGATATCAGTGGTCGGCTGACGCCATGAGCACTTGGGGATCAGAAATGGAAACTCTGATTTTAGGGTGGTACATCTTGGTCGCTACGGATTCGCCGTTTCTAGTTGGGTTACTGGGAGCCCTACGGTTTTCCGGAACCATTACGGCACCCGTTATCGGTGTTATCGCCGACCGTATGAATAGAAAGGTGATGTTGATCTCACTTCGTATCGGTACAGTCTTATCAGCGATGGTATTGCTGATTCTTGCTGTATCCGGGCTGATTCAACCATGGCACGTGTTTATTGTTGCCGGATTTAGTGGGTTGTTACGACCTGCAGACAATGTGCTACGGCAATCTTTGATTGCAGACACTGTGCCTCGAGCCCTGTTGATGAACGCATCCGGTTTTGCTCGAACCACGCAGGATTCTGCACGAATAGTTGGAGCGCTTTTAGGGGCGACTTTACTTTCACGTTTAGGACTTGGATGGGCTCTCACTGCTGTGAGCTTGTTTTACGCATTTAGCGTATTTTTTGGTCTAGGCATCAGATCAGTACGCTCAAGTGCGCACATCAAAAAACATATGAACCCATTAGCGGATATGAAACAAGGCGCCAAATACATAATGGATTCATCGGCGCTTCAGCCAATCATGTTCCTTGCGTTTTTAGTCAACGCCACAGCGTTCCCATTTACTAATGGTCTGTTGCCGGTTGTGGCCAGGGATGTTTACGGCCATGATGAAAACGGACTTGCGGTGATGATCGCAACGTTTGCAGGAGGAGCATTGGTCGGGTCGTTGTTGATGGCTGCAGTGGTAAAGTTTTCTCGCCCCGAACGCTTCATGATGCTCGCCATGATTATCTGGCACCTACTTTTAATTTTGTTCGCACAAACTCAGTCCAATACGTGGGGCTTACCGTTACTTGCGCTTATTGGTGTTTCGGTTAGTTTTTGCATGATTACGATGTCTGTCGTACTTTTGACTTTTACCAGGTTTGAGATGCGGGGTCGAGTTATGGGTGTAAGGATGCTCGCTGTTTATGCTCTGCCAATGGGGATGGTGCTCGGTGGCTGGTTAATTGAGCAGTATGGCGTGTCAGTGACTGTCACTGGATATGCTGTAGTCGGTCTCGTTGCTATAGCAATGTCGTTGTTTAAGTGGCCTAAATTAATTACAGGCTTTTCCATTGTCGAGCGGGATTAGGGCAGCTTATATATTTACTGCATATATCCCTAGGCAGGTCGCAAAACAGATGGTGCATCACTACTTCGGCTACGCATTTTTTCCAAGTTGTAGTCGAGGCCTAGTCCTGGTCCATTCGGAATTCGTATAAACCCGTCTTCCACCTCGTATGGCGTGTCCAGAATCGAGTCGTTATCTCGAATTCCGACTGTTTCTATGTTGTACTCCTGTGCATATGGAAAGTTATTACTCGGAGCCAATAGATGAGCGTGGGCAGCAGTAGAGCCATATGGTTGAGTGTTGTGGATAGTCATTGTTGCTCCGTGTGCACTTAACACTGCTTCAATACGGAGGAATTCCGTGATACCCCCGACTTTCACGACATCAGGTTGGACAATATCTGGTCGGCCTTCTCGGATAAGCCTTAGATGTTCCCAGCGGGTAAATGAATTTTCTCCTGAAGCGACAGGTATATCCAGGGCATCGGCGACTGCAGCTAAGCCATCGTAATTTCTTATATGAACGGGTTCTTCGAAATGGAAAACTTTCAGATCCTGTAGCTGCCGTCCAATTTCTATAGCATGGTGGACCGAGTAAGCGCTGTTTACGTCTACGAGGACGTCCATGTCA
>MDTC01140824.1_pt1 | contig 13880 bp, 6 predicted proteins | sample 811181 | NCBI WGS metagenome assembly MDTC01 (sample SAMN05326644, study PRJNA326480) | marine metagenome | isolation source: seawater | place: Pacific Ocean: North | collected 2011
CCTTGACCACGGGCATGAGCGCCGCCGCTCGACCGTCGAGCGCGCGATGCGCGCGCGTGGAATCCTCCCGCGCGGACGCCGGTCCCCGCCATCTCGCGAGCGAGGGCGTGGCGTAACACTCTTCCGGAACACCGCCCATGACGCGCGCGGCGAGTCGCGTCGCGGCGACGAATGCGCACGAATGAATGCGCGCCCACAAAAACTCATGGTTTTTTTGAAATGATGCATGCATGCATGCATGAACGACCGATGCGCGAGAGCGCGCGGTGTCGCCATGCGACTCGACTCGAACGTCGGGACGGGGACGACGGCGACGACGGCGAGCGATGGATCTCGATCGGTGACGCTCGAGAGCGTTCTTCGCGCGCTGAGCGCGAGGAACGCGCGTCCGGGACATCATCATCATCATCATCATCGGCATCCTCGCGAGGGCGAGAGCGACGCGTTCGCGGTGAAAATGCGAGGGCAGTTGCCGAATCTGATGACGCTGTTGAATCCAGTGAACGGTGCGCGAGCGAACGAGCGATCGGGGCGACGCGCGCGTGAACGAAGGAAGGATGGATGGAAGATGTGTGCATGAGAGACTGACGACGGTCGTAGCGTGCGTGCGAGAGAATGAGGTGAAACAGGCGCTGCAGTTACTGCGTGGGGCGATAAAGAAACATCCGGATGTGTTTGAACTCGGCGAGGGGACGTCGGCGGTGCGAGTGTTCGCCAACGTCTTCGCGTTGTCGGCGGTGTCGGACGTCAGGTGCGCGGTTTCGACGGGGACGACGGCGAGCGAGAGATTGACGAGACTTTGTTTTTTCTTCGCGGTTTTCGCAGCGCGGAATTTCACGAACAGGTGCACGCGGTGTTGTTCGGACTCGTCTCCGTGGCGTCCAAGACGGACGGTGGAGGGATGCACGAGTTGTGTAAGGGGTGCGTGGCGCTGGTGAGCGATTCGAAAAAGATTGTAGAGTTATTTCCCGCGAAACCCCGTGGGGTGGTGGTGGGGAGGGACGTGGACGACGCGGAGGAGGAGGTGGCGTCGATGAATCGAGACACGATCGTGTTGTGTTGTTTCGACACGGCGTTGGCGCACGTGAAGCGTAGCGAAGAGAGTCGCGCGGGCGCGTCGGCGCGAAACGGTTCGTCGGAACTGTCGAACGGCGCGGCGTCGACGAGCACTGGTTTGATGGTGGAGGTGCAGAGTTTAGAGTGTGCGATGAACATCACGAACACGGCGTGTAAGCTCTTGGAGTGCGTGTTCGTGACGAATCCTCAGAACGTGGCGCCGTTGACGACGAGCGAATTGCTCTTCGCGTTGTCGAGGCTTTTGATGATTGGATCTCACGACGTACAGCTCTCGGCGGCGGCCGTGCTCAAAAACATCATAGCGGACATTCCGATAGTACTGGTTCCCTGCGATAGCATCTTAGCCTCGGTTGCCAGCGTGCTCACGTGTAGACCGCTTCGGAAACACGACGACGTGGTTCTCGAGCTCGTCTACACACTGAAAGAACTCGCCGGGGATAGCGTGTTGGCCAAGCACGCGAACGTTTTGACGACCTCCATTTTGAACGCGATCGATTCGGCGCGAGATGAATCGATTCGTGCCGTGCTCTTTGACGTTCTGAGGATGTGTCTCCTCGTGCGACCGACGTTGGCGATTCAAGCCATCACGCTCCTGCCGCACACCATCGCGAGTAAAGGCTCGGACGCCTTGGTCGAGTGCCTCTCTCTGGCGTTCTCGAACGTGCGAGACGACGGCGATGAAATGGAAATAGAGAAGCGTACGCGACTCAACGAAGGTGAGGGCGAGGAGCAGCCTTCGGTCAGTCTTGATTACAAGGCGCGTTCGGAGTGGATCGAGAGTTGCGTCGTCGCCGCGATGGAGTTTTTGGGCGGTCCGGATTCGAGCGCGATGCGCGACATCGTGGGAAGTCAATTAGTACGCGCCGACTCGATGGGTTTCGACGATGCGCCGCAGAATACGATGCCGAGCGACCATCAGCGCGTTTTGGCGATTTCCGTAATCGTGCGATCCATCGCCGCGTCGAAGGGTTCGTCGCGCATTCAGCGCATAGCCGCGCAAGTCATTTACAAATGGTTCGGGTGGATTCGTCGATACGACGGCGACGCGGAAAAGGCACCGACGACATCGATGTACGCGTTGCTCGCGGAGGCTGCCAACTGTCTCGTGAACGTCAAGAGCGACCCAGAAAACAAAACGCCGCCACTTTTGAGCACCAAGGACATCTCTCTCGACATGTTGACATGGCCTTGGACGTCCATCGCGAAACGGCAACCGAACGACGTCACGAACGAGGAGACTCTATCCGGCGATAGAGTGGCGAAATTGGCTGCGCTCAACCTGGCTGTCTCGCTCGCGTCCTCGGAACCGTCGGGAGAGAAGGCGAGCTCCGAAGCCGCTCGTCAAGTTTTGACGCGAGCGTTCGCAGATGAAGATCCAGGCGTTCGCTCCTCGGCAGCGATCGCTGTGTCGTTCGTGCACGTATTAGCATCGACACCGCCGTCGGGTATCGGTGCGTTACAGAGATTGAGCACGCTCAAGGACGCGCGAGAGATCCCCGTGCGCAACGCCTTCGCCACGGCGCTCGGCGGTTTAGCGGCGGCAGGCGTTCTCCACGGCATTCAAAAAGCCGCCGGTAACGACGCCGTTCGAGACGCCGCTCGAGTATATGGAAATAAAGCGGTGACCGCCGCGTTCAACACGTGCTGTTACGAGCAAGTGAGTACGGAATCCAAGAAGGCGACGCAACTTCTCGCAGATTCGATGAAATCGTTCCACGAAGTCGTCAAGCGAGAGGTCATCAAAGCGCTCCATTCGGTCGATGGCGATCAGATGGCGGTTGGATTACCGAAAACTCCCGGGAAGTTCAATAGAAATAAACGGCGACTCACCGCGGGAACTCCGAATGGGAACAAAGGGAAGAACGACGCGCAGAAAACGTCCGCACTCAATGCGGCGTTGACGCTCGGCAATTTGAACAACGCAGGACAGCTCGAAGGTGTCATATTGGACACGAGCGATGCATACGGTACGGTTGCGGCGAGTGGTTTACGTTCTTTGAAGTACGCATTTGAGATTTTCGGCGCAGCCGGTGATTTTACAGAGGACGGCGAGACATTGAGAGGAGCCGGTACGCTCGCGCACGCCGCGTTGAAAACCGCACATCACAAATCGCGACACGTGCGCGAGGCGTTGTGTGAGGCTGCATCGGCGATCGTATCGGACGAAATTCTGCTCGAAATGGCACCTCCGAAAAATGAAAGGCCGGAGGATCGCAGACGTGGTAGCAGCGCAGCGTCCCTTCACGCCGAAGCGATTGTCATGGCGCAGCAGACTTTCGGGTTGAACAAAATTTTGCGCATATTGAAGGATATGATCGATAGCGCGCCCGATTCATTCATTAAAGAGTCCACGCTGCGTACGTTTGCGGCCGTGGCGGAGACGTTGACGATCCCAGGTGCAACGTCGGCGGCGGTGATCGTGTACTTCAAGAACATCATCGACATGGACCTCACGGCTCAAAATTGTGCCATCTACTTGCTCAAGCGCTTGGCGAAAAAGAGAAACGTCCAAACGAGAGAGTTGATTTTAGGGACGCAAGACGTCGCGGCGCAGATTGGTATGCTTCTCCCCAAGCACGAACATTCCATCGCCATTCTCGCCGAACAAGCGAGGATGATGCCACGACATCTGCTCGAAGAGATCCTGCCACTCTGCATGATGAAGCTCATCAGAATGGCTATCGGTGACGGTAGTAAGGGAGAAGACTTGACTGTCTTGGACGGGTACACGAAGTTGTTGAACAAGGATTTGCATCAATTGGTCGCAGATTACAGTTACGAAGCCATCGCAGAGTTGATCAATCCGAGAACTTTGACGCCGTTGAGCGACAAGGAAACGGCCGCATTCAAAGCCTTCTTACAAAAGTACAGTAAGGATGATTTGCTCACGCTGATTTCAAACCAAAAGTTTTACATCATGAAGGCTTTGATCACGAGAGCTGGCGCCACTATGAAAGACGAGCAAGGAGACATGATCAACTCTGCCGCCACCATGTTGACCGTGTTCAAGGCGCTCGCGGATGCGGCGCAATCTGACGCGCAAGAAGTCAGTGATTTCTTCCGTCCTCACTTCACGAGAATGGAAATGGTTTTATACGATAAAAATGGGGACGCTTTGTCTCACAAGCGTTACATCCGTTCATTGACCATCATGATTTGGATCATTGGCAAGCACTTGCCGCAGTTTGCTCCGAAGGTCATGGCACACCTCGCACACGCGCTGAACAATCCAGATCTTCGTAAGACCGCGCTACAGAGTTGGAGAATACTCGTACAGGTGCTTTCTGATCGACCAGAGCATTTGCAGCGCGCTGCGGGACAAATCGTCGTCGCCATGCTCCCTTATTTGGACGCCAACGCGCAGAAAGACGAAGAGCGCGTCGCCGACAAAAACGCACAGTTACGAGCGGTCGAAGACGCGAGTCAGGCTGCCGCTGTCATCGACGAGCTTGTTTTGCGACGAGGTGATGTCATGCGTGGAAACTTGGCGAGACTGCCGATGTTGCCGGCGGTGCAGCGCCTCGAGGCCGCAAACGCGCGCATCGCCGAGGAGCGAGGTCTGGTATCACTCCGCCAAGTATTTAAAAGTTTGACGGAAAGCTTGGCGGATGAATCTCTCGCCGTGCGGACGACAGCTTTGGCTGAGATTCGTCGTCGAGTGAGTAACCCGGAGCACGGAACTGAAATCCAAGAGCTCGTGCAGGGAGTGGAAGGCACGGCGGCGGATTCCATCATGAGCAATTTAGTCGCCGCGCTTCTCAAATGTTGCGAAGGCGAGGGGTCGGGTGAAGCTTCACGTCGCGTACAGCGTGCTGCGGCTCAGTGCCTGAGTGAGCTCGGTGCGATAGATCCCGGTCGTCTGCTTATTCCGTCTCGCCAGGTGCAACCGTTGAACAGCGAATCGACGACGGTGGCGAGTAGTTTACTCGTCGACCACTTGGCTCGAACCGTGAGAGGTGCCAACGATTCAGACATGCTCGACGCGGCCGCGTACGCAGTACAGTGCGTATTGATTCACGTCGGTTGTCGTCCAGAGCACGTCGACGAAGACGACGCAGTCGGTCTTGAACTTCCGAAAGGGCACACCGAAAACGGCATCGCGTTTTGGGAATCGCTCCCAGATGAAGCTCGCGTCGTTCTGGCGCCATGTTTGACTTCCATGTACTCGATCAGTGGTATGAGCAAAGAATCGAACGTGAAGCAGCGTCCCTTGTATGGCAGTCCCGCCGCTGGAACGACGTTTAATAAATGGATTGTGTACTGGTGCCGAACATTGGCGCTCGAAGCGAGCGGTCCGAACGCGCCGCTTTTCAAGGCGGCGGTGAGTGTCTTTCGACACGATATACGCATCGCGCTCTTTTTACTCCCTTACATGGTGCTTGACGCCATTTTGGACAACGAGGAACGCAAAAGTGCCATCTATCTCGAAATGGTTGCGGCGCTAAACGACGCGGCAGGTGGGGACGCGGCTAGCGAAGAATTAAATCTCGTCGTATCAAGCTCATCTCAAGGTCGCACCGAACTTGCGGCGCAGGCTATTTTCTCTTTACTCGATCAGTTGAAAGGCTGGGCTGATGCAAACGCGAAAGACAAAGAGGGATCTAGTTTGGTGCACGGATTATTGCACGAGTTGTCGTTAACCTTGCTCGCGAAGGCGGCGCAACGATGCGGCGCGAGCGCACGATCACTCATGTACCTTGAGGATTACTTGAGATCGAACAACATGACCATCAACCAAGCGACGTGTGTGAAACAACAAGACATGGTGGATAGAGACGTGAGTTTCTTGGCCACCATTTACCAAGGATTGGCCGAGCCGGACGCTCTCGCGTCGATACCTCGCTTGCGCGCCACACCGCAGCCGGAGGATCAACTTTTACAACACGAAGAGGCTGGCGAATGGGAAGAAGCGCTCGTGCATTACGAGAGTGCACTTCAACGAGGTGAAGAGCCCTTGAATAACTCTGGCGTCTCCGTCGCCGAATGGGGACGACTCAAATGTCTTCAAGGACTGGGCCATCTTCGCACAGTGCAGCGCGAAGTGGAGAATCTCATACGCACTCGTCCGAATGCGCCTCCAGCTTTAGCCGAGGCAGGCGCCGCGGCGGCTTGGCGACTCGGCCAGTGGGATGATTTGAAATCTCTGCTAGGTAAGATTGATTCTGACAACTCGAGTCACGCCAGTGTGGGGGTCAAACGCTCGCACAGGCACACGGGCACGGCGCCGTCCGCTCTCACTCCGAGTGGGGTGCCACTCACCATGGGTTCAAACTATCAGTTGAATACGGAAAGTCCACAGCTGAGCGCAGACGCAGCCATTGGACGCGTGATTTTGGCTCTTCAGAAGAATGACGACCACGCATTCCAGATGGCGTGCTCTTCTGCTCGAGACGCTCTCATCACGCCGCTTCGCGCCGCTTCAATGGAAGGGAGCTACCTCAGAGCGCACGCCGCTCTCGTGCAGTTGCATTTACTGCAAGAAGCGGAATCTTCCTACAGCGCCGTCACTTTGACGGAAGATGCGCGCAAATCGGCGATGACTGCGAAGACGCGTTTGCCGACCAACTCGGTGGACATTCCTCTCATCGCGGAAAACCACTTCCAGTTTTGGGATGACCGACTCGATCGAACGCCACCGAACATGGCCACTCGAGAGCCCATTTTGGCGTTCAGACGCGCGATTTACAAACTCGTCGGCGCGAAGGCTGCCGCTTCAAAGACGTGGTTAGCCCAGGCAAAAGTTGCGAGAAGCGCGGGACACTACGGTGCGGCGCAGCTCGCTCTCTTTGAGGCGCGATCCGAAGTTGGCATGTCTTTACCTCTCGCCTTGGAGCAAGCAAAGCTACTTTGGGCCGAAGACAGTCATCAACGCGCGGTGATGGAAATAGAAGAAGCGTTGAAGGATCAGGACGCAGTTCTCGCGCATCCCGAACACGCCGCCAAAGCCGTCTTGCGCTTAGCTCGATGGGCCACAGTGACGGGACAAAAACAAAAGAAGGAAATTCTCACGCTGTATTCTGACGTCATTCGCAGATATAAGAGTTGGGAAAAATCACATTTTCAAGTCGCGCGATACATGGACGAGTGGATGAAGGATGCGGCGAAGCGGGAGTTGAATGGCGAAACCGGCGCAAATCTGCCGGCGTCGGTGCGAAGAAAAGGAATCGGAGGAGACGACGAAGAAGCGATCGACCTTTTGAGTGAAACGGTGCGAGAATACGGTGCGAGTATTAAATACGGTCACAGGCACATTTATGAATCATTACCGCGTATGTTGACGCTTTGGTTCGACATCGGCGACCGAGTCTTCGAGGCGAACAGCGACACGCTCGATGGCCGCAGCGTTGCGAAGATGAAAAAGGTGTACACCGAGGTACTCTACGCGATCAACACCTTCTCTGATCAGCTTCCTCTGTACAAGTGGCTCACCGCGCTTCCACAGCTGACCTCTCGCTTGGCGCATAGCGAGAAGAGAGTTCGTGAACTCGTGCAAACTCTCGTCACCAGACTTTTGATCAACTATTCAGATCAAGTGCTGTGGGCGCTCGTCCCGATGGCGCGCTCGCGCGATGCCGTGCGAGCGAAGAGCGCGAAAGACATCCTCTCGAACGCAAAGCATGGAAAGCAAGACAAGACGGGGATGCGCGCCGACCGCGAGCTCATTTCACAATTCGCCAATGTCGCGGATCAGCTCGTCAAGTTGTGCAATTTCGCGCCAAAGACGCAATCAAAGAGTGGTCGACCGCCGAGATCGTTCAGTCTGATGCAAAACTTCCCCGATCTCGCGCGACTCATGCCCACGCGCGTGATGATCCCCGTGCAGAAATCACTCACGGCGACGCTTCCACCGGCGGGCACAAACCCGACCGATCACAGACCGTTCCCGCCATCTGTGGCGACGCTCTTCGAGTTGCAAGACTCGGTATCTGTGCTCGCGTCGTTGCAAAGACCGAAAAAGCTAACTATGCTCGGGAGCGATCGCTCGAGCTATGCCTTCTTGTGTAAGCCGAAGGATGATCTTCGTAAGGATTTGAGAATGATGGAGTTCACGACGATGCTCAACCGCTTGTTGGCCAGAGACGCGGAGAGTCGAAAGCGCAGATTGTATCTGAGGACGTTTAGCGTCATCCCGCTCACCGAAGATTGTGGTATCATCGAATGGGTGCCTCACACTACCGGTTTCAGGCACATCATCCAGAAATTATACGCGGATGACGGTTTATACAATAAAAATTCCAACACGGAAATGAAGGAGCTCTACGAGCGATGCAAGGGACGCAGCCCAACGTCTTGGTCGAAGGAAGTGTTGAGTCGGCATCCCCCCGTCTTCCACCGTTGGTTCCTCGAGCGATGGAAAGAACCCGCCGCGTGGTTCACCGCTCGCACCGCTTTCGCACACACTGCGGCGGTGTGGAGCATGGTTGGCCACGTCGTCGGTTTGGGCGACAGACACGGCGAAAACATCTTATTCGATTGTCAAACCGGCGACGCGGTTCACGTCGATTTCGCGTGCCTGTTCGATAAAGGTTTGGAATTGGAGATGCCGGAGCGGGTTCCTTTCCGATTGACGCAAAATCTGGTCGATGGCCTCGGTGTGGGCGGATATGAAGGCGTCTTCATGCGTGTGTGTGAGATCACGCTCACCGTCCTGCGCTCGCATCGAGAGGCGCTCATGAGCGTCCTCGAAACCTTCGTGCACGATCCTTTGGTCGAGTGGACGAGAGTCTCGAGAAACGACGCCGCGCGAGGTCACCGGTCCGGGACGTCGTCCAGCGCTCGCGGGAAGGACGCGCTCGAGAAGATTCGATCGCGTCTGGAGGGCGTCGTCGTCGGCGTGGGTGCCGCGCCGTCGCTTCCGCTCTCGCCGCAAGGTCAGGCGAGACGTCTGGTCGAGGAGGCCGTCTCGCTCTCCAACTTGGGCTCGATGTACATTTGGTGGATGGTGTGGCATTAGAGACGAACGAAAATACGCATGAAACGGGTCGTATTAATTAATAGCATGTTGTAACAACAGATGATTGGTAGCACATTGGCGTCTTTGTCGCGACGTCGCGTCTCTCAAATCTAAAATAAAAGTACTGCAAAGCGTTCTCCTTAATAACGACGATCGTACGGCGGGAAATCCTCGTCGTCATCGTCGCCTCTCGCGTCCATTCGCTCGGCGTCCTCGGCGATTTGCGCCAAGAATCCTTGCAACGTGTTCACGATGAAGAACAAAAACATCAAGTTGAACAAAAAGCCCATACCGCCGAACCCGTACCCGAATCCATACATGGGCATGATCGGCATCGGCATAAACACCGAGTTATACCCGTAGCCGTATCCACCGACCGGCGGCGCCGTTCGGCTCTGCGCCCTCATTCTCGGCGCCGCTCTGCTCGACGCTCGGAAACTTCCCCCGCCCACGCGTCCGCCGCTTCTCGCCGCCTCCGCCGCTTCCGGCATCACGCCGTCCGAACCGAGCGCGAGAGTCGCCGCCAACACCGCGGCGACGACGGCGCGCTTGGCGTCGCTCGAGCGCGCGTCGTCTTCGGAAGACGCGCGCGCGACGATCGTCACCGGTGCCCGCGATCGAGCGCCCGCGCGCGTCGTCGCCATCTTTCGTCCCGTGCGTCGCGTCGAGGCCCCCGCGGCGGTCGTCGTCGTTCGCGTCATCGAGTGCGTCAGCATCATCGTCGTCTCGAGCGTCGTCGTCGTCTCGAGCGCCGGCGCGTCGTCGTGTGTCGTCGAGACGCGCGTCGCGCGGATGACGTATGTGCGTCATCTTCTATGTGTAAACAGTGAGGTGCGTGATTTCCCTCGGGGACACCCGGGAAGCGCGCGCACCGACGCCCGACACGACGACGCGCGCGCGCGCGCGACGCGAACCGGCGAGAGCGATGGCCGCGACCTCGTGCACCGTCCTCGCGGGCTCGTACGAGCGTTTCGTCTTCGGGTACACCCTGGACGTCGGCGCGAGCGACGCGGACGGGACGACCGGCGGCGGTGGCGCGACGCTGGCGAAGAGCTTCACGGTCGACGCGCACCTGTCGAGCGTCAAGGCGGTGGCGTGCGCGGGAGGGTACGCGGCGTCCGGAGGATCGGATGATTTGATTCGCGTGTATCACTGCGACGACACGGGGGCGATGGCGGATTTGGGAATGTGCGTCGGGCACCGCGGCGACGTGCGCGCGCTGACGTTTTACTCGCCGAGAGGGTACGCGCCCACGCGGTTGTTGTCGGGAGGTGCGGACGGGGAATTGATGGTGTGGGATGCGACGGATAATTTCGATCAGTTGAAGACGATGCGAGCGCACAGGGGAGGGGTGTGCTCGATCAGCGCGCACGCGAGCGGACGAGTGGCGCTGACGAGCGGGGCGGATTCGCACGTGGCGATGTGGGACATGAAGAAGGGGCGCGTCGCGTACAAGTTTAAGACGCCGGATATTGTGGATAAATTAATGTTTACGAGCGATGGGGCGCGGTACGTGAGTCAGACGACGAAGAAGATTACTCTGACGGATGCGGAGGCTGGGAACGTGATTTCTACGTTTGCGACGCCGGCCAAGGCGCTGTGCAGCGAGACGCGGGGCTCGATGGTGTACGTCGGATGCGAAGGAGGTGATGTGCTCGTGTACGATACGCGAAAGTCAGGGAGCGACAAAGCCGTCAATCAAATCGCCAAGGCGCATCCACAACGCGTTCGCGGCGTCGCACTGGTCGATGCCGGCGAAATCGACGATGACTCTGGGCCCCGCGAGCTCATCACGGCTGGATCCGAGGGCGTCGTACGCGTCTGGGATATGCGTAACGCGTCGAGCACGCAAGCTGAAACGTCGAGCACACAAGTCGCAGAAATTTCGACGGGTGCGCGTTACACGTGCTTGTGCACGATGCCGGCGAAGACGCTTCCAGATGCGCCGAAACCAAAAATGCCATCCATGCCGCTGAGAGATCAAACCGCAAAGAAGACCACTCAAGTGCAAGCGGCGAAAGGCGGTTCCAAAAAGGCGAAGAAGAAGCAGAAGGCGGCCGTCGTTGACGACGGATTTGAGATTGTTCGCGAAGAGAGCACCGGTCCATCGGCGAAGAGAGCGCCCAGCCGTTTCGACGACGACTCCGACGACGACACGCCGTACGCCAAGCCTACCAGTGGCAACAAGAATAAGAGACAGGGTTCGTACGAGAAAACAGCCACGTCGGCACGCAGGCAGGCGCACGGAATCAAACAAAAGAAGCGACGTTAGTAGATTTTAGCATGGATACATTTTGCTCTTCAAATTGTGTCAAATTTCTAATCATACTCGCCCATGCTTTCGAGAAGTTGCTGTGAAGCTAGGCGCATAGCTTGCTTCTTCGTCGACGCCTCCGCGACGCACGATTCGCCACCTAACTCTGCGGTGGCTACGAACTGAGGTTGCTCGTTCACCGCAGAGATTCTGTTGCAGCTGCACACGCCTCCGAGCGTAAGTAACTGTCCATACGCATTTTCCTTTTTTAAATCCTTTTTCGTCTTTTCCTTTTTACTATTTTGTGACGGTGCGTTATAAATGTCGTGTTCGTAGAGCTCAAGCATCTCTCGCGCCGCGCCCTCCTCTGCAGCAGTCTTGCTTCTGCCTCGAGCGCGCGTCTCGTGAATGTGATTTTCGGCGGGCCAGATGCATCGCGCTTCGAACTCAGGCTCGTGATCCGGCGTGGTACGATCGCGTTCCGAGCTCGTCTTACCGTTGAGCTCGATGATGAGCCCTTTCGGATTCGCGATGGTGCCGTCCATGACGCCGCTTATGACAACGTGCCACACGAACCATCTCGCCAACTGTTGAATAGCCTGCGGACCACCCGCCATTTGATTCACCATGTACACGGCCGCCTCGATCAGCGTTCCAGCGCTGTGTGTCTCAGCCTCTCTGTTATTCTCCACGTGATCCGGCAACACTTCCGAGACTAATTTCGACATTACCGCGTTGCTCGCCAACTGCGAGTACTGTCTCGTCGCCTCCCCGACATCCTTCACCAACTTATTCTCGACGAGTTCGCTCATTAACGCCGTACCAAATATTTTATCACCGATCAACGCGTTCATCTCCACATTCTGCGTGGTGACGTGCTGCACCGACACGTCTCGCCATCGCGCCGGCAAGATGTCCTCCGACTTGAGTCGAGCGCTCAAGTCGTGCCACAGCTCCAGCGTCGGTTTCTCCGCGTACACCTCGTCGACGCGACGCTTGAACCGCGAGTCACCGCCTCGCACGTCAGCGCGAAGCCGTTTCTGCGATTTCGCCGACGGCCCCACGCGCGGGGGAGGATTACCGGGCATGAATAATGTGCGTCTCGATGGAAGGATGATTCGCGAGCGTTGACCGAGCGGCGTGCGGTGAAAGAGCGCTCCCGGCGCGGACCCGGGCGAGAGTGAAGAGCGCGCGTACGATGGAGTGCACACGGTGCGCGTGCAGAGCATGCGCTCGCAGTGGCGGCGAGTGAGCGCGTGAGACTGAGGGGACCGGCATCCTCGCGCGTCCTCGCCTCGCGGCGAGACGGCGAGGCGAGGACGCGCGAGGATGATTTGAGTAACAACGCGACTATCGAATCGAACGGAAGGACGCGACGGAATCATCCCCCGAATTGATCGGGGCCGTAGCCTGATAGCGTTTTGATGGCGAGCGCGAGCTCTTCGGCGAAGAATGGATTATCGACGTCGCTCTGCGCGAATTGCTCCTCGGTCCATAGTTCGCGAAGCGCCTTGAGACCGACGTCGACGTCGATCAAGAGCAAGGAGGGATCGTACTCGACGAGCCGAGCGACGTCGACGCACGGGAACGCGTCGCTCAGCGCTCGAAATCGAAGCTTAATCTCCGGAATGTCGCGCTGAAGAAAACGTTTGGCGTCGGCGCGCAAAATCAAGCCCACATCCGCGCCCGGAATCATGAGTTTAAGCGCGCTCAATCGACTGGCGATGACCGCGTTACTCGTCAATAGAATTTCTGGGTAATTGTAGGCCATCTTTGCCGCGTCTGCGGTGGACGAGCACAGACAAATGGCCGCCACGCTCTCCAAACGCTCGCACAGAGACGCCAAATCGTCCTCCTTTATCATCTCCTCGAACGCCGCCGAGTCTTCCACCGTCTCACACGACACGAAACCTCGTTCAAAATCTTCCACCAAAGCCATCGTGTAATCCGTCGCCATCGCCGCGAACCCCTTCCTCGTCTCACGCGCGCCGTAATACTTTGACACGGCGTCTCGCGCGTCCTCGCGTCCCCGCCGTCGCCTCGACCGCTTCGCCCTGCGAACCGTCTCCTCGATCGTCCTCGAGCCCATCCACCCCGGAACGCTCCCATTCTGTCGCCGGTACGGAAGAGCGTCTAAAAAGTCCCCGTACGCCTCCGCCAGGGCGTCCAATCCCAATCGCTCGCGCGTCTTTCTCGCCCCGAAACTGATCTCCGACAGCCAGTTCAGCGTCGTCGCGATCCCGGGCTGAAACCCACCGCGCCCTCGCTCCGCCATGAGACTCGCGCGAATGGCGTCGTAATCGTTATCGAAATCCATCGGATCCTTGGCGTCCCGCGCGCGCGCGACGACGCGACCGACTCGCGTCGTTCCCACCGCGTTCCCACGCGCAGACGGTTGCGACGGGCGACGGCTCTCCGCGCGCGCGCGCGCGACGTCAGACGCGCGCGCGAGAGCCGAGGACGACGTCGACGCGCGCGCACCGCTCGCGACGCGCGAGGACATGACGGGGGACGACGAGGCGACGAGAGATGCCGACGAATGTGTGTCGTCATCGCCTCAGACGTCGTCGCGCGCGTCTCGATCGTCGACCGTTC
>MDTC01054744.1_pt1 | contig 13879 bp, 14 predicted proteins | sample 811181 | NCBI WGS metagenome assembly MDTC01 (sample SAMN05326644, study PRJNA326480) | marine metagenome | isolation source: seawater | place: Pacific Ocean: North | collected 2011
AATGAACTCCACTACCATGCCTATCGCTGTGCTGTCCATTTTCACTATAATTTACCGTATTCACCAACTGGTATTGTTAAGGTTTCTGTACCCGTTGCTGTTACGATTTGCACGGTTCTTTCTTGTTCAACGACCCACGTTTTGTAGGTGGCAAAATACTGACCATTAACTTCTTCGCATTCAGCCAACGATTCTTGGTCGAACATATAGTCAACGTGTGGCGTTACGGGGTCTTTCCAACCTTCAAAAAAGTCTGTGTCTTCGAACACTTCTGCTCGGTAATTGTTTGATTTCTGCATTATCCTTTTGCTAGTACGGCTGCCCTTTGGCAAACGCAGTTTGTTCCTGATGAGGTAATTTCGACCCAATGTCGGGAATCGCTGGCATTGCCGTCTGGGTCTACGTTACCTTTAAATTCTGCCGAGTCTTCGCCACCGTTCCACATCGCTCCGTTTTTTAATGCTACAGCATTGTGTTCACCAGAACTACCATTTTTGTCCTGCCCACGATAGTCCGTCCATCCCGTCCCCATTGAAGTCAATTGATACCCGCCATTAGTGTTTTTCTTGTCTGTGGTTGAATTATCAGGTCGCATATAACTGCTTGCCTCTCCTGAAAATCTAAGGTAGCCATCGCTATCAATATGACAGCCTCCGTGATACGAATACGAACCCAATTTAGCGCAGTTGTAATTGTCAGCAGTAGTGCTTGCGGATAATGGCCCGTTTTGATCACTGCCTGAACTAATTTTTGGGCCTGCAACTCGCTGTGCATTATTGCCTGAGAAGTAAGTGTTGCCAGAACTATCTCGAAGCCACGAGCATCGGTAGCCTCCTGTTACCTCAACTATGTTAGTCAAATTGTTTTTTTCTCTGGCAAACGTAGAAATTGTAGAAGTAGTTCCTTGTCCAGTCATGTAGTCGTATCCGTATCCAGTGCTGTACGCCTCTCCGCTCGCGCTGATTAGCCAAGTAGATCTATAGCTCATGTATACCTTAGACCATGTCTGTGAAGTATTAGCTGTATACCATCCATTTTTAGCACCTGTAGAACCATCTCCACGCTGCCTGTAACCTCCCTGACCCATAAATAAATAGTCACCTGCTTTAATCGCTCCCCAAACTCCATAGCCTCCGCTTATATCTGTCCAATCAGTATCTGACCCGTACTGCCTCCATGTTTTATCTGCTGTAAAAGACGAACCCAAATAAGTGTTAGACTCGCAATTATACCACAGTTGGCCGCTGGACGTTATGGCCATGACCTGCGTGTACAGCCTGTTGCATTCAATTTTACTAAAAGTCACAGTCGTGAAGGCTTCACTGCGAGCAAACGTTGCGGGTATATCGCTACGCATCCAGTAATTTGAACTACCAAACAATTGCGCCCCTGCTGCAATGGCGTTTTCGGATGGGCCTGTACCGCCTCCACCGCCACCTGTTTGCGTGGTGTAGAAACCGTCTACGTTATCTATGTCTGCTGTTGAAACTCCTGAAATTTCTCCCATAATTAATCGATTTGAATCCAGTCATTACTTGGATTGAAGTAAACTAAAAAACCTCCTGAAACAGATCCAATATAGTGACCTACTACGCGAGCGTATGAGTCTGTAGCTGTTGGTGCAGATGCTATAAATGAACCTGACGTTCCAAGCCACAGCGGTCTTCCGTTTGTCGCTCCTGTTGGTACGGATTGGCTAATCTCAGCCACTCCGTTTATAATGCATTGGTCAGAAGTGCTAGTAACAACCCCTAAAAAGTCTTTGCTATTTGCGTCCGTGTTGTCTGCTGTTTCGTCTTGCAGAATACTAACAATTTTACCTGCGCTGTCACTAATACCACCTGTGTTTTCAAATATGATGTCTTTAGGTGAATTCGTCCCTGTGTTATCGTATGGCGCGGTTATGTTGTTCAGTTTCGTTTTGTCGGATGCTGACATCGAACCTGCTGCACTTGATGTAGCCGCTGATATACTAATGGCAGGTGTATTGCCTCCGCTGCTTACGATTGGCGCTGTACCTGTGACGGCTGTTAGGCTGCCCCCTCCTCCGCCAGATCCTGTTGAAGCAGCCGTTATCCTACCTTGTGCGTCAACAGTTATGTTTGTGTTTGTGTAGCTACCTGGCGTGACCGCTGTGTTAGCTAACTTGGCAGCGTCTACTGCGTCATCGGCAATTTTATCGTTGTTGACGGCTTCATCTTGGATTTTGCCTGTGCCAACCGCCAAGTCTGGCAGTACAAAAGTCTCAAATGCAAGATTTCCTGATCCATCTGTAGTCATGTACTGACCGTTTGAGCCATCGCTCGTGGGTAGAGTCAGTGTATAAGTAGCGCCTGCTGAGTGAGGAGGCGCTTGTATCGTGACACCGTGCGAGTTGTTCTCGCAATTTAGTACGATTGCAGCACTGTTGGTGTCCCCTTTAACTTCTAAAACACCTGTGCCGTTAGGCGCAACAATAATGTTGCCGTCTGTAGTTGAGGTGTTTATCTCTTGAGCCTTTACGTCCAGATCACCACCAAGTTGTGGGGATGTGTCTGCAAATACCGAAGCAATAGATGCGGGTATGTCAGTTGTTTTGGCTAAAGTCCCTCCTGTGGCTGGCAAAGTAATGGCTGCTCCGCTACCCGTATATAGTAGTCTCGCACCACCGCTTGCTCCATAAATGTAGAAAGCAGTTCCATTCTTAATGTTCATTTCCGCTAGATTAGCGGTAGTTAGACCATTAATCTCTACAGCAGTAAAAGCTGTTTCGCTACCTGACGCACCTGCCGCTACTACAAAGTCCAATTCACCAGGGCTTGTCTCAGTAACCTTTAACTCTGTTACACCTGACTTCAAACGCGCTGTGGTAGCTGTCAGTTCAACATTTGAGTCCGTTCCAAACTTTAATTCAGCCTTTGCGTCAGTCAGATCAAGTCTTCCATCGTCTGTACTTGTTCCTGATCCATCACCTGTAATTGTCGTGCTTCCCGTACCCGATTTTAAGAGTGTCTTTATCTCTTGCAACGTGTTTACAGATGTAAACGTTCCCGCTGCATTGGCAGCTAAAACATCGCCTGTATTGACAGTGCCTGTTGTTACGTCTGACAAATCATCTAACGCGCCTCCACCTGTTTGATCGACATACTCTAAGGATGTAGCCCCTGAGTTAACAGCCAATACCTGACCGCTGCTACCTAAAGAAGTAGGTACATCAGCAAGCACCCCTATCGCCTGTCCACTGACACTATTTGTATCCTCGACATAGCTAATAACGAAGTTTGACCCGCTTTGACGAGTTGAGGTGACCATTAGCTTGTCTGTTGCCTCTAAAGCAATAGGCGAAACCAACAAATCAGTGCTTGCGTTTGAGGCAAGTGTCTCATTTACGATTTGCATGATCGTGCTGCCTTTCTTAACACTTAAAGTTATTGTCGCTCCTTGTGCGTCATTGCAGATAATGCTTGACACAACTGTGTTGCTCGCGCTTGCTGCAAACGCCTCTTGCGATGTGTTAGAGGCGGTAACCGTGAATTGCGCTATTTTATATGCTGTAGCCATTATTTCTTGCTAATAAAGATTGGGAAGAGGTCTCCAAACAAACTGCTGTCGCCAGATCCTGTAGATATGTTATCAAGGTCAACACTACTTGTCACGTCTATGAATCCTAATTTAGTTGCTTGTTCAGCAGTAATGCCAGGGTTAGACGTACCAAAAGTTGTGCGTGGTCTATAGATCGGTGAATGACCCGTAATACCAGGGCCTTCACCGACATTATTAACTCCGCCATCTTTTTTGTTTGCATCATTGTGTTCTACGATTGTACCCGAATCTCGTACACTCTCGTAACCTGTAATAGACAACATATTTTCTGTGAGCTGGTGACGCATAGAAAGCGGTACAAGTGTATGCGATATACCCTCGTGCAACCATTTATAGCGCTGATGAGGGCCAAACCAAGGCTGTTCGGCAGTACGCGCTAAAAAGGTAAGATTGAATAAATCTCGTGTAGTACTACGTTGTCTTACGTGTTCATCAGCCAACACCTCTAACGTTCTTTTCTTCTCACCAAACACAAACCCGTTTTCGCTATACCACTCGTGACTAAATCCATCTGATCCGGTAGCTACAATAACTCCCTCTGTTCCGTAGTCTTCTACAACTCGACTGCCAATTAAAGTCTGTCCACCTATAACCATTTCTGTTCCATTAGGCGTAGACCCTTGAGCGTAATAGAAAGCATCGTCTTCATCTGTGCCGTCTCCGATAAATATATTGAAACCTATAATCCTTGCACCGTCATATCTAATCGGATTTGTAGGGAATACCAGCTGCTGATGTGTGAAGGTAGCGTTGTTATAAATTATTGATTGACCAGGACTAATTGATAAGCCATTATTTAAATAACCAATTACCTCTACACTAATGTCAACACCCGTCTCCTCGATCGTACTTGTTGGTAAAGGAGGAAAGTTAGAATCTAGAACTATTTCATAAGCCTGCTGCCACAAATTACGGGAAACCGAATCAAACTTCATTTGATTTGGATTGTCGGGATGTCTCCTTGTTCCAAATCCACAAGCGTATTCTTCCATGTTTCCAGATCCCGCATCATATTGAAGCAGATCAACAGACGGAACATTTGCGTCATTTGGTACAAGGAATGAAGGAAAGCTAAATCTGTCAGCGCTGTTTGTAGTCCACTCTACATCGCTGTCAATGACAAGTGGTCTCCAACCTGTTATATCTGCTCCGCTTTTTACAATTTTACCAAAGTTGCTATCATTACTAAAGTGATTTGACGGTAGCAAGGAAACAGTTTGCTTTAAATAGTATTGACCTACTTTAACCTTCATTCGTACTTCAAACTGCATACCTATCGCAGAATTTTCAAAATCACTTGGCACATCAGCAATACGAAACCAATGTTGAAATCGTCCAACAAGCCTTAGTTCTTTTGCAGTAGGAACAACTGCTGTTGTGTTTGATAAAGGGAATTGAACGGTATAGTTTTCCGATATGTCAAATATTTGACCAAGTACATTTTGAGATATGTCAGTTTGTGGAAACTCGCCTTCTACAGCAACCCAATTGACAACCGGAAATATCCTGGCGCTACCACCCTGCAAGTGCTTATAGTATATACCTCTGACTGCCTGCAAAAAAGATTGAGTGCTGCCAGCCATAATCTTTTCTACTTCTAAATCAATTGTGTCAGGTAGTAAATCCGTGTTGTTAAAGTCAGATGTAGATGCTGAATCGTCATATGAAGCATCAACCATAGATTGTTTGCTTGACTTGTAAAGCCTACTATTACGATCTGTTGTTTTTAGAAAAGGGCTTACTGCTAAAAAGCATCCGTTCGAATGTGATAACCGCAGCCCTAACGCAATCATCCAATGCTCGATTACTTCGTAGCAGGTCATCCCTTCAGTACGCACATAACCTTCTCTAAAGAATGGCGGTGTAACACGACGAGGTTCGTACCAAATTTCCTGTCTTGCTCCTACGTTGTTTGTGATTGATGATATTGAAGTGATCTCATTGCTCGCGTTGTATGTAGCATGGTTATCATGAAACATATCACAAGCCTCGTAAAAGAAAGGATCGTTGTTTCCCCACAAGGCTAAATGCGGAAGGTGTCTAAAGCATTTGCCGATCTGGCTGCGACAAGTTTCCCAACCATCATAAAAGCTAAAGTCAGTGTCTACGTATTGTACGTCACGCAATGTGCTTAATCCATCGACAAACATCATGTCAATGACCATAGGCATATCGCTGTATGCTACTTGTACTGCTTCCGGAAGTGCAACACCTCTCCAATAGACCTCATATGCAGCACCGCCACTATTGTAATTTAATCTCTCAACTACAATGCCTATCTTAAATTCTGTGCTGTGCTTTAAAGCAGTTAGAAGACCATATCCTTTTGCGTCCTGAGCCAAAAACGATACACTCAAGGTGCTGCCAATAATGCCTTGGTGAATCTTGTCAGTTTGACCATCCCAATTTATTACAACGGAGTCATAGATAGTCTCAATGTTTTGAACTCCTGATGACGATATAGTCCAGCCCCATGTTGCCAACTCTACTCCTCCCGTAGTACTGTGATCCAGATCATAAACCTTTAACCTGTAAGCGTCACCACTTCCACTTTGTATAGTGCTTTCAAATCGTTGTTGTATAGCCATTATCGTGATGCTCTTTGCATGAGGCGATTGTTCCTCTCGTTTGACAAAACTAAATCGTATCCTTGAATTGTACCATACAAACGACCGCCATTTCCACCGCCCATTTTCTGCATCAATCCTGGTAGCTTCTCAAGCGGGATAATAGCCTCTCGTCCGGAACGATTGTCCCCGACCATCGCTAATTGTGGCCCGACAGCGATTCCTCCTTTGGCGAGTTTTGGAATTGAATTTAAGAAACCGCTTAAAGCACCAGCTCCGACACCTAACAAAGCAATCGTACTAATTGGATCTTTCCCAGTCTCTATAGTCTTTAAGGCATACGTCATATAGATTTGCCTTATTAAAGCAGACAAGGTAGAAGTTATTGCCTCCAACATAGCTTGACCAAAACTTTTGGTGCTGTCAGCTAAAGCGCTAAATGCATTTCCCATCGCGAATGACCCCCTAACAATCGATTCTTGTATGTGTTTGGTAATTTCTTGCTGCAAATTAAACTCCTCGACTTCTTTTTCAGCTTTTTTTATAGCCACCGCCAAAGCTTCATAAGCTGCTGTCTGCGCCTCTATCTCTGCTGTCGCTTCTGGAAAATCCTCTTTTAGCTTTTTAAGCGCTTTGCCTGTAGCTGTAAATTGCTCTTTTAAACTAGCTAAAAAATCAACGGGGCTTTGCTCTGAAGTACCAAACTTTGCACTTGCCGCTGAAATATCACTAAACAATTTTGATAAAACATCTGCAATGCCTGCTAACTCTTCAGCATTACTTATTGATTCTCCCAGGTCACGAACCTCATCGCCAACTAAGGAGAGATTATCGGCAACGTTTGCACCGTCAACACCTGCCTCTATGAGACCATTAAATGCAGTAGTGTACGCTTTTAATTGCTCCTTTTGAACGTCTAGATCCCCAAGACCTAATTCAACTTTTCGTTTTTCAATTATCTTTAATTCACGTTCCAGCTTTGCCATTATGTCAAGCTGGTCTTGAATGGCTTGCTCTAAACTACTTGGTGTTCCTGACTTGCCTTTACCATCGCCAAGCAACAACTCAAAATAGCCTTTCTCCGTCATGATCTCCTTTAAACGCTCACCTTGTGCGTCTAATTCATCAAGATCATCATCAATGTCAGCAATTTCCACACTTAAATCTTGCTTCTCAAATTCTTTAGGGTCGGTGTATGCTCCTTCACGCATACTCATGTATGGCGCATATCCGTATTCCCCTGCCGCAGCCCTTGTGTCAATCTCATTCAATCGTGATTGCGCTCGGTCTTGCTCTAATAGTAGCTGTACTCTTTCTCCTTGTAATCTATTTGCCTCAGCCATGAATGCCTTAGCCTTTTCCATCTTCATCATTGCGGCAAACAAGTCGTCGTACTTGCCTTTTAAAGTCTCAATAGTTGTAGACTCTGCGGCTAAATCCTCGAAGTATTCTGGCTGCAACTGAGCTAGTTTATCAAGTATTTCCTGCTTCTCAGCAAGTGTGCGGTTTTCATTTTCATAAGCACCGATTAAGGTGTTTATAGTTGCCGTGTTTTTGACTGTGCTTTCAGATGCCCTTTCGTTGGCTCTTGCCATACGATCACTAAAGCTTTCTACGTCTTTTTGGATCTTAATTGTTGATATTAGAGCCAATCCTAAAATAGAAAAAGCTGTCACTAACAAACCGACAGGGCCAAGCATAGTCGATAATGCTGCTGCTACGCTTGGTGAAAGCAATTGAATGCTCACCATTGAAATGCTTAGCGTGCCTAAGACAAGTAACAGAGGCCCAATAGCAGCTACTAAGCCTGTCACAATAACTATCACTACCTTAATAAACTTTGGAAGCCCCGCAAATCCATTAGCTATTATGGTCAAGAAGTTGGCAAGCGCATTGACAATAGGAAGTAAGACCTTTCCTATTTGAATGCTTACATCCTCCATTGCAGACTTTAGCTTCTTCTGTGCAGCAAAAGAAGTGTCGTCCATAGTCTCTTGCATGATCTCAAGAGTACCGGAAGACAATGCCATCGAACGCTCCAAGTTGTCAAACTCAGCAGCGTTTTCTTGTAAAACCGGAATTGCGGTTGCAGCACGAATACCAAAGCGATCAATGGCTTCAGTCATGGTCATGCTGCCATGGATCAAGTCTAAGAACTTCTGATGTGTATCGCCCCCTTCTTGTGTGAGTTTGGCAAAGATCATTCTCAATCGCGTACCCGCGATCGAACCTTTGACACCTCGGTTGGCTAATACCCCCATAGCCGCACCCAGCTCAGACATACCAATACCACTTACTGCGGCTTGGCTACCAGCGTACTTCATGGTCTCGGCAAATGACTCAAAGTCTAATGCTGACTTACTAATGGCTACAGCGACCATGTCATTGACTTCACCTACTTGTGAAGCCTGCATATTGAACGTCCGTAACGTTGCTCCGGCTACTTCCGCTGCCCTGGGCAGAGTTGCTCCGGTGACTTGCGCTAAGGACAAGGTGCTTTCGGTGACCTTGACAATTTCTTCTGAACTAAAACCTAACTTCGCAAACTCTTCTTGTAATGCTCCAACCTCTCTTGCTGTAAAGATTGTGCTTGCTCCAAGTTTCTCCGCGTTATTGCTAAGTTGCGAGAACCCTTGTGAAGTTGCACCGCTGATCGCCTGAACACGAGCCATCTGATACTCAAAGGCAGTAGCTGTCTCGACAATCTTCTTGCCCGCTAATGCAATCGGCACGGTCAGACCGATAGACATCTTCTTGCCTAAGTCGGACATCTCTCTGCCGACTCGACGCATCTTCTTTTGTGTGTCGGTTAGGGCTTTCTCAAAGCCTTTAGTATCTAACAGAAATACTACCGATAACTTACTTAATTCTTCAGCCATATTTGTCAAGGAGTTTTTTCGCCCACGAATCCGTAAGGTCTCGTTTCTCCTTTTCTAAACCACGAACAAACTTTGCTTTCTTTTTATCTTGATCTGGATAAGGGTGAAAGTCTTGAGGCTTGTATGGCTTTGGTGTTTTCTTCGGGTCGCGATTGATGTTCGCTTGCAAAGCCATTAGGCTGCTTGTGTGCCACCACTGCCTGCTGTCCTGATGCTTCAGGTGCTTAGAGTAGCTGGCATACTCAAAAAACGTCAACGACCAAAACTGCATTGGAAGCAAACCCAATGACAAACCCTCCTCGTACAAATCATGCCAACTACGAGAGGTTACATCTTGGTCGTCTACTTCTTTCCCCCCTTTTTAGCCTTCTTAGGTTTGTTTGGCTCACCTTCCATCGCTTGGCTGATGTGCTTTCCGTAAGTAGCTAAGGCATCAAAATCTTCAAGCAGGTGCGCGGCTACATATTCCTGATTGGGTAGATCATCTATGTTGCCTGCCGTGAAGTAAACGTTATTAACCAACCCCCAATACACAACAACACAAATCGCTCTCATCTCGTCTTTCTGCATCCACTTCTGCATATCCTTAAATGATATTTCCTCGGACTCACACAAAAGTCGAAAAGCATTCATGCTCAAATGGCACTTGTGCTTCTTCTTCCCTAACTGCACTTCAAAACGACCTGATAATTGATTCATAACTAATAGTTTCCGCTAAAATAAGAAAAGAGCGATACATAAGTACCGCTCTTCTCGCCCAAAATCAAGAAACAAACTATTAAGCTATTTTCACAGGATCGCCACTTAACTCCAAGCTGGCGGAGTACGTTGCGAAATCGTCTACACCGGAAGACAATTCAAATGAAGTTAAGAAGCCTTTACCTCCAAACGCCTTACCGCCAGCAGTAGACTGCCAAATCGCAGTAATCTCTGATTTTGCTGCGAAAGCGTCAAACAAAGCGTTTACGTCAAGTGTCCCTGCTGTTACAGTCCAATCCAACACCCCCTCTACAGACATGGATGTTGACGTACTACCAACAGCGTAATCGCGAGTAGTAGCACCCGAACCTGCTGCGGTAATTGAAGTGGCTTCGTATGTTGCGTTAGAAACAGATATAGAGGCGCTTGTGCTGTAAGCTACGGGCTTCAGCGCTGCTGTGCCTGTATCGTCCGCAGGGCTACCCGTATCACCTCCGTCAACATCGATGTAAAGAGCAACTGTGTTTGCGTTAATTGTAGCCATTATTGGAATATTGTAGGGTTACCTGTTAATTCAAATGATGCTGAGAAGGTAACAAAGTCATTCACACCACCGGATAGATCAAAACTATTGCAGAAGCCAACGCCACCAATTATATCGCCACTGCTTGTACTTGCAAAGAAAATACCAATTCGGGTTTTGTTTTTGCAGAGGTCAAATAGTTGTTCAGCATTATCATTTAAAGTCGGGTCATATACACCCTCAACTGATAAGTTTGCTGAAGTAGTACCTACAGCATATGCGCGAGTAGCAGTTAGTTCAGGCGCTTGACCTACAGCACCAACCGCAGTCACATCTTTGTAGTCTACTTCGTAAGTCGCATTGCTCATACTGATTGAAACACTTGTGACTCCTTCAACGTCATTGTAAGAGGTCAAGGCAGTGATGTCTGACGCATCATTAGTTAATTCTGCCTTGTAGTGTAACGTTATTTTATTTCCTTGCTGTACTGCCATAACGATGTAGTTTTGAGTTACGAAATACGCACATTTTTATGTGTGTGTTGTAAACTTGGTTTGATTAAACGATATAAAGATCGAACATCATTTGAACGGTGAAGAACTCGTGAAGTTCGTGAGCATCGGTAGTGACATCACGGAGAGCGATCCTGGCTACACTTGTTGTGTTGCTTCCAACAACCACATCTCCTGAGAATTCATCTAAGACTTCCTTAACGCCATCGTGAAAAGCCCACGCATCACCCATTTCTGTTGCGGTGATGTAAACCATGATAGCGTAGGTCTCTCTTGCAATGCCCTGTATAGACCTCTCTAATTGTGTGTTTTCCAGATCAATGACTGCGTATGGTCTACGGACTGATTGTGGTGCTTTGACCAAAGCTATTTTGTTAGCCTGTCTCAAAGGTAGAAGACTGCTGACTGTGCTATCAACAAGTAGTTTTCTTATGACGTGGATCATGACGATTGCTTAATTTCTTTTCGGAGACTATCCAAAATGGTTTTCATCTTGTCACGCATTCTGCCACGAACTTTTGTTTTCGTAGCCGCCCAAGCTGGGGCAATGTAAGGCAGCGCTCTTGATCCGTGGTTGATGACCTTTGTCTTTACGCGCCTGCCGTATTTCTCGCTGTAAAAGTTAAAGCTACCTGTGCCTTTAACCTTCTTAATTTTCTTCTTCGTGCCTAACTCGACTAAGTGTGCGTGGAACGCTCGATTCTTGCTTTTGCCTCGAATCGTAGGGCCAGTTCTTGCACCTGCTACCGATCCGTACCCTGTTCTTTTATAAGTGGCATTGGTTATACTACGAGCAAGCAATCCGGTCTTCTTAATACCCTGAGCATTTTTAACCATAGCTTTCTTGGTGGGCGCTAAGGCGTGTCTTGCAACCTGAGCCATCTTTTCCCTGCGCTTCTTCACAGTCATGCCCTCTAACTTCTTGAGGTTTGCCTCAAAACGCTTTACATCACGAGTGTCAACCTTGAGGTTGGGTTTATATCTACTTGCAAATGACATTAGTACGTTCCTACTTCATATTGTACATATTGTCCTGCGATTGCACCCTCACTGCTGTCTTCCGCAATGTTAAAGTTGTCCCTGCGCAAACAGACTAACCGCGTGTAACGACCATAGTCAAAGTCATCAACACGAGTGATCTCATAAGTATATCGACCTTGCAGAATAACGTAGTCTTCCGTTATCTCTGAGCGATATTTCTTCAAATAGAACTCGGTACGTGCTTCTGTGACAAGTTGCTTGCCGTGCGCCTCTTCTCCAATCGTAGACCACTCAATATCTCTGCGCCTTACAAAAGCATCAGCGTGTACTGTGTAGTGGCTAACCTTATACTCCCCGTAATCTGTAGTAGTATAAACGGGTTTTAGAACCTTAGCTTTGAATCGAAACTCACCTAAATCAAGCATTAGATAAAGGATTGTTCGCGATACTTGTCTAAGAGATACCTGCTGTTCATTGGTGCTTCATGCACTCTTCGGTATCCTGCGTCTTGACGATTCTCGTAAAGGTGTGAAATAATCATCAGCATAGCCTGCTCTACATAGAACGGGATATTAGCCTCTGCGATGGTCGTTGTAAACGAAAGTCGGAAGCGATTGAGTTTGCCTAATCCAGATCCGTACGACTTCATGTGTACGCGCATTGGATTTGTGTTTGTGTCCAGCTCGTAGTTTGAAGCATCTACTGTTACATATGTACCTGCGTCATTTAACTCTTCAAAAGTGACTGCGCTCTTTGTACCAAGTTTAGGGATATGAACAACGTTGTGTGAATAATCCCAATATGCTGCAAAGGTCTGAACACCAAACTTGCAATCGCAGTATTGCTCAACCAATTCTTGAGCAACAACAATTAATGTATTGATCATCGTGTCATCATCGCTATAATCCACACGGAGGTGTGCCTTGACACGCGCTGTTGTAAGGATGGGGTCTACTGCTGTAGTTTCCCCCGTGTGGGTTATAGTGACAATAGGATGATCCATTACGCCTTGACTTTGACAGTTCCTGATGAGTTGTACAAATCGCCTGTAGCCAATCCGTTTGCTGCGGTAGGCAAGTCTGCCATATTCACAACGACAGGAAAGACTCGACCTGCTTCTAATACAGCGTTCAATGCTGTAACTAACGCATCCGGTGAAGTATACTTTGTGCCGTTAACACTGATTGCACGATAGTCACCACCTTGCAAGGTAATGTCGGCTGAACCAGCGTGTTCGCTTGCGTCAATGACAATGTCAACCGTGTTTGAGATTCCAAATCGCTTTGCAACTAAGAAGTTCGCACCTGGCGCTCCTATTAGTGCTTTGTCAGCGTAGATAAAGCCTTGTATGTTCGTAATATTCATGACAAATCATTTAAAGAAAAACCCCCGATCGAACATTGGCAGTGCTTTTTCATGCATGGCATAATCGATCAGGGGCTTAACCTGGGAAACTATTAAGCTACAGCTACATACTTTGCAGATGCGCCATGACCAACATTGCAGTTAGCATAGTAGTTCATGATCAATCGCGTGATGCCATCAGCCGCGAGGGTCAGATTATCAACAACCAAGTCCGCTCCACCCCAATAACAAGCGTATACGTCATCCATGTTTACGAGCATGAACGGAAGCAAAGCCGCAGCGTTTGTGACGGTAGTGCTGTCTCCAGTTGCGTGTACTTTTGCTGTTGTATTGACAGCGGTAGTAGTCAACAAATCGGCAATCATTTGGCTAGATCCGTAAGCCTTGTATCCTGCGATAGTGCCATCATTTTGCAATGTTGGAATACCACCGTTAAGTACAGCTTGCTGTGAACGTGCAGTTGCAAGGTTAGCGTGGTTACCAAAGAACGCTGCGTTATTAGACAGCGCGTCAGCATCACCCATTGCACCAAGCAACGCATTAGCAGAAGCGTAATCAATTTGTGTTACAGCCGCTGCACCTGCACCAGGTCGTAAAACTTTTGCGCCTGCGGCTACGAAGTTTGCGAACGCCTTAGCGTCGAGCAAGCCACCGCTGTGCTTGCGGAACTGAGAAGCCACAACAGCGTCAAATGTATTCGTGGAAGCAACCAACATTTGGTTCGATACATCAATGCGAGAAGCGATACGAATTGGAGCGATGTCAGTGGCA
>MDTC01068323.1_pt1 | contig 13879 bp, 11 predicted proteins | sample 811181 | NCBI WGS metagenome assembly MDTC01 (sample SAMN05326644, study PRJNA326480) | marine metagenome | isolation source: seawater | place: Pacific Ocean: North | collected 2011
ATCCCAAAGGTCCATGGCATCGTCGGTAACTTCTATGGCCACAATAGGCAGTGATTCCGACTTGGCGGCTTCTATACTCAACGAAATATCTGGCCACCACTGCCAGGGCATCTTGTCGCAGGTATTTTTTGCAGACTTTAGAACTTTCGGGTTCTGGGGAGTTGGCGTGTAACCACATAGGTCTAATCTTTCAAAATTCATGCATTCTGCTGTGCGAAAGATGGAGCCAACATTTAGCGCTGAACGGAGGTTGTCAAGGGCGACTCGAAATCCTAGAGGACTTGTTGTTTGCTTAGTGGAATCTGTTTTTTCGTTTAAAGTATCGGGGCATAGGGCTTTCATATCTAAGCGTCTTTTCATAGGCGCAAGGGTGGAAATTAAGTGAGTTATGCTGCCCTTTGTCAGGTGGAGGCTGGGTAGCATCCGGCGCAGTTCTGGTATGCACTCAAGATAGGGTTCGAGCTCGATTGAGAACTGATCAAGATCCTTCTGCTCTATACTTAGCTTGACCCATTTATCTCGTAGTGCGATTCCTTTTTTATGAACTAAATCGAGTGATTGTAGAGATATTTCACCTTTCATCATACTTGGTACCTTTTTTGACCTATCCGCTTTGCTTATAAACCATTTGTTTGCTAATAACTAGACGGAGTTTGGTTAGGGCTTTGGGGGTGCGTTGGAAACTTTTGAGTTTAGCGTTGAAAATAATTTGACAGGATCTAGGCTGGATTCTGGCTTGATAGCTTTGGGGCTGCCTTTGTCGAGAAGAAAGTTAAGGCAGGTTATTGACTTGGGAGGTGTCTTTATTAATAAAAGGCGCATTAAGGTGGCTTCGAAGCTGATATCAGTAGGTGATAGATTAGTTGTTAGGTATGATGAAAACGCTTTGCAATTATTAAAAAAGCCGCGTCAAGCAATGTGCGCAAAAGATATCTTATTCATGAATAGCAAAGTCATTGTTGTCAATAAACCTGCTGGTTTGCCGTCGCAGCCGACTCGCAGTCAGGCGGTCGATCACCTAGTCACATGGGTGAAAAACGGTTTGAAAGAAATTGGTGAAGATCGATCACCGATTTTGGTTCATCGCTTGGATAAGGAAACTAGCGGTTGCGTAGTCCTTTGTTTTAATAGAGGGACTTTAGCTTTTCTTACAGATCAGTTTAGGCAGCGGTCAGTAGCAAAGGTTTATCACTCCTTAAACTATGGCAAGGTAAACTCCGAGACCTGGACTATAAATAACTACCTGAAAAAACCAGATAAATATGGAAACGTTAGGGTGACCTCTAAGGTCGATGGTAGACTTGCAACTACCGGTTTTGTTCTGAAGGAGAGTCTAGGCTCAGGAATATCATTGATTGAGTCTAGGCCAATAACGGGGCGCACGCACCAGATTCGAGTTCATTCTCATTGCAGTGGTATCCCGATACTGGGCGATAAAAAGTATGCTGATGTGTCTGTATGTGCCCAGAGTGTTTCGGCACCCCACCATATGCTTCATGCTCGCTCTTTGACATTTGTAGTTGCGCCTGGGGAGAAAAAAAAGTCCTTTAAGGCACCTTATTCTCCCGTTTTTCGCTCTACTATGGAAGGGTTACGCAGCAATTGACCTCGCATTAGAGTTGATTTTGAGTACTCCGGAGGTATCTGTTTTGATAACCCATTTTCTGAGCATAGTAATAGCTCATATTCAGATTTTTTCTTATATTTTTTGTTAGAGCTTCGCAGTGGTTTGCCGACTATGACAGTAATAGCTGAGCTATGATTGGGCTGGAGAGGTCTTGTTGAAAAGATATAGCCGGCTCCAGCGAGCATGCTACGAGAAAGATCTAGCTTTTTGTCCAGGCTATTTATCCAGGATGGTGGCTTCCAATGGAACTCCGAATAGCACCAGTCTCTCTGTCTTTCTAGCATCGGGCAGTCTGTGCGATTTGGGCATGGATAAATAATTTTAGAGTGCTTTGCTAGGTTCTCACGTAGTGACATGGCTTCGCGGGCAAATGTTTGATTTGCAGGTTCGGAAATTTGGATAAATGCATTTTGCATTGTGAGTATTTGACTCAGAAATCGTTCCATTTTCCTCTTGAGGTGGCCTACTCGAGAAATTTCGTTCCATACGTAGCCAAGAATAATGAAGTGGATGTGCTCTTTATCAAGGTGAGTCTTCTGCAAATTCCAATTCTTAATATCGGTGGCTATAGTGCGGGTTTTTATTTTTTTTGATAGATGCTGATTGCCGCTGGTGACTGTTTCTAGAAAGGCTTTGTTTTGATCTATGGCAGTGACCTGAATGCGGGCTTCGTCTATTCCCCAGCTTTGCAGTAGTAGGATCAAGCCATGGGTCATGGCTCCTGTGCCCGAACCAATATCGAGGATGTGGATAGGTTGTTTGCTCTCGACTATTTTTTGCATTGTTTTGTAACGATTCTCAGCCCTTTTCCAAGTAAGTGTTGATCTCATCAGGTTTGGCAGGTGAAATCCCATAAGGTAGGCTGATCGCTGCTTCTTCGGGTTCATGAGGTATCTGGGGAGGTTTTCCCTATCAATTGTAAAGGTTTCCCATAGTGCTTTCACATTCTTTGCTTCACTTGCCACCAGGTCCTGAATGGTTGGCTTGGCAATACCTTTAGCGTGACAAAATCTCTGTGCTAAAGAGATGGTGAGATCGTTTGCTGCCATTGGAATAGATATTCTTTTCATTTCAGTAGTTTACCATTTTAATGTCGAAGCGCTTCGGTATAGATAAAGTCAGGAATAGGTGTTATCTTGCCGGTGAACAGATTTGTTAGCATATTAAATGTGATTTAGCGAGCCCCAGTCATGACAACTCAGAATTTCACACCCACTGCCTCAGGGAGATCTGGCCACATCAAAAAGCCTAAGTGGCTGAAAACAAATATACCCACTGGCAAAGAGTTTTTCGATGTAAAGAGAGATCTTAGAAGTAAAAACTTATACACGGTTTGCGAAGAGGCAAAGTGCCCAAATATAGGTGAATGTTGGGCAACTTTTACGGCCACTTTTATGATTCTTGGAGATACGTGCACGCGGGCTTGCAGGTTTTGTAATGTAAAGACAGGTAACCCTAATGGTTGGCTAGATGCTCAGGAGCCGGACAAGATAGCTGAGAGTGTCAGGATTATGAAGCTAGATTATGTGGTTATTACGATGGTGGATAGAGATGATCTTCCTGATTATGGTGCAGAGCATATTGCAAATGTAGTGGGCGCTGTACATTCTGCTTCGCCAAAAACAAAAATAGAGTTCTTGGGTGGTGATATGGCAGGCGAAAGTGAGCCGCTTCGTAGAGTTTTATCTTCGAACTTGGATGTTTTTGCTCATAATATTGAAACTGTGAAGCGCCTCAGCCCTAGGGTGCGTGATGCGAGAGCTGCATACCAACAATCGATAGATGTTTTGGCAGAAGCAAAGAGTTTTCAGCCTGAAATTTTCACTAAGTCAGCAATAATGTTAGGGCTTGGTGAGAAGCCAGATGAAGTACTGACTGCTTTGCAAGATTTGCGAGCGGCCGATGTGGACCTTGTAACTATTGGCCAATATATGCGGCCTACTAAGAGGCACCTAAGCATAAAGGAGTTCGTCTCACCAGAAATCTTTGATGAGCTTGGAGAAGCGGCCTTGGATATGGGCTTTCTTGCTGTTGCTTCGGGGCCCTTGGTAAGGAGCTCGTATAAGGCAAGAGACTTTTATAATCAGGCTGTCGAGAGATTGGTACAAAGGTTGCAGTAAAATGTATGCGAACCAATTGAAGCTATTTTTAGCCAGGCTTTTACTTTCTCTTATTATTTTATTGGGAAGGATGCCTAAGCCTTATCTGCCGTTCTTAGCTGAAATTCTTGCGTGGATTCTCTTTTATTTAGCACGTAAAGATGGTCGGCGTATTCGATCAAATATAAAGCGCACATATAGCCAGTCCTCTGAAAGTCTTTTTTCAAAGAGTATGGTTCGGCAAGTGATTAGGCACCAGGTCTTTATGACTTTGGAGTTGATACATGAGATCTCCAAACCTAAGTCGATTTCTTTCTGTGGTGAGGGTGACTACAAGAGGTTGGTAGATAACTATACTGATCAGGGGAAAGGTTTAATAATTGTTACGGGCCATATTGGTTGTTGGGAATTGGTTGCTCATGCTGGGGCAAATATTTCAGGTTCGTTTAATGCTTTGGCCAAACCTGCTGGAGCTGACTTTGTAACAAGTTTTTTGGAGTCGATGCGAAACAGGCTTGGTATTCAGGTTTTGTGGACAAATAAGGCATCGCTTGGGCGTGATATGCTTGGTGCCCTTAAGAAAAATGAGTTACTGGGTTTTGTGATGGACCAAAAGCCAGATTTGCGCATAGGTCATCATGTCTCTTTTTTAGGTCAGAAGACATTGTTTGTCTCAGGTCCAGCCCGAGTGGCACTCAAGTCTCAAGTGCCAATTCTAGCCGTCTATTGTATTCGGTTGGGTAGCTTTCGTTACCGCCTAGTTTGTGATGAAATCCTGTATAATGAATCTATCGGTGAAGAGGGGTTGACTCAGGTTTTGGCAGATTCTATTGGTAAAATGGTTAAAACTTACCCTGAGCAGTGGTTATGGAACTATAAACGTTGGTAGTTAGTTACCTGATGGATTGGGGGCAGTTGGATGAAGATTTTAAAGCTTAAGATCGACCCGCGGCAAACTGTTCAGGTTTATGAATGGTTGATTGTGGTGGTGTTATTGGCTGTTGCTGACCCGACTGTAGCTTCCATTTGGATGGGTTTACTAGTAGGTATTTCTGGACTGTTCTTCAGAGTTTGGTCACGAGGATATCCTCGGGAAGATTTTGAGAGGTCTATTTTGGGTCCATACCGGTTTGTGCGGCACCCGCATTATTTAGGAACGTTTCTATTTTTATTTGGCATGTGTGTATCCTCAAGGTCCGCATATATTACGTTTGCTATGCTGCTAGGTTGTATTTTATTATTTCGCCTCGTTCGGGAGGAGGAAATGGCTTTAGCTAGGAGCCGAGCAGGGACCTTTTTCAAGGACTATACACTAAGGGTTCCTTCCTTTGTGCCAAGTATTTTTCCTTATTCTGAGAGTGGTGAAGAGGGTCTTAGGTTTTCTTTTGCTTATGCTTTGCTGAAGAGCCAGAGGTCAGAATTGAATGCAATTGCCTTGATGATTATATTTTATTTGTTTATGTTTCTTCTGACTCGCCTATCTGAACCGATTTTCGCACGGTTAGTTATATCTGCCATTATTTTTGTTGCAGGTTCTATGGTCGTTTTTCTGCAGTGGAAAAGAAAAGTTAGTATTTAATTATAAGGAATTTAAGGTGAGCGAAAAACAAAGTGTCCCCCATTCCCATCCCTATCCAGATTATTTATTTCTTGATGACCTATTGACAGAGGAACAAAAGCTAACTCGGGATACGGTGCGATCCTTCGTGCGAAATGATTTAGAGCCTATTGTGACCAATGCATTTATGGAAGAGGAGTTTCCTTCTTTTCTCCCATTAGCTGCCGGAAAAGTCGGGATTCTGGGTTCGAATTTGAGTGGGCCTGGGCTACCTGGTATGGATAGCATATCTTATGGTTTGGTCATGAAAGAAATTGAGCGGTGTGACTCTGGTTTCCGAAGCTTTGCGTCTGTTCAAGGTGCACTTGTCATGTTTCCGATTAACTCATTTGGTAGTGATGAGCAGAAAAATAAGTGGTTACAGCCTCTTGCTAAGGGAGAGGCTGTTGGAGCTTTTGCTCTGACAGAACCTGATGGAGGGTCAGATCCAGCTGCTATGAAGACTCGAGTAGAGGACAGAGGGGATCACTGGATATTAAATGGCTCTAAAATGTGGGTTACGAATGGAAGCATTGCTGATGTAGTTTTGGTCTGGGCTCGGGGGCCAGAGGGTATAGCAGGGTTTCTTGTGCCAAAGGGCCTAGCTGGGTTTGAGGTTCGGGAGATGCAAGGTCGGCTTTCTTTACGGACTTCTGTTACTGCAGAGCTTTATTTCCAAAATGTTAAATTACCAAAATCTGCACAGATGCCAGGAACGGATGGGCTTGGTTCTGCTTTGAAGTGCCTTAATCAGGCACGCTATGGTATTGCGTGGGGAGTCATTGGAGCCGCTGAAGCTTGCTTTGATGAAGCCGTGGCCTATGCCAAGCAGCGATTTTTATTTGGAAAAACATTGGACTCCTTTCAGCTAGTTCAGGCAAAGCTCTCAGACTTATGCACGAGTATCACTACTGCTCAGTTACTTGCTCATCGTTTAGGCCAGCTGAAAGATGTGGGTAAGATGCACCCCGGGCATGTAAGCATGGCGAAGAAGGCGAATGTAGCCATGGCTTTAAATTGCGCAAGGGTTTGTCGGGATATTCTTGGTGCTAATGGGATTATGGCCGAGTATAAGGTGATGCGGCATATGTGTAACCTAGAAACTGTGTCAACCTACGAGGGTACAGATGATATTCATACATTGATCGTGGGGCAAGTTATTACCGGCAAGTCGGCTTTCAAATAGGGTAATATTTTCCCTAAATATCCTGCAAATCGTTTTCATGTAGTAAATTATCTTCTAAATTAAGTATTAATAATTGGTACTTGAGCTGTTCAGTCTATGTATTTTGCAGAGTCGGCTCAGGAAAAATGGTCTTTGGTCGATAGCTTTGCTAGGCAGCATTTGTACTGCAGGAGTTATCAGGCGTGGCCGATGAAAGTTTAATAGCAGCTAACAAATTAATATTTGTAAAAAGTTATTCGGAAGCTGATAGGATTATCAGAATTTTGATAGATCATATAGATCATAAGGCTGATTTTCTCATACACCTAAGGTCGATCGAGTTGGCCGTGCGCATGGGCAGAGTCAAAGAGCTTCTGCAATTTTATAATGATCGCCTTAATAACACTCCAGAAGATGAGGTTTCTGAGATTGCTCTGGTTCTGACAGAGCAGCACGGGGAGATTATAACACCCCTTGAAGCTGTCGCAAGGTTTCAGGAGCTCCTAAAAAAGCTAGGGGGTAAAGCAGCGGTATACTACGGGATAGGCTTTAGTATGGAGGCTTCTGGAAATTTTGAAAGGTCTCTTTATAATTACGAGCAATGTATATCCGAAGACTCGGGGTTCTACCCTGGATTTTTTGGGCTTAGTCAGGTGCATTATCAGTTAGGTAATGAGCAAAAGGGTGATTATTACTTTAGGCTATTTGAGGAAGCGGCACCCTATAATGTTTATGGAAACTTTGAAACCCATCGTGACCTTTCAAACGAATTTCTGGAAAGTGATATGTACGATGAATCTGAGCAGGCTATGCGGGCTCTTTCAGAGTGGTGGATTGACAATCGTGGAGGTTGTCCTCCAGAAATCCAGATATATGAATCTTATAGTTTAGCACGGATATCAGAATATCGTGGAGATCACGAGAAGGCAGCGTATAGAAAAAATCAGGCACATATTTTGGTGAATCAAACCATTGACGATAAGTCGTGTGATGAAGGAATTTTATATTTTATTGCAAAGACTCTTGAAGAATTTTCAGACTTCGATACAGCTTTAAAAGTTTATAAAAGTATCTTAGAAAGAGAAACTGTCACTCCGACTACGGTTCAGAAAATTGGCTCACAGTTTCTATCGATGGGTGAGTACGATCTTAGTGAACAGTTATTCCAACATGCTTATGAAAGGCAGCCTGACAATGTTGAGATTAGGTTTTGTCTTCAATTAGCAAAGTTGAAGCAGGCGAATGTGAATGTTGAAGAGTATCTTCTAGAGAAGGAAAGGATGCGTGGTTTAAGCACTAGTGCAGTAGATCGGGTTGAATTACTTTCGATTCTTCATTCTCTTTTAGCAAAGTTCAATGAAGATGCAGAGGTTCATTCTGGTTTGGCTGATTGCTACGAAAAATTAGGTAACATCGAGAGGTCCGGACGCCATATTCAAAGAATGTTTGAAATTGATGGGAAAGGTACGGCTACGTCTTTGAGGTACTCTACATTCCAAATGCAACACGGCAGCCCCGAGTTAGCTTTGAGGGTTCTTGAGCCACTTAATGATGGCGGCAGAGAGATCAACTCACAGCAGGAGAATGAGATTTTTTGGTTAATGGCCTCTTATTACTTAAAGGCCGAGCAATATACCCAATCTCGCCAGTTTCTAGAGAAGGCTCTTGCCTCTGATCCCTGGAATGTTAGTTATGCAGTTTATGATATTGTGACCCAAACATATTTGGCAAAGGTAGACCCTGACCTCAAAAAGCTAGATAGTGTGACAAAGAAACTGATCCTTGGAGATGAAGAGAATCTCGATTGGGCGGATTTTGACGCCACAACAGATCGCCTTGAGGCAGCTTTTCAATTTCACTTGGCTTATAGCCGAGACAAAGTTCGATATTTATATGCTGATAATGATGATGAGCTATTGCGGAGGTTAGTTGGTCGGGCGTGTAAGTTCGATGCTTGTCGGGCTACTTACGACTTTTTGAGACTGCTCAATACTAATTTTGATGGCGCCGAGATATATTGGGCTTTAGGTATGTTTTTTAAAGAGAATTGGCAGCTGGAGACTGCCAGCATGTGGTTAGAGCAAATTCTAATTTTTCCCAATACTTCTAAGGTCTATAAAGGTCGGGCATTTCTCGAACTTGCGGATTGCTACAATTGGCGAGGTGTAAACATAGATAAGGCTATTGAGTACGCTAAACTTGCTATGGGAATTGGGGAGAGGGGTGAGGGCCGGGCTATCACTATACTGGCTCATTCTTTCTTAAAGCAGGGGCAAGTAAGGCAAGCAGAAGTTTATTTGGAAGACTCTAAAGATAGTAAAGATATAGAGGCCAATTATTTGCGAGGGTTAGTTTCCTATAGGAATGGTGCTCATCGTAAAGCTAATATGATATGGAAACCTCTTTTGACAGTGCGGACAGAAAGCCTACGCTTCCACCATATAAAACAGGAAATTATGAAGTATTACTTTGAAAGGACGCCCTATCTGGAAGCCAACTGAATATTAGTCTTTACAAATTTAGCGAATAGTTTGCCTAGATGGCATGATTATTTGTTGTTGGGATAGTGTTTAATGATTTTGACAAATTTTACATTTCTCTGTTCACCTCATAGGTCAAGGGTTTCAGAATATGTATAGATGTCACTAGAGTATTCAGGCCAAAAATACATTGACATATATGGTTGCATATGGAGAATTGGGGCGAGCCTAGCTTTTTAAAATTTTATTTGAGCTTTCGGACTGTGCTCTCTTTGGATTTGGCCGGTATAATATATTGGCTTGCCTACGAGACGTTTGTTTGTTGCTTAATTGGATTCCGCTATCATGTTTGGTGGCGTAGTTCTTCTTTGTTTGCCTTATAAAGGTTGAGGGGTGCCAATGGAAACGAATTTTGTTCAGACTTCATCGCTTGTGTGTGGGAATTGTTGTTCGTGTCAAGAGGTGCGTCACCGTGCTTTTAATGATGGTGTTTGGAATCTGTTGGTTTATTGGGGCGAAGTTGAGGAGGGCGCACGTGATAGGCCGATGTGTGCGGAGTGTTACCGTGACATTCGTGATTTATTGATTGATCGGTCTAGCGAAATGGAAGCTGCCTTGAGACAGGTATCTGTCGTATCTTCTGTTTCTAGCGGGCACTCTGATAAGGTGCGTCACGCTAGTTAGCTGTTTATACTTAATCTTTTCATTCTCCTGTTTTTGGGTAAAATTCACCCGGAAATATTTTCCTTTAAGATTATAGTATTTTGTATAAAGTTCCCTGCGTTTCTACCGAAGTTCTCCTTTAGTAACATTATGGAGGAGAGCTCATGGTTGGTGGCGGCAAGTCTAAGAGTAGGAGAAATTCACCTCAATTATCGACCGAGTATTTATCTTCTGTTAAAGCATACTGGGAAGGGCGGCCGAGGACGTGCATAGAGAGGTTGGCGACGACTCTTTCAATGGACCCTTCTCCTGATGATGTTCATAGGTTGTATCGTTTGTGGATTGAATGTCTGGCCCATCAAAATGAGATTCTAGCACTTAGGACCTTACTGAATCATTTTTCTTTTTTTATTGAGATTGGCCCCGATCGAGTTACAAATATGGCCCTGAAAGGCATGGTCCACTTTGAGCTAGATGAAATTAATGCAGCTGCTTTAATGCATAGTAGTATTGCTGCCCATAAGGATAATCCTTATGTTTGGGAATTAGCACAAAAACTTCGGTCGCGCGGCAGGTTACCAGAAAGCTTTAACTATCAGCCGAATAAGGAATCTTTGGTAGACTTCTTCTTGCTACAGTCATACTTTGAGTATTCTCGCACTGAAAAACTGCTGGTTGAAGAATCTTTTGTGAAAAAGAGAATTTATGATTTTTATCCCAATTCTCCTTTTATCGATTTTATCACTCTCCATGATAGTTTTAGTGCTAAAAACTTTTCCGTAGCATTGTCTGCGGCGACCAGGTTAGTTGGCGCTTATGCGCTGAATCAAGAGTTTTCATTCGCCCGGGGTTTCGCTCTTACAAAGCTGAAAAGATATGCTGATGCCATTGCTGAATTTGAAAGAGCCATCGAGCTTCACGGTGACCAAGATGTCGATATTCTAAATTGGTTAGGATATGCATTATCCCAACTATCTATAGATAATAAGGATCTAGAATTAAATGAAAAAGCTAAGGGTCTTCTCCAGAAGTCTATAGATATTTCTACCAATATTGGGGTTCCTGTGGATTTTCCATTACACACTCTTCAGTCGCTAAACGATGACATAAAAGCTATGAGCCCAGGATCTAAGGTTTGGCTTTTGAAGGTTAGTTCCCAAGAATACAGTCGTATTCGCACAGATGATTTAGACAAAGTCAGAAGAATTAGTGCTACAATTGGTGAGAAGGCTGGTCGTGGAGACTACTGCTTTATCTTTGGTGACGACCATAACCCAGAATCAGGAAAATGGAGGTTTGGTGCATTATACCAGATAAATTCTGATACTAAAGTGAACCATGGCAGGCTTTTGGAAAGTTCGATGTCCTTAGTTGATCGACCCATTTATTCGATCCCCATAGATGTTGAAGTTGATGAAAAGAAGTCAAGCAATCAAGCTTATTTTGAATTTGATTTAGAAGGAATTGAGCAGGTAGCTGCGCAGATCAGTGAATATCTAGGTGACGAGTCTTTGGGCACCTACGGACGTTTTAGGAGAGTAGATTAGTGTTGTATCGGGTCGTTTTATCAGCGTTTTCTTTAATTTTGTTTTTCAATATAGGTTTGCAAAGTGCATATGGAGAAGATGGGCGAATATTTGCGCACGGTAAGGATTTTAGCATAATTCCCCCGGAAGGCTGGTTAGTATACGATGATAAACCGGGTTTAACCTTGTTCATGGAGGCTCCCGATCAGGAAAAGTCTGTTTACAAGAGGCATCTACAAGTAAGGTATGGTCAGGGATCTTATAATATAGATGAATACACTCCTGAACTCTTCGCTGAGAAGCTATCCTTTTCTCGCAAGAAGGTGCTGCCAAGTAGTGCAAACTATAGCCTATCTAGCCATTCGTTGATAACTATGGCTAATGGCAGTCCGGGCCTTATTTTATACTACCAGTTTAATCTGGATGATTTAGCTCTCATGGATATGCACTTGCTGATTTCTTCGGCAGACGGGCATTTTCTCCTCACATATACCGATCTCGCAGAGGTTTTTCAGGACTCCAGCAGGGGATCGTCCTTTTCGCAAGCCTACGAAGCTATGATTTCTTCTCAGCTAGTAACGCAGTCGCGTGGCAGATTTGACATGTTGATTCTGATTGTTGGCGTGTTAGCTGGTTTTGCAATAATTTTTCTTGTTTTCCGTTTGCGGCAAGGTCGGCATAATTATGGCGTGTCGTCGGGCCTTGATGATGATTTTGACGAGCTAGATACAAACGAAGCGACCTCTGATGCCCAAAGCAGCATCTCATCGTTATCTCATCGGGAAGGGCGGGAGTTTGCAAGTGATGCTGTTTCAATGGGGCAAAGCAGTTTTGAAGAAGGGACGACGTTAGAGCCATCATCTCTCACCAAACGTGTATCGGGCCATTTTGGTGAATCCAGCCAACAGGAAGATACCTGGGCCGAAGATGACCTCAATGATGCAGGGTAGGTTCCTATGAGGGATAAGGCTTTTTTTATTTAGTTTTTTATCCGGTTTAATCAGCTTTATGCAGGGCCCTTTCTTTGCAATAAAAGTCATTGACAGTAATCTGCAGATTTGGCAAAAGATGTCTCTCCATTGGGGATATAGCTCAGTTGGTTAGAGCGCTGCGTTTACACCGCAGAGGTCCGGAGTTCGAATCTCTGTGTCCCCACCACTAACTTAATAAATAAACCGGAATGTTTTCTTGGTCATTTAGGCTGGTTTTAAACCACCTGTTGCTACCTACAAACCTACCGATTGAATTGTTGGCAGAACACAGAGGTATGGTTATCACTGTTCATTGAGTGTGGCTGAGCCGTTAGGAGTAATCCACAGCCTTGGGCAAGCACTCATCTTCCTTGATATTTTCATTATGAATAAAGGCCAATTCTGACTTGAAGGTTTTAAGGGCGTTCTCACTGACAAAATCGCTTTTTATAAGAAAAAGGCGTTTTATAGGATATTTGGATGAAAAAGAGACATCTCCTAGGTCATGGGTGTTTTGAGGATCGTAAGATAGTGCTGAGACAAAATCGCCGGTCATTATAATATTGGTACCAGGCAGTGTGTGTACTAGCTTTTCTATCTTGTGAACGATGTCGATATCTATAGAGGTGGTATCGAAGGACTTTTGTACTATTTGGTTGTCACTCACTATACGTGTGGTTTTATGTATTGAGAAGTCGCAATTTTCTGCGAGGTGGAGGCCGATTCCTACCTCGACCTCGCACTTTGATATGCTTGTTATACTTCTCAGAGCAACTCGAAACTCTCTAGCGGCGGCTAGAGCAGCGTCAGCATAGTTGTGGTGTTGGAGACTTTTTACTAATCCAAAGTGAGCGTAGGCCGAGTCGCCGGCATGTGATTCCCGCCAGCCTCCGTGTTTTAATACAATATCTGTGAAGGTTTCGATGGTGAGGGTTCTGAGGGTTTTATTGCCGACCATGGTCTCATGCATCACAGAGCTGTTGATCACATCAAAGGTAAGGCAGTAGAGGTCATGACGCTTGTTTTCAGGTTTTCCACCATTGTCAATTATTTCGAGTACAAAGGGTGGTACCCAATGACTTAATTCATTACGAATATTCCTCTCTTGTTGTACAAGTTTTTTTAGTGCGATTGCTTTCTCTTCGAGCTCTCTATTTTTTGCTGCCAGTTCTGCTTGTAAACGTTTTGTCTCTTCTACTTTTTTGTGATGGTCTATGGCTCGGTTTAAAGATGCTAGAAAATCATCTTCATTCCAGGGTTTTTTAATATAGTCGTATATGCAGGCTTTTCTAACCGAGTCAACAACGAGATTCTCATCGCTGAAACCTGTTACTATTATTCTGATAGCATTTGGTGTGAGGTTTTTGACCATTTCGAGAAACTTAACACCACTGGTTCCTGGCATTTTCTGATCGCTTAATACCACCCATGGTTTGTCTTCCATGAGTTCTTCTAGAGCTTTAAGGGGGTTGGCAAATGTCTTGGTATTCCATTCTTCCGGAACCATGGTCTCAAATACAGTCAGGTTGAATGGCTCATCGTCTATATAATAGATAATGGGTCGAGAATCTTCCATTATATAGCCTCCAAATTTGCACAGTTGTGTGGTCTATTCTCTAATCGAATAGTAAATTTTGTTCCTTGGGCTGAGCTAGCTATACTTATAGCACCGTTATGACGTTCGATTTCTCGGTTGACTATAAAGAGACCTAAGCCCATGCCACTGCCAACATCTTTTGTGGTGAAGAACG
>MDTC01154319.1_pt1 | contig 13879 bp, 9 predicted proteins | sample 811181 | NCBI WGS metagenome assembly MDTC01 (sample SAMN05326644, study PRJNA326480) | marine metagenome | isolation source: seawater | place: Pacific Ocean: North | collected 2011
AATATGCATATTGATTTTTTCTTTACAATCTGTGCAATTTGTATATAATAGCAATAATGTATCTTTAATATCACCATCCAATGCATATTCTTTATTTTGGACTGCTTGTTCCAATCCTTTCATTCCACCAATTAATTCATTGTATATTTTGTTATGATTAATAAATTCGTCATAATCAAAAGTTTCATTCATAGAGTTAAATATATTTTCAGGTTCTAATATTAATGACCATTCTTTAATGATACTTTCAATATAAGTTCGAATATAGAAGTTTTCTTTTACTAATCTCGTTACAAATGTTTCAATTTTTTCTTTAAATTTATTTAATATAGTTAACAAATTTGTATTTGTTGTTTTACATAAATGTAATAAATGATGTAAGAATGAAACATGATAAATAGTTGTTTGTGTTCTATTCTTAAGTTGAATTGAATGGTGAATATTCATTTCACCTTTCATGTATTTATCTAAAAATTCATCTGCTTTGTAATAATTAAGTTCTTCTTTAATATCAGACATTATTAATATATCATTTATTTTATTTTTATATTTTAATCATATTTAAAATCTAATGTATAATATAAAAATGATTGAGATTGATGACAGAATTGTAATGCTACTATTCATACTCTTTCTAGGGTATATGCTATTCAATCGGAGAGAAGGTTTTAATGTTGGTGGTCAAAATTTGGATTATAATGGTAGGTGTGATTGTTTAGATAAAAGTGATGCCGGTTGTATAAAAATTTGTTCCAATTCACCAAGCAAAGGTGTTTGTGAGAATGAAAAAGGATGTAAATGGACAGGTGTAATGGATCGTTTAGATGATATAGTTTCTATCCAGGGGAACCATTATTCTGATTTAAGGCTGAGAGTCGATAATATATTTAAAGACACATCAAACATTTGTTATGGCATTGGCGGGCGGCCTGCTAAAGGGCGGTTTCAAGAGTCTTGCAAACTCACACGTCCCTGAAAGAACAGAAAATTAAGGCAATCTTCTTCTTTATTTATATTTTATTTTTATATTTCGATCATATTTAAAATCTAATCAATTATTAAGTATGATTCGATTTGCTTTATTAGGTGATATGGGAACTGGTGATAATAATCAAATGAGAGTTGCAAAATCTTTAAAAAAAATAATTGATAGAGACCGTCTACAATTTGTTTGTGGTTTAGGTGATAATATCTATGATTGTGGTGTGCTTTCAGTAGATGATATACAATTCAAAAATAAGTTTGAAAAACCATATCAAAAGATTGATAATAAAATTAAATTTTACATGACATTAGGAAATCATGATTATGGTGAACATTATTGTAAATGTAAAGTTGAAGACAGAGAACATTTCCAAGTCAAATATGGTAAATTGTCTCAAAAACAAGGAAAGAAATGGTATATGCCTTCAAGGTATTATACGTTTAAGAAAGGTGATGTTGAATTCTTTGCATTAGATGCAAATGTTGATAAACAAACTCGAAAAGAAATAGACGATCAAATACGATATATGAAACCTAAAATTAAAAATTCTACTGCAAAATGGAAAATTGCTTACGGTCATCAACCATGGGTAAGTATTGGTGATCATGGCAATGCTCCTAAAAAATTAAATAAATATTTTACAGAATTATTTAGTGAAGGAAATATTGATATTTATATATGTGGTGACGATCACAATAAACAATTAATTAAAAAGACTTTAAAGAATGGTAAAGAAATGTTATTAGCGGTTTGTGGGACAGGTGGTAGAGAAACAGACAAACCTTATAATTTAGAAAATGTTGATAATCCAAATGATGATTTACATTATTTTTCAAGTACCTATGGTATTGGTGAAATAATTATAGATAATGATACATTAACTATTAAATTTTTTGATACAAGAAATAATTTAGAATATGAATATTCTACTAAGAAATGAATTAAAGAATTAACAAATAAAAAAATATTTAATAATATAAAATGGCAAAAGAAACGGAATTTGAACATCTACTTATATTCGGAATTATTGCATTTGTTGTCTATCATGTAATGATAGGAGGGGGGTATAGTTGTTGCTTCAATAATGGTTTTAGTGTTGGTATTAAAGAATCTAACTATAGAACCCCAGCATCGGGCAAGGAGGGGCAGTCTTGTTCCGAGGATTGGGAGTGTTCTGTTGATTCAATATGTAAATGGGTCGCATTGAACAATGGCGGCTTCGGTAAGCTTTGCCAAAGTGTACCCGGCGATCCGTTAAATAGAATATGCAAATCATGGGGAAGTGATGTACCATGCAATAATTATTGTTGTACTGGCCTTTTCGGTGGTATAATTCCGAATTGGGAATTATTGAGTAATAGACAAAGAGAAAATTATTGTAAAGACAAAGGGCATGGTGTGATACAATGTTATAGAACCTAATAGTAGTAAAGTTGAATATGAATATTCTACAAAGAAATGAATTAAAGAATTAAAGAATTAACAAATAAAAAAAATATTTAATATAATATAAAATGGTAAAAGAAATGGAATTTGAACATCTACTTATATTCGGAATTATTGCATTTGTTGTCTACCACTTCTTTTTAAGAAGATGTCCTTTCTGTGGATTAATTAAATCTCAATGTAGATGCTTAAGAGAAAGGTTTACACCTCTTGATACAATCCAAACAAGTTTAGATGAATCTATTAATAATCCAAGTTGCTGTATTTCTAATACTGCAGGTTATACTACAGATCCCATAGCTATACCGGAAGCTCCTGGTTTTGCAACAATCAGTGCTTATGCAAACCCTTGTAATTAATTTATTTCTCTAATTTAATAATTTAAATATTTATATATTCATATTATATAGATATGGTTAAAAGTAAAACATTAAATAAAAGAGGTGGTGCATCAACAGATTTAGTAGATATTATACAAGCATTATTAGAAATGAAAGTAATTATGTTTTTACCAAAAACATCTATAGTCACAGATCAAAGTAAATACAATACATACTTTTCTTCTGTTGATTCTAAAACATTATTGTATTTAGTCAAAGAATATGATGTAGGTAATTTACGAGCGATTCAACAAATATTTGGCGGTCCAGGGAGAGATAATCCACCTCAAATACAAAATGCAAGTGAAAAATTATTAGAAAATTTAAATTTAATTAAACCAGATTTAAATAATGTAAAAGATTTTCAATATTATGAAAAATTTTTAAAATTAAATGCTAATTTACAATTATTAGAAGGTGAAATAAAGGGAATGAAAAATGAAATAGATACAGCAAATATGCAACTCAGTAATTTTCAATGTATTGAAGGTTTAGATAATGAAAAAAATGAATTTTTAACAAATTTTATATTAGATTGTAGTAAGTATTGTAATCGTGATGTCGATTGGTATAGAGTTTTATTAAATATTGATAAATTAGATGAAGATTTTGAAACAGAAGTATTAAAGTTAGTAAATAAAAATACTTTACAATTAGATTATAATAGTATAAAGAATGTTTTAAACCAATTAGAGAGTAATACTGAATTAAAAAATATATTTCGAGATAGATTAATGGAATGTTCAAAAAGTCCATATTCATTTTTTGATACATTAACAGGTTCAATATCATTTGATAGTTTAAATGATTGTCAAAAATGTCACAACGATTGTATTTTATATTTAAATGACAATTATAAATCTTTTTTAATGAATGATACTGATGGTATTGGAATAAGTAATAAACTAAAAGCATTAATGTATTGTGAATTTAGATTGTATCAATTAAGTAAAGCTATATCACTTGAGGCTTTACGTATTAAAAAAAAGAAATATTCTAAAGTTAAAAATATTTTAAAGAATTTATCAAGTAAAGAAAAGAAAGAAATTATACAAAAGAATATAAATGAAAAGAAAAGAGGTGAAAATATATTGAAAGTACAAAAATTAGAAAAAAAACAAAAAGAAGATGCAAAAGAATTAGATAAATTAATAAGTGAAAAAACAAATAATGTTTTGTATAAGGGTGATAAAAAAGGTGGTTCTAGAGGAGGAGCAGATATAGATGAAAATTTAATGAAACAAAATATAATATCACAAATATTACAAGTATTGGCGAATGATAAAAGTATCAATAATCCAGGATTACAACAACAAATAGATAAGATTAAAGTCGATAATCCTATAGCAAACGTAGTAGGTAAACCGAATCCTTTAGCAAACGTAGTAGATAAACCGAATCCTATGGCAAACGTAGTAGATAAACCGAATCCTATAGAAGGATCCAAAAATAATATAGTAAATGTTCCAAATGCCCCTATTATTGATAAACCATCTATGGTAGATCGACCGTCTATGGATAAACCTATTAAACAACCTTTAGAAAATCCTATTAAACAACCTGTTATCAATAAACCTGTTATAGATGAAATTGTTCCAAATTGTACAGCAATTGCAAAAGATATTATGGATGGTAAAATAAATGAGACAAATTTTCTTTATTTATCTCCTCAATGTGATACACAAATAATGAATGCTTTAAAAAGCAGTCGATAAAAATATATATTAAACAATATTTTAAATAACGATTTATTCAAATGAAAATTTAAAATCTTCATCTTCACAGCCTTCTTCTTCTTCTTCTATTTGATCAAATAATAGATCAACATTCTTTTCTTCAACTTCATCTATTTCATCTTCTTCTTCATCTTCAAGTAGATCCATTAATTTTTCTTCATCTAATAATATATCACAATTATTAGTTCCAGCATGTATCTTTTGTCCCATCATAATATTACTTGATACACCTGTTAATTTATCATATTTACCAAATAATCCTGCATTAATTAATTCTTCAGTTGTATTTTCAAAACTACACTTTGCTAATGGTCCAATATCAGCTGTACTTACACCTTGACGATTAATTGAAATTAATTGTCCTGTTGATGTCATTACATCACATAGTAATTCAATATGACGACTATTAATATATTCTTCAAATACTTCATCTAATTGTTCAATAAGCAAATTACGTGTAGCTTCAATTCCAAATAATTCAAATGTTTCAATAATATCATTTGATGTTGTTTTTGTTGAATCAATATAATCTTTTGGTAGAATATCAATTAGATTTGTTCCATCTGTTTCAAGGATCCACCGTTTCGTTGGCACTAATTCATTCTCTACCTTTTCACTATGAATTATATTCTTTTTCTTCTTAATATCTTCATAACCAGATATTTCACTCATTACAATACTTGATATATTTTCAACACCTTTAATAACTACATTTTCTAATAAATCCTGTTTAATATTTTTAAATGTAGAAATAATATCACTTTGATCTTCAAGACCATTTAGTTCATCAATATCACCCTTAATATCTGATATTATACTAATTCTACCAATTAATTGTTTACTATTCTCATCACAATAGACGAATTTAATTCTTTCAGGATTGTATTTCATAATTGCTAAATAAACATCTTCCATAATAATACTTTTATCTAACATTAATTCTTTATTAAATACAAATCGAATTACCCACGGACTTGTTTGTTCGATATCTACATCACTTAATTCTAAGAACTCTCTATAAATACTTAGAAATTGTTCATCTTCTTCAATATCTGTTTCATAATTGGTATTATCTGGATCAAAATGAATTTCACTTTGCAATACAATATCAGTTAATTTTGTATATTCTAATGAATTTTTAATATAATTACATTTATTTTTATCCGTATTATATTCTTCATCTAAATAAATCTTAACACTAGGCGATTTAATATTTTTAGAGATATGTAAAATTTCCCTTAATCTAGGAATACCACGAGTAACATTCGATTTAGCACTTACACCAGCATAATGAAATGTATTTAATGTCATTTGTGTTGCAGGTTCGCCAATACTTTGTGCTGCAACTGCTCCAACCATTTCACCTGCACCAATTTTAGATTTATAATATGTTAATTTAATTATCTTTATTATTTCATAATATATTGCTTTTTGAATTCTATATTCTTCAATTAATATCTTTGGATTTAAATGAATATCAATTAAAATATTGAAAATTCGATTATTCCGAAAAGATTCTGTAACATATAATGTCTTTTTTAATTCATCATTAGCTTCAATAATCTCTAATGGCGATATTGTTGATTTATGTTTTGGTTTTAAACCACATTTATTTTGAATGATTCTTTGTATATGAACAGGAAACATAATATTATTTTCAATTTCATAGTTGAAAATATCTTTGATTAGATATTCTTGAATTGATACTATATTTTTAAAATTTTCTTCTAATATAGTTTGATAATTCTTGACATTCTTTAAACTTAGTATTGTTTCTTTATTTAATACTTTTTCCCATGCATATGTCGCTTCAAATAAGAATTTATGTACTAATCCCTTTGTATCTAATTTTGTTACAATTAGTGGTTGTGATTCTACAAATGTAGCATCCATTCCATCATTACCATATATAAATTGAACTATAATATTAGAACTAGTTCTAACAGAGAAATCATAATCTACTTTTAAATCTTCCATTGATTTCATTAATTTTCTTTGAATATAACCCGTTTCAGATGTTTTTACTGCTGTATCAATTAAACCTTCTCTGCCACCCATTGCATGAAAGAAGTATTCTTGTGGCGTTTGTCCACTAATAAATGAATTCTCTACAAACCCCCTTGCTTCAGCAGAATCATCATACTTATAATAATGGGGTAATGTTCTTCCTTGAAATCCATATGGAATACGTTTACCATCTACATTTTGTTGTCCTAAGCAAGCAACCATTTGAGCAATATTTGTAGCTTTACCCTTAGATCCAGAATTAATCATATTAATTGCACGATTTGTCGGTTCTAAACTAGATAAACCAATTTTACCTGTATCTGCTAATGTTTTATTTAATACAGAATTTACTTTACTCTCAAAATATGATTGATTTGTTTCACCTGTATAATTATCAAAGATATTCAGATGAATTTCTTGCATTATTTCTTCAATTTCTTTCTTTTTTGATATGATTGTTTTCTTAATCTTTCGATTTGTTTTATCATCTGCAATCATATCACTAATACCAACACTAAAACCATCAAGCAATAGAAAATATGTTACAATCTTCTGTAAATCATCAATAAAATCTTTTGTTCTTTCAGACCCAAAATCATTGAAAATTGTATGAATTAATCCTTTTGATGTTTTTGTAAATAATCCTTTATCTAATGCTCCTTGCTCTAACATACCATTCATAATCTTTACATAATTCATTTTATCTCTTTTATCTTCACATAAACTATTTTCCATTTCTAAATTAATTTTTTTAGGTAAAATATAACTTAATACTTGCTTCCCTGACCATAGTTCTATAACATTTTTATTTAATTTATATTTTACATCAGGTTCAGGAATAGGTCTACCAAAAGTAGATAAATCGCATAATATATTCATTAATTGACTTCGAGTAAATAATGAAGCATCTACAATTTTATTTTTAATTGTTCCAGGTTTACTTTTATCTTTTTCTACTAAAATATTATTTGTATTATTCATACTTACAATACCATTCTGTGAAGGCATTACATATTTAAATTTAATATCACGCGTTAATTTATTAATCCCTAGTAATGTATCTTGAACAATTGTAATAATAGGTTTATTTTCACGCGGAGATATAATCTGTTTATTTACATTAATTATTTCTTTTAATTCAATAAATGTTTCAATACTTTGAGGAACATGCATATTCATTTCATCACCATCAAAATCAGCATTATATGGCGGTGTAACTGAAATGTTTAATCGAAAAGTATTTCCTTCCATAACTTTTACACGATGTCCCATCATACTCATCTTATGTAATGAAGGTTGTCTGTTAAATAATACATAATCATTATCTAATAGATGTCTATTTACAATATCACCATTTTCTAATACAATTGTATTTTTATTTTGATTTGTAATAGTAATTTTAATATTTTCTCTTTTTTTGAAAATATTTTTAACACCAGGCCATTCTTCTCCATTTTCAAGTAGTTTTTGTAACTTTTCTATATTATAATCATTTACTTTTTCTGGAAATGTTAGATTTTTTGCAATTTTAATTGGAACACCTAATTGATCTAATTCTATATTTGGATCTGGTGTAATAACACTTCTTGCTGAAAAATCAACACGCTTACCCATTAAATTATTTCTGATTCTTCCATCTTTACCTTTTAATCTTTGCATAATAGATTTTAAAGCCCTTCCAGATCTATGAGATGATTGAGCAACTCCGGGAATATCATTATCAATCATAGTTGCAATATGATACTGTAACACTTTTTTCCAATCTGCAATTGTTTCAGTTCTAGCATTACTATTTATTTTTTTCTTTAATGTATTATTTGTTTTTACAATATCTGATATTTTATGGGTTAAATCATCATCCATTCTTTGAGAATTATCTTGCTTAACAGATGGCCTAACAGATGGCGGTGGAATAGGTAATACTGTACATATTAACCATTCAGGTCTACACCATTCTGAAGAAAATCCTAAATATTTTGCATCTTCATCTGTTATTTTTTCTAATATTTGTTTGATATATTCAATTTCAATAATTTGTGTTTTAACTTCAGAATTAACATCTAATCTTTTCCATTTTGCTTGTATACCTGTTAATCCATCTAACTTATAATTATCAGGTTGTAAACATCCACAACCATCTTCTGTTTCTTTTCCACAACGATTTACTTTTTGACATAAATGATATATTTCATTAAATCTAATATGAGATGGTTTCTTAAATATATTTTGATTTACAATACTTTCTTTATTAATTAAAAGTTTACTACACCGAAAACATACACACTTTAAAATCTTGATTAATGTATTTATAAAATGATAATGATATACTGGTGTTGCTAATTCTACATGACCAAAATGTCCTGGACAATTTATATTATTTTGACCACATGTTTTACATATTTTTCCCATATCAGTAATACCCATTCTTGGATCAAAAATCCCTTTAATAACTGGAATATCTTTATCATAAGTATCATGTTTTGTAATCTCAACTACAGACCTTTTTCGAATTTCATCAGGACCCATTATACTAAATTGAACACCAGTAACATTGTTAATATCTGGTTCAGTATTCATATATATATATAATATTTATCTTTTTTTTAAGTTTATTATCTAATTTTCAAATTTTATTTGCCATCCAAATTTTTTATTTTATTTAAAAGTAAAAAAATAATAATATATAACTTATCTATGGTAAATATCCATCAAATGAAAACAAGATCAAAGAAAGACAAGGATAAAGATAAAGATAAAGATAAAGATAAAGGAAAAAATCAAAATAATGATAATAAAGGTGGTGATAATAGTGATGATGAATATGATGAAATCGATGAACATGGTAATCTAAAAGGATTTATTGATTATGATTGTGATGAACCTTTTGATAAAAATATGTTTAATGAAGAAATTGATAGATTAAAAAAAAAAAGAAAAGGTAATACATTACAAAATCCAATATTACAATCACCTATTAAAAAAAGTAGATCTAATCTTGATTTATCAAAGCTTTTAATTAATTACATGGTTAAGAATGCAAATGAAATTAAAAAGAAAAATGATAAAGAAAAAAAGAAAAATATTATAGTAAAAGAAGATACTGATGAGGAAAAAGAGGAGCAAGGGCAAGGGCAAGGGCAAAGAGGGGGGCAAGGGCAAGAAGAAATAGATGATTCTTATTCAGATATTGATTTATCATCCGATTCAGATACAGATATATTAAGTCAACCGAGTAGTGATGAGTCTGAAGAAAAGTATGATGAATATGATAATGAATATGATGATTTACTTTATAATAAAGGTGGACAAGATGATTTTGAATATTTTAAAAATTTAACTATAGACTCTAAAAAAAATATTTTAATGCAAATGAAAGAAATAAATACAATTAATGATCGCAATGTTCCACTTAAATTTAAAATTCTACATTCTGATATGGATATGCATACAAAATCAATTGCAATATCACAAATTGATAAAATTGAAGAATTAGATCCTTCTTCTGGTGAATATGGTAAAGTTGATCAATGGATTAATGGATTAATCCAAATACCTTTTCAAAAATATATTGAATTGCCTATTAATGACAATTCAGATAGTCTAGAAAAAAAAAGTTTTTTAAAAAATACAAATGATATTTTAGATCAGGCAATTTATGGTCATCGAGATGCAAAAAGTCATATTCTACAAGTTGTTAGTAAATGGATAAAGAATCCTAAATCAAGTGGTAATATTTTAGCATTACAAGGACCGATGGGTAATGGAAAAACAACCTTAGTAAAAGAAGGAATTGCTAAAGCAATCAATCGTCCATTTGCTTTTATAACATTAGGTGGTGCATCAGATAGTTCATTTTTTGATGGTCATAATTTTACATATGAAGGTTCACGATGGGGTCGTATTGTAGAAATCCTTATTGAATCTAAATGTATGAATCCTATCTTTTACTTTGATGAATTAGACAAAGTTAGTGATACTTATAAAGGTCAAGAAATTATACACTTATTAACACATTTAACAGATCAATCACAAAATGATAGATTTCAAGATAATTACTTTTCTGGTATAAATCTTGATTTATCAAAAGCACTATTTATTTTTTCATTTAATGATGAACATAAAATAGACAGAATTCTTAAAGATAGAATGTATGTTATTAATACAAAGGGATTTAATACAAAAGATAAAATAGAAATTGCAAATAATTATCTACTACCTGAATTATTAAATACATTTAAATATCACGATAATATTGTTTTTAATAATGATATTATTGAACATATTATTGATAATTTTACACACAAAGAACAAGGTGTGAGAAATCTAAAAAGATGTTTAGAAACAATTATTTCAAAAGTAAATATGTATGAATTACTTTATGATAAAGAAAAAAAATGTTGTGAAATAAATTTACCATATGAAATCGAAAATTTCAATATTCCATATCATGTTCAAAAGGATGATTTAGATATTTTACTTAAAAAAGTATATGAAGAAGGAAAACCACCTGAACATATGTATGTTTAATTATTTTTACACCCTTTAATTGCCCGTTTTGGAGGTTTAAATCCTCTTTTTGTATAAATACTACTTAAACATATCGGATATTCTGATCCTTTTTTACTCCGTTTATTATTACTATTACTCCGTTTATTACTATTACTCGGTTTATTACTCCGTTTATTACTCGGTTTATTATTATTACGATAATTTCTAGCTTTTATCCCTTTAATACATTTACACAATTTCTTTTTTAATGTTCTATCTAAAATTTTTTTGTTTTTCTTAGATAATTTTCCTTTTTTCTTTTGTTGGATTAATTTTTTGTATTTTTTCTCTGTTAAAATTTTCTTTCTACTATGTTTGCCACTCCCCTTTTGTTTATATTTACATGTTTTTTCATGTTCTAATACATCTTGATATTCTCCTCTATATCCACAACCATATTCACATAAAAATTCATTTTTATCATCTATAAAATATCTATAAAATGTTTCTTTATCTATTTTTTGATTATACTCCGGTTTATATTCATCTATTTTTTGTAATATAGCTTCTTGGGGTTCAAAATCGATATCTTCATCATGTAGTTTTAATGCTAATGGATCAACCAAATAAACAGAATCTAATTCTAAATAATCCTTATAATAATTGTAAAAGAATGTTAATTCGATGGATATATTATATAAATCTGGTACTCCTTCACGAAAATTTCCTCTACTATTACTCTGGGGTCCAATGCAAACACTTTTATTATTCATCCTACAATGTAAAAACTCTTTGGGATTTTCATGTATAGTTTTTATAATTTTTGTTACAGGTAAATCTTTTTTTAAACGAAAAGCATATAAATAACCAAATCTTGGATATTGTTTTTTTAATAATGATGATAAATTCTGTATTAATTCTAATATATACCATATTGATATACTTGTATCTAGACCAAAGAATGTCATTTTATTTTTTAAATCTGATAAAAATGGATGTTTAAGTGATCCATGATATAACATTGTTCCTTTTGGCAAATATTTTTTCCCATCAACTTCTATTAATTGATCTTCCATATATACTAAAATTTTATCTCTTAGTTCTAACCACTCACTTTTATCTTTATTCATAAAGGATTGATAAAATGATCTATCCCATGGATTATGTGTTAATGTATCTTTTAAATGATGTGATTTTAATATTGATCTATCCATAATTAATTGAATATTTAAAATTTTCCATTATTTTTATTTTGAATTATTTTTTGATTTTTTTAAATCCGTTTAAAAATAATATCTAAATTGAGTAAAATGGCTAAATATGGAAATCGAGATTTTAAATGGAACATTTCTCAATCTGAAGGTAAAAAATTAGCATATGATTCAATAAAACAGATATTAATTGAATCTAAAAATAATCTTTTAGAATTAAATGAGTTAATTGTTTTAATAAATCAGAGGACCAAACATTTAGTCATTAAAAATTTTACTAAAAGAAGAAATTTAATAAATTATCTAAAAATTAATTATGGGGGGATTGTTAAATTTTTAGATGATTATGATATATTTGGCATTCTTAAAAAAGAAAATAAAATGTATGTTAAACTTATTGATGATTTTTTAGATGAATGGGTTCTTATTGATGATGATTTAGATATTTAATGATAATAAATTAATAAAATCTATATTTACGTTTGCTTTTACTGCTTCTGCGTTTTCTACCACTACCTTTTTGTTTTTTTTCAGTTAACATACGCTTTTGAACATCCGGGGCATATTTTTCAGTATATTCTGGTAAATAACCTGTTATTTTATCAAATAAATCAGGTTCATCAATTAAATTAAATGCAGATTCTTCAGCTAAACGTGGTTGTAAGGATTTTGCTGTTGCTAAACGTTGTTCTGTATTTTGCATTATATTTTTTTCTTTAATATAAGATTCTAATAAATCGACTGCTCTATTTAAGCCAATCGCTTTAGCATATTCTATTATAGTATATTTACTTTCAGGATAATTTTTATTACTCCAAAGATGATATGGATCTGCCCCTGCATCTAATAATACCATCATCATTTCTAAATTTTGTTCAACAGTTGCTTGAAATAATGGTGTTTCATTATCATAATCAGGAATATTAGGGTCTGCACCACTATCTAATAACAATCTAACACTTTCCGTATTACCATTATATGATGCTTCTATTAATGCTGTTCGACCATAAATCGTATCTACTTTATTCGGATCTGCACCACTATCTAATAATAATTTTACAATTTTTATAGCACCATTTTGAGAAGGTATAGTTAATAAATTTCGTCGATATTTTGGATTATTTGGATTTATACCATGACTTAATAATAGTTTTACAATTTCTATATTATCATCATTGCCAATTATATTAAATATTGATGTTTCAATATCACCATCTTTATCTGTTTTATTAAGGTTATAACCAGCATCTAATAATAATTTTGTAGCAACTAATACTTTTTCTGGGGGTCCGTCATAATCGGAGTCTATAATCCATTCCAAATTTGTTTCACAGTTATATATATTTGGATCTGCCCCTGCACTTAGTAACAATTCAATCATTTCTAAATTTACTATTTCACAAGCAGCAGTTAATGGTGTATAATTACAAGTATCATCATTTGTTAAATTAGGATTAGCTCCTGCATCTAATAAAGTTTTAACACATTTTACATTTTCACTATTTACAGCTAAATATAAAAGTGTTCTACCATCATCTATTTTAATATTCGGATCCGCTCCATTTTTTAATAAAGCATCAATTATTTTTATATAATAACTTTCATTATGACTCATTATATATATAT
>MDTC01044296.1_pt1 | contig 13877 bp, 12 predicted proteins | sample 811181 | NCBI WGS metagenome assembly MDTC01 (sample SAMN05326644, study PRJNA326480) | marine metagenome | isolation source: seawater | place: Pacific Ocean: North | collected 2011
TCATTCTCTTCGGGGTTCTGATCCGCGATATGCGGAACAGCTCTCATTTCTCAGCCTGTTTCAGACTGAGAAAATTACGGGCGTAATCCTATGAGCCTCAAGCCATGCTCGGGTCACCGGACCATCGACAAAAATGCTTTTCCTCCTATACATATCAATGAGCCAGAAGATCATTGAAAAAGGGCTTGCAGCTAAGAAAATTAACCAAAATATCACTGAATATTCCCAGCGAGCGTTAATTTTTTTTCTATGGCGTTGATGCGTTTGAAGTATTTCTGACATAACATTAACCTCCATTTAATTCTGATAAGTTTTGATTTCTAAGGGCGGATACAGTTTCAAGATCAACGCGCTCGCCCCCAACTTTTAAAGTTTGCGCCTCTGCTTGATCTCGAAGTTTTTTAGCTGCCGAAATCCTAGTTAAAATTGGATGGGTCGCTACAATTCTATCTAATTCACTTTGAGCTTCAGGATCCCAAGGTAGATCTTTTTTCAGATTTATTGGGGTAGGCTCTGCGGCATCCATCTCACTTGCCAAAGGCAAAATATGAAATAATGCGTCAAAAAGGCCATTGCATAATTCCTGAAGCACATATGTTGCTCCAGCATATCCCATAAAAGGCGTTCCTGTAGCTCGTCTAATTGCTGCACCAGGAAATGACGCTGGAATAAACGCAGGTTGTGGCCCGTGTCCACCTTTAAGTTCTGAGAGATATATTTTTTCATTTATGGAACCAAAGACAATCAGAGGTCTTTTTTCACTAAAAAGTCTCCTAACCTCATCGTTATCTGTTTTTTTACCAGCAATTCGGCCAACTGCAAAAGCACAAGGAAATCCGAAATCAGTTTCAAGATAGTTTCGTATGCCGCGGGAGTAAGTTTCATTTGCAACAATCGCAAATTCAGCAGTAGCGAAAAAATCCTGTGTAACTGAACGCCAAAGGTCCCAAATGGGCTTCAATGTGGAATGTTTCTCTTTTTCAATAAAAGGTTCGGGATCTAGCTCTAAAATATCACCTAATTTTCTAAGAAATTTTGTGGTACTTTCCATTCCAATTGGTGCTTGTAGATAGGGCTTTCCAAGTACTTCACATAACCCTCTTCCGAATTCGCGGTACATGCAGATGTTTGCGTCTGCATTCACTAAACCCCGCATTTCAGCCAAATGCGCGCCCAAAGGCATTACCATATTTACTTCAGCACCGATGCCTTCAACTAATCGCCGTATTTCTGCAAGGTCGCTTGGCATATTAAAAGTACCATACATGGGCCCGAGTATATTTACACGGGGCTTTGAGTCCTCCGGCCTTTTCTTTTCTGGTGGCATTCGTCCCTTTGTCATTCCAAACTCAGTAAAGATCCACGTCATTGCTCTGTCGGCACACTGCCACTGGTCTTCATCGATCGTCCTTGGCAAAAACCTTTGGATTGAAGTACCTTGAGGGGTAACTCCGCCGCCTATCATTTCGGCAATTGATCCTGTAACAACAACTGCAGGAAGTGCTGGGTCTAAAGTCTTCCAAGCCCTCTTCATTGCCCCCTCTGTTCCATCTCTACCGAGCTCCTCTTCACCAAGCCCTGTGACTACGATTGGTAATTCATGCGGAGGTAGCCCGTCGGTATAGTGCATAACTGAAGTTACAGGTAAATTTTCACACCCAACTGGACCATCAATAACTACTTGCAGGCCTTTAACAGCGCAAAATGCGTAAACCGCTCCCCAATATCCACCTGCTCGATCATGATCCTGAATTAACATTAGATCATCTCCGCTGCTTTTGCCGCGCGAGCAGCCTTTTCAAGCTTTTTCAAATTCTGAGCGCGAAACTCTGGCCTCAAATTGGGCTCTCCCTCCCAAACGCCAGATGAATCTGCTGAACCTACGCCTTCAAAAAAGTTTTGCAGGCTTTGCATTTTCTCAGAGTTATTTAAAACTCCATTTACTAATTGGTTAAAGCTTCCAGCACCAGCTTGTCCCATCAGTGGCCTTGCTGACACCAAATTGGTAAAATAAAGTGCTGATTTTCCTTTTTGCTTAAAATGCTGAACCAATGGAGTTGTTCCTATAGCCAAATCTGGCTCAAGTGCTTCAGCAGCGGATACGTCATCTTCAAGTGATGCACGAAACTTAACAACAGCTCCTTTTGCCTCTAGCCATTGAGCGTCTTGTTCAGCCATAGAGGTGCGAGGACATGCCGTTCCAACGTAAGGAACATCAATCCCATTTTCACAAAGTAGTCTGGCAACGATTAATTCGCTTCCTTCATAACCAGAAACGGTAATTCGCCCTTTAATTTTATTATCTTTTAAGGACTTTTTAATATTTGGTAACACAGCATTCTTTGCTGCAGAAATTTTTGTTTTTGAAACTCCAAAAACATCGCCGACAGCTTCTAACCACGATGCTGTACCTTCATATCCAACCGGAGCACTACCAATGCTTGGCCTTCCAGCAGCATCAAATTCTCGCATAGTAGCAGTGTAAAAAGGATGGATGGCGGCTACGGCACTGCAATCCAAAGCTGCATACATTTCTCTCCATTCTCGAGCTGGCAAAACAGGCCCAGCCGCTAAGTCCATTGGTGCCAACATTGACCCTATCACCATTGGATCCGCTGGAAACATTTCCCCAAGAATAGCTAAAGTTGGACGATCACTGGTACCAGAAGTTGGAGAAGCAACAGGCCCAGCTTCAACTTCTTGGCGCGCGAAATTTAGCATCGCCCCAGCAAGTATATCCTTTGCCTCGGCATGAGTAGGAACGCCAAAACCTGGGACATCAATTCCAATTATTCTAACACCGTTTATTTCGTTAGGGAGCAACCGAAGTGGGACTCCACTCGCTGTTGGAACACAAAGATTTGTTACTACTATTGCATCATAATTACTTGGATCAGCCATATCATGCACTGCGTCTCTAATATCTTCAAATAGTTTCCCAGTGACCAAGGACTCTGAATTGAAGGGAACATATCCAACTGATCGCCTCGCACCATAAAAGTGACTAACAAAACTCAATCCGTAGACACAACACGCAGAGCCCGATAACACTGTTGCTACTCTTTTCATTCTCAATCCTACACGAAGAGAACCGAAAGCTGGGCACATGGATTGTGGCTTATCGTGAGGACCTAATGGGTAATCTTTTTCGTATTTTTTAAGTATCTCAGCATTTTTGTTATTTGAAAGAGCAGACAGCTGCGTAGAATTTGAATGACAACCAATTTCAGGTGCATCACCAACTTCATTAGCCTGAAGATCGTCGTTTGACTCTTTCGGAGAGATTAGTTCAGCCGAAGAGGCGTCGTCATATGTGATTTCTTTTCCCATTAAGCCTCGTCGTAAACTACTTCTAAGGAAACTTTAGGTTTTGCATTCTTACCGCGCATATCAACGTCTGTCGCAGGAACTAGCGTGAAATCAGCTCCCGTATCCTTACTATCAAAAAGATTCAAAAGACCATCTGAGTCCAAAGGCGTTGGCCGCATCGGGGGCGCACCAGCCACTGCCTCAGCCAATTCAGTAAAAAGGTCACCCCATTGACTCTGCGATGTACCTACAATTTGGTAATTAGCTGATTTTTTCCTAAGATCGTCATCTTGTGGTATCGAAGCTAGAACCGGTATATCAACAGCTTTTGCAAAAGCCGCTGCCTCTCCACTTCCGTCATCTTTATTAATTACTAAGCCAGCAACCCCAACGTTTCCTCCTAGTTTTCGAAAATACTCAACAGCTGAACAAACGTTGTTGGCGACATATAAAGATTGTAAATCGTTTGAACCGACTAAAATAACCTTTTGCGCCATATCTCGCGCAATTGGTAACCCAAAACCTCCGCACACAACGTCGCCAAGAAAATCCAAAAGGACATAGTCAAAATCCCAATCATGAAAGCCAAGTTTTTCTAGCAGCTCAAACCCATGGATAATCCCTCGCCCACCACAGCCTCGCCCAACTTCAGGTCCACCAAGCTCCATTGCAAAGACACCACCCCTTTTGAAGCATACGTCACCTATTTTAACTTCCTCCCCAGCTAATTTTTTCTTAGTCGAGGTTTCGATTATTGTGGGACATGCTTTTCCACCAAAAAGAAGTGAAGTTGTGTCGGATTTTGGATCGCAACCTATAAGAAGGACACGCTTTCCGAGTTCAGCCATCATATGTGAAAGATTTGCCAAAGTGAATGACTTACCAATACCACCTTTACCATAAATAGCTACAATTTGAGTTTTCTTTGTGGGCTCACTGGGCTCCTCATCGGCTTTGATATCAGCCAAATCCATATTAGCCTCTTCCCTTAAACGCGAAGAATAATCTTTTAAATTTGGCACATCATCTTTCATTGTAGATTTCCCCAGTCCAATACCATTTTACTACAACTTTCATCTTCAAAAGCTGTCCGATAGGCCCATGCAGCATCTTCTGCAGGCGCTCGATTAGTAATTAAGCCATCAAGAGAAAGATGACCTTCTTCCACCATTGAATTAACAGCCCGCATATCAGCCTGTTTCCATTCAGCTGATATGCGTATTTTAATTTCCTTCATAAATGCTTGAGGAAAGGCAAAATTTATTCGGTCAGCATAAAAACCGGCTAGTACAATCTCTGCTCCAACAGCGCAGCGGCCAATCCAATCATCTAATAAATCTGACCTTCCAGAGGCATCAAAGACACAAGTATAATTATTTTTCGCATCCTCATTTGGATGCAACACCTCATATCCAGAAGCTCCTTCTGTCCGCTTTTCGTCAATTTCCCAGACGGTGGGAGGTTTACCCCCAGCAATTATTGTAATTCGCGCTAACAGTCGACCAAGAGCACCATGACCAATAATTAAATCAGGAAATTTAGCATCAGGACCTGTGAGGGCATGCCTTGCTGTTGCCGCCAGGGCATATAAGACACCCTTCTCACCAATCTCGTTATTTATCTTAGTAACGCGTTTCACCGGTGTTATTAAATGGCGGGCGGAGCCGCCAAAAAGGCCTTTGGCGTCGATAAACCCGTTTGATCCAGGAACAAAAACTAAATCACCAACCTTCAAAGAAGCGCCCTTTGGAACTTCCAATATTTCTCCAACCGCCTCATAGCCAGGTACTAAAGGATATCCCAAACCCGGAAACGGTGGCATAGCGCCTGACCATAATAATTTCTCTGTTCCGGTTGAAATTCCAGAATGTAAGACACGAACAACGACTTCATCCTGGCAAGGATCTTTCAACCCGACCATTTCGAGTGATAGGCGCTCAGGCTTCTCAAGAAGCACCGCGGACGTTTCCATTTACCCTCCGTAATAATCATACGAGAAAGAGTCGTTTTATCAGTGACAGTTTATATTGACATTTCAAAGTGTCAATTTTTTTTGACACTTTTTTCATTAATTTTTCTGTGCCTCGATGACCGTCGTTACGAATGGGCGCCTAGATGGAAAAATCTTAATCCCCGTAAAGCCATTTTTCTGCAATAAATCAGATATTTGCGATGGAGATCTAGTTTTTCCCGTCTTCATTGCATAGGTATATGTAGCAAAGTACGTATCACCCCATTTATTTGGGATTATCTCACCCAACATCGGCTCTGAAATAACTATCCTTCCGCCCATGGGCAAAGAAGAATAAATTTTCATGAGAAGATCAGAAACCGTATCGTCATTATGATCATATAAAACACGTATACATGAAATTGTATCAAACCCCATTGGAATCTCATCTGTAAAAAAAGAACCAGGTATAAATTTAAGGAACTGATTTTCAACATTTGAGCTGGGAACATCAAAAATACTTACTTTAACTGATGGATGCTTTTTAACCAATTCTTTTGCAAAAGCACCGCTACCCCCACCAACATCTAACCATTTTGTTCCTTTACTTATTTTGATGCTGGCCATGGTATCTCGCGCCACCATAAATTGAGATTTTGCCATCAAATCGGAATATCGTGAAACATCTTCGCTATCCAAACTTTTAGCTTTACCAAAAACATATGGCCAAAATTTTGATAATTTTGTTTCGCTTTTTCCACTAAAAAATAAAATGGGATCAAGTAAATCTTCATAGAGAATGGAATGATGGTCTATTAATTCAATCATCCCAGGCAAACTTAGGATTAAAGCTCCCCTCCTGGCCAGAAAGATCTTTTTTGATCTCAAGTGCACCAAACCCAAAGCATATCCAGCACGACATAAGAGCTCCGTGCTTTTTATATCTATATCGATTTTTTCTGATAACTCCTGAATAGTTAGTGCATTTATCTCAAGATGCTCTAAAGCACCCGATTTAACGAAGGTTAATAAAATTTGAGTATCGACAAAGCCTGTCATTAGTTGGAAAATCGCTTCCCCTTCTTTTCTGGCTACTCGTGATGTTAAAGGAAGCCGCGCCAAAAAATCTTGAATACGTATATTTTTTATTAATTTATTTTTTTGATTATACCACCAACCTAAAAGCCGTGTGCTTAAATCAAATCGCGAACTGCGCTGAGCCATTTTAAACAATTATTTTTGAGTCGTTTATTTCCAACATTTTGGCCGCCTGCATTTTAACAAGCTGGGCAAGCTCTCCCTCTCCCGGGCAAGAAGGTATAGAAGAAATGGCACCGGCCAAAATATCTTGAAGATGTTGCTTTGCACCTTCAATCCCAAATTCGCGGATCGCATTCGGACGATTATTTTTCTCGTCCTGACCCATACTTTTACCAGATTTAATATCATCGCCAAGTACATCTATAAGATCATCAGCCACCTGGAAGGCCTCCCCTATTCGTGCTCCAAGCTCAAACCAAGGCTCCGGATCATGGCCAGCAGAGGCTGCGCCCATTTGTGTTGCGGCAATAAATAAAGCCCCGGTCTTAGACATATGGTAAGACTTCAAGTCAATATTAGCTTCGTTTTCCCAACCCTGACCGGCACAGATACCATGTGGGAAACCGGCATATTTCGATAAACAGAGAGTTAAATTTGCAGATCGTTCTTGCGAATACTTTGATGCAGATGCCAAGCAACTAAAGGCGTTTATGATTAAACTATCGCCAGCTAGAACAGCTGTGCTTTCACTGTATGCTTTATGAACTGTAGGCTTTCCCCTTCTGATAACTCCGTCATCAAAACAAGGCAAATCATCATGCACCAGACTTGCACAATGTATCATTTCCAGAGCACTTCCTGCGGCATCTGTAATTTCAGGAATGTCGTCACCACATGCCTTAGCAACTGAAATCAGGATAGTCGGCCTTATCCTGGCACCACCAGGAAAAACTGAGTAATCTATAGCACTTCTGAGACTTTCAGGAAACTTACCTATCAAAGATGAAGAGCATAAGTTTTTCTGAATTGCCTCCTCTATCCTTGATATCAAGAGACGAAATCCTTGTGACAATAATTATTTACATACTGTAAATTATTCTGGACATATATTGAGTTAGAGTCAACAATTCATTATGGCTAAGGATATATCCATACTTGCTAAACGCAAAAATATTGCTGTAGTTGGTGCCGGAATTGGGGGACTTGTATCAGCACTAAAGTTATCCAATGATGGCTATCAGGTTAAAGTATTTGAAAGCTCGAATTATCCTGGTGGGAAAATACGAACACTCGATTGCTCTAAAGGGCCCGTAAATATAGGCCCAACCGTTCTAACGATGCTCTCCATTTTCCAAAATCTTTTCGAAGAAGTTGGCGAAAACATTTTTGAACACCTTGAGTTAAAACAGCAAAAAATTTTAGCGCGGCATTGGTGGTCGGATGGTACCGAATTTGACCTATTTGCAAATAAAGATGACGCATTCAACGAAGTTAGAAGAATATTTGGGTCCAACGCGGGAGAACAATTCATAAGATTTTTCAATTCGACAGAGAAAATGTTCGACTGTTTTGAAAAACCTATTATGAAAAGTTCTTCACCTGCTGCGTTAGAAATCTTAAAAGAAATTTGTAAAAATCCTAAAATTATAACTGCTCTAATTCCATTCTTAACTTTAAATAAATACCTAGAAAGTAAATTTTCTGAGCCAAAGCTACAGCAATTATTTGGAAGGTATTCAACATATGTTGGCGGATCTCCTCTTTTTTCTCCAGCGCTAATGTCACTTGTATGGCAGGCTGAAGCAAGAGGGGTTTGGACCGTTAAAGGAGGCATCAGCGCAGTTGCGAAAGCAATTGAAAAGTTGGCTATCGATCGAGGAGTGGAATTTGTTTACGGTCGTAAAGTTGTTGAAATAAAAAAATCAAACTTTCTCGTAAATGAGCTATGCCTTGACGATGGAACATGCCATGCAGCAGATGCAGTAGTTTTCAACGGTGACCCCAGAGCATTGGCCGTGGGCCTATTAGGCGATGATTTAAAAAATATTGCAGATAAAACACGAAATTCAAATAGGAGTTTGTCTGCTAACGTTTGGGGCTTTGAGGCGAACGCAATCAATAAAAACCTTGTGCATCACAACGTATTCTTTTCCGACGAAGTAAACTCAGAGTTTTATGCAATCGAAAAAGGCCAGATACCTTTAGATCCAACTTTATATATCTGTGCCCAAGATCGCGAAGAAACAGACAAAAAACAGAAGACTGAACGTTTTGAAATAATTCTCAATGCACCTCCTCTTTCAAAACGTAAACCAAATAAAAAGGATTTCGAAATATGCAAATCAGTAACCTTGGAACGTTTCAAAAATTTTGGTCTCAATTTTCAAGTAGATTTGGAAAGAAGAAATCTTACTACGCCAAAAGATTTCAACGATCTTTTTCCAGCGACAGAAGGTTCACTGTACGGGCAGAGCCCACATGGAATGATGGCAACGTTTCAACGCCCAAAATGCGTGACGTCGATAGCGAACCTGTTCCTAGTGGGAGGAGGGGTGCATCCAGGAGCTGGAGTTCCGATGGCAACCCTATCCGCACTGCTCGCGGTAGAGGAGATGAAAACGAGCCAAATTTTAATTTAAATGTTCCACCAAATGGATATGCTTGGTGGTACATTGACGGAGTTGAGCCAAACTCGGGTCAGGCAGTTTCCGTAATAGCGTTCATCGGTTCAGTTTTTTCTCCCTGGTACAAGTGGTCTGGAAGGAAAAAACCTCAAAATAACGTGTGCTTGAACGTTGCTACCTATGGTAAAAAAAGCCGTTTTACAATGACAGACAGAGGCCAGAGTGCACTAATCCAGGAAAATCATAAGCTAACTATTGGACCGTCTTCTCTAATTTGGGACAATTCAAAGAAACAATTAATAATACATATCGACGAAATAAGTAGTTTACCCTTAATCACAAGGCTTAAGGGAACAATCACTTTAAAACCCTCTGGCATAACGAATGTTGAATTACCTCTAACAAAAGAAGGAACACACGTCTGGCGACCCTTTGCTCCCACAGCCAAAATCGAGGTAAATCTAAACAGACCAGAGTGGCAGTGGGAAGGTCACGGTTATTTTGATGCTAATTTTGGCACTAGAGCATTAGAGCAGGATTTTGACTACTGGACTTGGGGCCGATTTCCCATAGGAAAAGGTACCTCATGTTTCTATGACTTGGAATTACGCAGCAAAGAAAATTATCAATTTGAATATCATTTCAAAAGTGATGGTTTGGTTGAAAAAATTACTGATGCTCCCAAAAACTCAAGATTTTCAAGATCCCTGTGGGGGATAAAGCGACAAACGAGATGTGATAGAAACTTTAAACCAAAACAAGAAAAAAGCCTCTTGGATGCCCCGTTTTATAGTCGAGCAACTGTTTCAACAAGGATCAAAGGCACAAAGACATTAGGTGTTTTCGAAGCTTTAGACTTGAGACGGTTTAGAAACCCACTACTAATGTTTATTTTAGCGGTACGAGTGCCCCGCCGAAAATTGTGGAAGTAAAGATAGTAAAAGATTGGTGCTAAAGCTTAACCACTCAAATCTGAGAGCCTTTGCTCTAGTCGATTAATCCGTTTCTTCATTACATCGTAGTAGTAAGCCGTAGCAAGAGCAAATAAAAGCCAAATCCAAAACGGAGTGGATACCGAAAAACTTAATAATTCCATTTAAACCCCCAAGATTATCATTAATTATAAAATGTTAAATTAAATTTTAAATCTGTCAACTTAGGTTGTCACTTAATTTGGCGGAAAATAGCCGACTGGCTTTATTAAAAAAATACCAAGTATTTTCAAAGTTGAAAGCGCCCATACTTATAGTATGAGCGCCCACCAACAGTTTGAAACTTATCTATTTTTAAAGATCAGGGTGATGAACATAAACAATAGACAAATTCCGCGTCGAGTTTCCCCTAAACGAAGTCATCCTTGTACGTAGGCTTTAGCTCGACACGTCCATATAAATAAAATTTTAAAAAAGTGTCAATTATTTTTTACACTTTTTCGTAAAATTTCCGTCACGGAATTTTACCTTTTTATTCAAGGGTGTTTACATTCAAAATAGATTGTAAGCCCTGAATATTTTCTTATTTTGATTTTGTTTGAATTTGAATTATATCAAAGTTAGCGGTGTTACCAATTTGAAAAATATCAATAATTTTTTAACATGTATGATAAATCCAAATTAAACGAATACAAATTCAGAGCGGTTGTATCATTATTTTTGCTGTGTTTAATTTCTTATTTAGTTGTAGTTCGTGGGCCAAGTGATCCAGGGATCTTTGAAATTGGTTTTATAGGGGGCCTATTTTCTTTTTTGTCATTTCTACATTCTATTTGGTCAATCATACTGATTCTCAAAGAGGAACATTCTAAACAATGAGTTTGGAACGGGACATATACAAAATTTATTTAGAGGGACCTTACGATTGGCTAAACCCAGTAGATATGTTCACAGAATTCCTGACTGATACATCGGCAGGCTCTTGGTCCAGTAAATCCCACGAAGACAAAGTTTATGAGATAACTCGCCAATATCCTAACTTAAGCTTTCAGGATATTGACGCTATAATAAAAAGGCAACAAAAGTTACGAGGCATTTCTTAGTAAAATTCATTGCTACTCCGCAGCTATTGGCCTAGACAGTTTATCCATTTCTAACGACACTAGATTGTCATCAAATTGCCCACCTAGCTCCTTAAGAGCAGTACCAAATCGTTCGATAATTTCCGATATTGCTTCATCGTTTAGTAGGTTCAGAATACCTACCCTGATTTGTACAGGTTCGGAAAGTGTAGGCCAAATGCCAAAATTGTCTGACCGGCAATGCTGTACAAATTCCATCTCACGTCCTGAAAGGTTTTTTGGCAAATTTAATACCACTAAAGAAGTCATGTTCGATGTTACATCACATCCCATTGCTCTGAATGCACCACTTAGAACTTTTTCAAATTTAGCATATTTTGCTGCCCTATTCGAAATTCCCTCCTGCAACGTTAACCGGAGAGCTTCGTGAAACGCTGCAACAGCATAAGCAGAATGTGTTCTGTGATACGAGCCCTTATCGACGTCCAAGCCATCAATGATGGCCCAATGTCTTGCTTCAAGAATTGGATTATGAACAAACGATCTTGCGCCTCCAGTCTTTAAAACGTCAATATATTTATCAGAAAAACTAACTGGGGCGTAAGTTAGGGGAAGGCAACAAATGCCTTTTTGTGGGCATGAAGCCCAGGCAACTACTCCAGGGTAATCATCAATTCTAAAATCGCCAACTCCTAACGAGCTCACTGCGTCTACAAGACCCAAAACTCCGTGCTTTTCACAAGAATCTGAAAAAGCTTTTATATCATTCACACGACCTGAACCCGTCTCATAGTGTGCCATAAACGCCCATTTAGGTTGATGGGCCTTAATACAGCTTTCTATTGTTTCTTTATTGACTGATTGACCATGTGGCACGTTAACAATTTTTACACTTTTAGCATCTGGATCTAGAGGGTTTGCACCTAATTCTTCTTCTGTTGCAGCCTTCATCCGCAGGGAAAGGGCGTCAATACCGGAAAATGTTCCGTTTACAAAAGCTACAACTTTGTCGCCAGGTTTAACTGCAGAGATCATAGCGTCCAACCCACTCCATCCGGTTCCAGCAACACCAAAAGTATGGACATTTTTTGTACCCCATACTTCCCGCAACATAACTTTACATTCTTTCATACCACGCAAAACGTCGGGTTGCATATGATCGGCGATACCCGCTTTTGTAAATTGCTCTAAAACACGTGGATCGGTATTCCCTGGTCCGGGCCCTGCCGCAAGGGTGTTTGGAATAGTAAGTTTTTCATACATCATCATACATCCTTTCTATTTGAAATAATTTAAAAATTTGAAGTTTCCACTAATTTTCCTTATGCAACCCTATCCAAAGGAGTTTCTTCGTTAAAAAAGGCTCTGCAATTTTCAAGCGCTCGAAAACCCATTTCTTCTCGTGTTTCCCTTGTGGCACTACCTAGATGCGGCAGCATAACGAGATTGGGTGCAGTCATTAGAATAGGATTAATTTTTGGCTCGCCATCAAAGACGTCAAGCCCGGCAGCTTTGATGGCTTTATTTTTTAAAGCATTTGCAAGTGCAGTTTCGTCGATAACTTCACCTCTTGCGGTATTTATCAAAATTAAATCAGGTTTTGCACAAGACAGGTTGGATGCATTAATTAAATGACGGTTTGGAGCACCTCCGGGACAATGCAAAGAAACAAAGTCACTCTCGTTTAATAAAGTTTCAACCGAACCGAATTGTTTTGCGGTATATTTTTTTAATATTTCTGAACTCACCTGCGATCGGGAAAAAATATTTATTTTCATTCCAAAGCCAAAGTGAGCGCGAGAAGCCATAGCTTGTCCAATACGACCAAAGCCAACTATCCCTAATGTCTTACCTGTAACTTTTGAACCAATCATATGAGTGGGACGCCAACCTTGCCATTCATCGGCACGGAGTTCTCTCTCACCTTCACCAGCGCGCCGAGCGGCCATTAACATAAGCGTCATGGCTATATCTGCCGTGCAGTCACTAAGCACATCTGGTGTATTAGTCACGCAAATACCTAACTTTTGAGCGCTAGTAAGGTCGATATGACTGTAGCCAACCCCATAATTACATAAAATTTTGCAACGTATGTTTTCAACTTCAAAAGTTTTTGAATTCAATATATCGGTAACTGTTGGCGAAATAGCATCATAGCTTGTCAAAGCATTACGCATATCCTCGCTACTTAATGGTATATCCTTTTCATTTAAGGTGACATCAAAGTCTTCATTTGCAGCCTCCTCAACTGCTTTTGGCCAACGCCTTGTTATCAATAATTTTGGCTTAGACATTCATATTGTCTTTCTGACTGTTCGGTGTTGAAGATTATGCGGCTCACCCCCCGGCATAAGTCTGTGTCGGCTTAATAAATTGAAAAAAACAAGATGCAAGCAAAAAAGTAATAAAAATTCGTTTTTTATTATAAAAAAGTAGTTTTATGTCGTCTGAAATTTATTTTTAAACAGAAATCTTAAAAAGAACAATAAATACTCAATTAAAAACAATATTTTATATGATTTTATAAAATGTTTGCTTAAATTAGGATTTTTTATTTTCCCGCCAAATTATAACAAAACCGGAAATTAAAATTAAAAGCACTCCCGGGAAAAGGGTATCTACTGGAAATTCGTTAAAGACGATCCAACCGATAAGAAAAGAAGTCAAAATACCAAAATAACTGAAGGGTGCCAATAAAGCCGAAGGTGCATTACGAAAAGCATACATTAAAAATACCACACCAAATCCTCCGCAAACAGCCATGGACGTAATTAAAATACCATCAATTAAGGATTTGATGGGGGAAAAACTTATCGATCCAAAAGCAAGCGCCATTGCACCAAAAGCTGCAGAAATTGCAGAATAAAGAAATAAAATTGCACTGGATATGGAACTTTTAAAACTGCGCAAAGTAATTATTGAGGAAGCATAACAAAAA
>MDTC01235822.1_pt1 | contig 13877 bp, 13 predicted proteins | sample 811181 | NCBI WGS metagenome assembly MDTC01 (sample SAMN05326644, study PRJNA326480) | marine metagenome | isolation source: seawater | place: Pacific Ocean: North | collected 2011
AAGGCGCCAAAGAACACAATTTAAAAAATGTTTCTCTTGAAATACCAAAAGAAAAGTTAGTTGTTATAACTGGCCTTTCTGGCTCTGGAAAATCATCACTAGCTTTTGATACAATTTATGCCGAGGGACAAAGAAGATATGTAGAAAGTCTTTCGTCTTATGCAAGACAATTTTTGGATAAAATGAAAAAACCAAAAGTTGATTTAATAGAGGGTTTGAGTCCAGCTATATCAATAGAGCAGAAAAATACCTCAAAGAATCCAAGATCAACTGTAGCTACAGTAACAGAAATTTACGATTACATGAGAGTTCTTTTTGCTAGGGTTGGAATTCCTTATTCTCCGTTTACAGGAAAGCCAATCGTTTCACAGCCAATAAGTGAAATGGTTGATAAGATAAAGAGGCTACCAAAAAATAGCACAATCTATCTTCTTGCTCCGATTGTTAGAGGGCGTAAAGGAGAATATAAAAAAGAAATTTTGAATTACAAAAAAAGAGGTTTTACAAAAATTAAAGTAGACGGAAAATACCTTAATATAGATGAGTTTCCAAATTTAAATAAAAAACTTAAACATGAAATTTCAATTATTGTAGATAGAGTGATTCTGAATTCTAGCCTTGGGAATAGATTGGCCGATAGCGTTGAAACAGCGGTCAATCTCTCTAATGGGCTTCTAGTAGTCGAATACGAAAATGAAACACTGCCTAAAAAATTTAGAAAACGTGAAACTATTACTTTTTCTTCAAAATTTTCATGTCCAGAAAGTGGTTTCACAATTGAAGAAATAGAACCTAGACTTTTTTCCTTCAATTCCCCCTATGGTGCATGTGAAGAATGCGAAGGTATTGGACATAACCTTAATGTTGATCCAAATTTAGTAGTTTCTGATCAAAAGAAAAGTCTTCAAGATGGTGCGATTGAACCTTGGGCTAAATCTACATCGATGTATTACGCGCAGACTTTAGCATCAATTGCTAAACATTATAAAATATCAATGACAGACTCATGGAAGAAAATTCCAAAGAAAATTCAGGATATAATTTTATACGGTTCAGACGAAGAAGAGATAAAGTTTTCCTACGATGATGGATATGAAGCCTACACGACTACAAAAACATTTGAAGGAGTCGTTAATAACCTTGAAAGACGTTATTTAGAAACAGATAGTGAGTGGAAACGAGAGGAAATATCACAATATCAAAGTGAGACAGCCTGTGAAAAATGTAAAGGAATGAGACTCAAAGATGAGGCGCTATGCGTAAAAATTAATACATTGAATATAAGTGAAGTTACAGAACAGTCTATTGATGACGCTCAAAAATGGTTTGAAAATTTACAAAATGTATTAACTGAACGTGAAAATAAAATTGCACAACATATTTTAAAAGAAATAAACGAAAGACTAAACTTTCTTTTAAATGTTGGTTTAAATTATTTGACTTTATCCAGAGAGTCAGGAACGTTATCTGGTGGAGAAGCACAAAGAATAAGGTTGGCTTCTCAAATCGGGTCAGGTCTTACTGGAGTTTTATATGTTCTAGATGAGCCTTCAATTGGTTTGCATCAAAGGGACAATAAAAAATTGATTAAAGCGCTAAAAAAATTAAGAGACCTAGGTAACACTGTAATTGTTGTTGAGCATGATATCGAAACTATGGAAAATTCAGATCACATTATTGATATTGGACCTGAAGCTGGATTAAATGGAGGGCAAATAGTAGCTGATGGTACTGTCAAAGAGATTATTTCTAATGAAAAAAGTATAACTGGTGACTATTTGTCTGGAAAAAAATTTATAGCAATTCCTAAAAAAAGAAGATTAGCAAAAAATGGAAGGTTTATTGAAATTAGTGGTGCGAGTGGAAATAATTTAAAAAAAGTAAATTTAAAGATACCCGTCGGAACTTTTACTTGTGTAACTGGAGTTTCCGGTAGTGGTAAATCAACTTTAATTTTACATACTTTATATAATGCTTTCAATTTAATGCTAAATAAAAATAAAAGTCGTAAAGTACCAAAAGCGTTTACTGGTTTTAAAGGAACGGAATTAATAGACAAAATAATTGATATTGATCAATCACCAATCGGAAGAACTCCTAGATCTAATCCAGCAACCTATACAGGTGCATTTGGTCCTATTAGAGAATGGTTTGCAGGTTTACCTGAGTCAAAGGCTAGAGGGTATAAAGTTGGTAGATATTCTTTTAATGTTAAAGGAGGAAGATGTGAAACATGCGAGGGGGATGGTGTTATCACCTATGAGATGCATTTTTTACCTGATGTATTTATTCCCTGTGATACTTGCAAGGGGGCGAGGTATAATAGAGAAACATTAGAAATTAGATTCAAAAACAAAAATATTGCTGATGTTCTAGATATGACTGTTGATGAAGGTTGTGAATTTTTTGAAAATATACAGAATATAAGGTCCAAATTAATTACTTTAAAACATGTTGGACTTGGATATATGAAAATTGGTCAGCAGGCTACTACACTTTCTGGTGGAGAAGCTCAGAGAATAAAACTTGCTAAGGAACTATCGAAAAGACCGACTGGTAGAACTTTATATATTTTAGATGAACCAACAACAGGATTACACTCACACGATATTAAAAAATTGTTAGAGATTCTTCAGGCATTTGCAAATACTGGGAATACAGTTGTAGTGATTGAGCATAATTTAGATGTTATTAAAACAGCTGACCATATTATTGATATGGGACCAGAGGGTGGAGTTAATGGTGGAAAAATTATAGCTGAAGGCACTCCAGAAAAAGTTTCAACGATAAAAGAGAGTTATACAGGCAAATTTATTAAGGAAATTATGGGTGAAAACACGATGAAAAAAACTGCCTGATAATGTAATTTATGTTATAAGAGAATCATGACAAGTATATTGCAATCATTATCAAAAACCGTTCATATTTCTCTAGGTTTAGCTATTTTATTATTTTTAGGCTTGCATTTTTTTGGAGATGGATTTTCCATTGATACACTATTTTGGAGCTGGTTGTTTAGGTACATTCATGTTCTTGTAGCAATAATGTGGATTGGATTATTGTGGTATTTTAATTTTGTTCAAATTCCCAATATGTCTAAAATTCCAGACGAACAAAAACCTGCTATAGGTAAAGTTATTGCCCCTGCAGCGCTTTTTTACTTTAGGTGGGCTGCTGCAGTAACAGTTCTATCAGGATTAATTTTAGCTTGGATTAATGGATATGTTCATAGCGCAATGATACTTGGACTAGACGGGTCTGGAGGAAAAAACACAGCTATCGGTATTGGAATGTGGTTAGGATTGATAATGGATTATAATGTTTGGTTTGTAATTTGGCCAAACCAAAAAAAAGCGCTAGGAATTGTTGAAAGCTCTCCAGAAGAGAAAGCGGCTTCAGCTAAAACTGCTATGTTGTTCTCAAGAACAAATACACTTCTCTCTATGCCAATGTTATTATCAATGGTAGCCGCGCAAAATCTTTATTAATTTTAAGGAACTATTTTCTCTTCTTCTTTTTCAATAGTTTTATAATTAACCTTAAAATATTTTAGAATTGGTGAAGCAACAAATATTGATGAGTATGTTCCTATTAAAACACCTAAAATCATAGCAAAAGAAAAGCCTCTTAATATTTCACCGCCCAAAATAAAAATTGAAAATAACGCAAGTAAAGTAGTGACAGATGTAATAATTGTTCGTGCAAGAGTTTCGTTAATCGATAAATTTGCAATATCACTAATATTTAATTTGTGAAATTTGCCAAGATTTTCTCTTATTCTGTCATATATTACTACTGTGTCGTTCATTGAATAACCAACAATTGTGAGAACAGCAGCAATAATTGAAAGATTTATCTCTAAAGATAAAAGAGAAAAAATACCAAGTGTAATCGTTACGTCATGAAATAATGCAATAATTGAGCCAATACTAAATTGCCATTCGAACCTAACCCAAATATAAAAAAGCATAGCTGCCAAAGATAAGGAAATTGCAATTATTCCAGATTGTAAAAGTTCAGCACTCACTTTGGGACCAACATTTTCTACTCGTCTAAAATTTACCTCAGAATTTAAATTATCTGATAAATTTTTTTTAATTTCAGGGATGAGTTTATTATTGTCACCTTTTTGTTCAATTTTAATTAAATAATCCCCTTCTTTACCAAATTTTTTAACGTTGACATCTCCTAAATTCATATTTTTAAGGGTATCTCTTATTAAAGAAACTTCTGTATTATTAGATCTCAGTTCAATAAGTGTGCCTCCTTTAAAATCAATTCCATAGTTTAAGCCTTTAATTGAAATTAGACTAATGCTCAAAAAAAATAAAATTAATGAAAAAATATTTGCATTCCTAAACTTTGAAGAAAAATTATAATTAGTCATTAAATTTTTATCTCTTTGTTCTTAGTATTTAAAACTACAAGCGAGGTAAGATGTCTAGCTAGAAAATATGCGGTAAAAAGAGTTGTAATAATCCCAATTCCTAATGTAATTGCAAATCCTTTAACTGGTCCTGATCCAAATGCAAACAAAATTATAGCTGCAATTAAAGTTGTTATATTTGCATCTAAGACTGTAATTTTTGCTCTAGTATACCCAGAGTCAAAAGCATGAATAATTGATTTTTCTGTTTTTAATTCTTCTCTTATTCTCTCAAAAATTAAAACGTTGGCATCTACTGCCATGCCCACAGTTAAAATGATGCCTGCAATACCGGGCAAGGTTAGTGTTGCTTCTAAAATTGTAAGAACACCAATTAGCATTAGTAAATTAGCAATTAAAGCAGTGTTGGCAATAAGGCCAAAAACTCTGTACTTATAAAGCATAAACAAGATAACTAAAATAAAACCTACGATTAAAGATGTTAATCCAGATTTAATTGAGTCTTCTCCTAAATCTGGTCCTACCGTTCTTTCTTCCACAACGAGCAAAGGAGTCGGTAAAGCACCAGAGCGAAGTAGTAAAGCTAAATCAGTTGCCTCTTGAAAAGAAAAATTTCCTGAAATCATTCCATTTCCTGATGTGATTGGTTCATTAATATTAGGTGCACTTACAATTTCACCATCTAAGACTATTGCTAGTCTTTTACCCACATTGTCTGTAGTTGCTCTTCCAAATTTTTGAGCCCCTAATCTATCTAAAGTAAATGATACAGTTGGTTCATTATTTTGATTTTGAATACTGGGTTGAGCATCAATTAAATTTTCACCACTCATTATAATTCTTTTACTGATACTAAGTTTTTCCCCGTTTTCGGAAATTAATTCATCAGTGCCAAATTCATTATTATCTGAAACAAGTCTAAAATTTAATTGTGCAGTTTTGCCTAATAAGGCTTTAATTCGTTCAGGGTCTTTTAACCCTGGTAATTCAACAAGTATTCTTTTTTCACCTCTTTGAAGTATTGTAGGTTCTTTAGTTCCTACATCATCTATTCTTCGTCTTACAATTTCAATTGATTGTTTTAATGCTGAATTATTAATAGTAAGTAAACCAAATTTTGAAAAAAATATCTCAATTTGATTATTTTTATTTTTTTTATACTCTAATTCAAAAGATCTATAATTATCAATAAAAGGATTAACAAGATTATCTTTTCTTGAATTAAATAATAAATCAAATTTTTCAATATTATCAATAGTTAAAAATAGACTTTTTTCATTGATCTTAAAATTATTATAATTTATCTCATTATCTTTAAGTAATTTTTTAATAGGAATAACTTTAGATTGAATTTTTTCTTTAATTAAATTATCAGAATTAATTTCCAATAATAAATATGATCCTCCTTGAAGATCTAATCCTAAATTAATTTTTTTTTCTATTAATTGATTATTTTTGCTTTGAAAATTTAAAATTGAAAATGCAGCAATTAAAAAAAATAGAAGGTAGATTATTAAAACATTTATTTTAGAAAAATTTAACACGAAAAAGAATTATTTTTTAATTTCTTCTTTTTTAAGCAAGCTTGTAATTGTAGACCTTATTATTTGGACTTTGGTGTTTTCTCCAATTGTTACTTCAATACGATCATCCTCCATTACTCTATCAACTATACCTATAATTCCACCTGAGGTTATAACTTCATCACCTCGTTTTAAATTTTCTACCATTACTTTATGATCTTTAACTCTTTTTTGCTGAGGTCTTATTAAAAAGAAATAAAATATTATAAAGATTAATATTAAAGGTATAAACTGTGCTATTCCTTGTCCATTCATGAAAAAATAAATATATGAAAAACTTTAGATAAACAAGTAAATTATAATTAAATTTTATCTAGATTATTCATGTATTTTTTTAACACATTTGGGATAGTAATTGTTCCATCTTTATTTTGATTATTTTCCAACAATGCGATCATAAGTCTTCCTACAGCTAAACCAGAACCATTAAGTGTTCCCACAAATTCATTTCCATTTTCAGATTTATATTTAGCAACCATTCTTCTGGCTTGAAAAGTTCCACAAGATGAACAGCTTGAAATTTCCCTATATTTCTTCTCAGAGGGAATCCAGGCCTCAATATCATAAGTTTTTTCAGCGCTGAATCCCATATCTCCTGATGAAAGCAAAACAACTCTATAGGGGATATCTAGTTTAACTAAAATTTGTTCAGCACAATTTAACATCCTCTCTAATTCATCAATGCATTTATTAGGTTCAACTATACTTACTAGTTCAACTTTATAAAATTGGTGTTGTCTGATTATGCCCTTTGTATCTTTGCCATAACTCCCGGCTTCCTTTCTGAAACATGGCGTCGAAGCAACAAATCTCATAGGTAATTGTTTTTTTTCAATAATTGATTTTCTTACTAAATTTGTCAATACTACTTCCGCAGTTGGTATCAAAAATTTTCTTTGATCTGTATTATTAAATTTAATTTCAAACTGATCATCCTCAAATTTAGGAAGCTGGCCAGTTCCAAACATTACATCTTCATTTACAATTAACGGTGGAGAAATTTCCATATATTTAAATTCATTCACATGTATATCCAGCATAAAATTTATTAAAGCCCTTTCAAGTAAAGCAAACTTATCTTTTAAAACTACAAATCTTGCACCTGAAAGTTTTATTGATGTATCAAAATCAATTGCGTTGTCTTTGGATCCGAGTTCTACGTGAGATTTAGAATTAAATGTGAAATCTCTAATTTTTCCAACTTTTTTAATTAATTTATTTGATTTATCATCTTTACCTAAAGGGACGTCATCAAGTGGTAAATTTGGAAGGGAGTGAATGATTTTATCTAATTCTAGTTGTGTGTTATTTTGCTTTTTAATTAAAATTGAAATCTCTTCAGAAATTTTTTTTGATTTACTAAAATTTATTTGATCTTTAGATTTAGATAAAGATTTTTTTTCTTGTTCTAGTTTTTCTTTTTTGCTAATTAAATCCCTGTTAAATAGATCTTTCTTATTAAAGTCTTCACTATCAAAATCAACGTTTCTATCTTTAAATTTTTTTTTAAGAATATCTAAATTTTTCCTTAAATCTTTTAAATTATGCATCTTCTAAATTTTCTTTTTTATCTTTTTTTTCCGTAAATTTAACAGTTATTATAGATAACTCATAAAGCAATAAAAGCGGTATTGCCAGACCTACTTGTGTGATTGGGTCAGGAGGTGTTAAAATTGCTGCTAGTGTAAAAATAATTACCACTACATATCTTCTTGTATTTTTTAAGTATTCAGAATTTACTACTCCTATTCTTGCTAACAAATTAAGTAATATTGGCAATTGAAAACTTATTCCAAAAGCGAAAATTAATCTCATAATTAAAGATAAATATTCATTTACTTTTGCCTCCAGTTGAATGGGTAAACTAGTACTTGAACCAATGGACTCGAAAGATAAAAAAAATTTAATTGCCAAAGGCATTACTAAATAATAAACAAGAATTCCTCCAAACAAAAAAAGTATTGGGGTAAAAATTAAATATGGTAACAAAGCCTTTTTTTCATTTTTATATAAGCCCGGAGCAATAAACTTATAAATTTGAATAAGCAAAATTGGGCTTCCTAAAAATACAGCTGAAAAAAAAGCAACTTTTAGATAAGTTATAAAAGTTTCATGTAATGCTGTAAAAATTAAACGCCTTGAAGTAGAGTCATCTTTTACAGCTTCAGCATATGGACTTACTAAAAAAGAATAAATATGCTCGGCAAAAGTGTAAGATAGTATAAATATAATTATAATAAAAAAAATTGATTTAATTAGTCTAGATCGTAATTCTATAAAGTGACTTGTAAATGAATTATTATCACTCATTATCTTTTTTATTATTTTTTTTCTCTATATCTTCTTCAACATCAATATTTTCTGAAACAGATGACAATTCTCTTTGAAAATTACTAAGAGTATTTTTTAATTTTCCAAAATAAGATCCAATTTTTTTTAAAGCTATTGGAAATTCTTTTGGCCCTAAAACTAGTATTGCAATAATAACTATCGATAAAATCTCTAACCAACCAATTTGAGGCATATTAGATTATTTATTTTCAGAATTAGAGTTATCTGAATTTTGATTGGTACTATCGTTTGAATCGTTTGAAGATTTGTCATCAGACATACCTTTTTTGAAACTTTTAATACCTTTTGCAAGATCACCCATTATACTCGATATTTTTCCTTTGCCAAAAAGGATCACTACTAAAATTGCGATTATTATTATACCTGTCCAACCAATGTTTCCCATATTCAATCTATATACAATAATTTAGAGTAAATAAATACGTTTATTTTTCCTCATCCGGTGCTTTTTTTATAGCATCATCAATATCTTCGTAAATGTTGTTTTTACTTTTATCGATCGATTGTTCTTTAAAAAATTTACCAGTACCAAAAATTGATTTATCAATACTTGAAGTATCTATGAGTCCTGCTGACCCAAGCTCATCAACAGTTGGTAAATCAGATAATTTTTGAATATTAAAATGATTTAAAAAATTCTCAGTAGTTGCATATAATATTGGTTTGCCTGGGACGTCTTTTCTACCGGCTGGCCTTACCCAATTTAATTCAAGTAATGTTTCTAAAGTATTTGATGCAAAAGATACTCCTCTTATATCTTCGATTTCCGACCTAGTTACTGGTTGGTGATAAACGATGATAGCTAATGTTTCGAGTGTAGCTTTTGAAAGCTTTTTATGTGTAGATTTTTGAAGAGCCATTAATTTTGATAGATCTTCAGCAGTTCTAAATGACCATTTATTTTTAATACAAACTAAATTAATTCCTCTTTTTTTATATATTTCTCTAATATTTTCTAAAATTTTTTGTGTATTTGTGCTTGTTTGAACTCTTTTTTCAATTGTTTCAATATCTAACGGTTCGGCTGCTGCGAATAAAATAGCCTCAACTTGTCTTTCTAATTTAGTTGGCAGAGCAGGAAAATTTATGACATTATTTTTTTTTTTATTAGGCATATTATGATTTTTTGATCAATAATTTATCGAATAACTTTTCTTGAGAAACTTTAGTTACACCCTCTTTTGTTAATTCTAAAGATGCAGCAAATATGCCAGCAATACCAGTTTTTTTCATTTTATTTTTTAGATAAAAACTAGGTATCAACTCAATAATATTTTTCCATTCGTTGATTTGATCTAAATTGTTTTTAATTTGTTTTATTCCTTCTTCAGTTGTGAATACAGGTAATTTTGGGATACTAATATTTTGGAAAGTTTTTTGCATTTGAATAGTGGAATAAGTTTTTAACAATTCATACAATGAAGCATCATAAGAAGGAGTATTTATAGACCTAATACCCCCTCTCATACCTCTGGTAAATATATGAACTCCTAATCTTTTTTTTTGCAACATTTGATCTGATAAAATTCTTATCAATTCAAGTTTTTTAAGTTGTAATTTTAATTTTTCTGCAACTTCCAAAGCTTTAAAGTCATCTTCTTCATCATCAGGAAGAAGAAGTTTTGATTTTAAATATGCTAGCCAAGTTGCCATAAGCAAGTATTCAGACGCTGTTTCAAGATCTAAATCTTCACTGTTTTTAATAAAATTCAAAAATTGATCTGCAAGTTTAGTTATAGATATTTCTGCTAGATCAACTTTTTGTGATTTAGCTAAATCCAACAAAACTTCAAGTGGTCCGCTATAATTTGGAATATTTATGGACATATTTTTTTTGTTAATTGAATCCATTTATAATGTTACCTTAAAATCTTATAAATTTCTGATGTTTTTTTAGAAGTAAATTTATCAATATATGGGATAGATTTAATCAATTTAAAGTTGTCTTTAATATTTCCAGCGCAATATAAAACTAAATTACATCCAGCTAACAATGCTTTTTTTGAGTTTGTAATTAAATCGTGTCTTAAAGCTTTCATAGATATATCATCTGACATTAAAATACCTTTAAATCCTATTTTTTTTCTGATTATTTCTTTAATTATTTTTTTTGAAAAAGTTGAAACATTGTCTGAGTCAATCTTTGAATAAAGTATATGAGCTGTCATAGCTAATTTAGATTTAGTTGATTTAAATGGATAAAAATCAATTTTATTAAGTGAACTCTTAGTTAAATTTACTTTTGGCATACTTAAATGGCTGTCTTTGTTAGAACACCCATGTCCAGGGATGTGTTTAATAACGGTTCCAATCTTTTTTTCATGACATACGTTTATAGTTATTTTTCCTAATTCTTTTACAATTTTTTTATTTTTTGAAAAACTTCTTTTTCCAATAATCTTACTAGTATTATTTCTTAAAACATCAAGTACAGGAATAGTGTTTATATTGACACCAATTTTTGAAAGGTTTTCACATAAAGATCTTAAATAATTTTTAAATAAAGTTTTTGAAATGTTCTTGTCAATTTTATAAAGGTCACCAAAAAAACTTGCATCGAAATTATGATTAAAAATACCGTTTAATCTTGATACTTTTGCCCCTTCCTCATCTATAAGAATAGGAAATTTTTTATCATTTGTACATTTTTTAATATTTTTTATTAAATTTATAGTTTGTTCTATTGTTCTAATGTTTCTTTTAAATAAAATTAACCCCCAAGGCTTTTCTTTGGATAAAAGTAATTTTTCTTGTTTAGTTAAATTTGTACCCTTTATGCTTATTATTATTGCTTTTTTTTTCATTTAGATTTTAACAAATTCCAAAAACTTCTAGGCTTATCATCTTGAATTTTACTAGAAAAACCATCGTTAAAAATTATAATGTTATTAGTGTCATTATTTAAAATTGGTATATCTAATATTTTTTTGTTTATAATTTGATCAATGTTAATTCGATTGAAATTTTTTGTTTCCATATTTTTATTTGATGAATAATATTTATAGATATTAAGAAAAAAAATTAAAATAAATACTAGAAAAAAGCTATTTAATACTTTAGACATCACATTTTTTTAGGTAAGGATACATCCATAATTTTCATTCCATTTTGTATGACTATGGCTACAAGATTAATTATAGCTAAAGTTTCTTTCCTTTTAATTTGTTCATTTTCTAAAAATTTATAAGTTTTATCTTCGTTACCCTTGCTCCAATAAGCATGGAACAATGTTGAAAGGTCGTACAAATAAAAAGGGATTTTATGTAAATCAAATTTTCTAGATGCTGACTCAATAATTTTTGGCCACTCAAAAACTTTTCTTACAATTTTCTCCTCTATTTTGTTTAGCTTAAAACTATTTTGATCAAATTCAATTTTTTTAATGAAACTTATCTTTGATGCTCTTAAAAGAGAGTTTATTCTTGCATAAGCATATTGGACATAAAAAACAGGGTTATCTTTTGTTTTTTCTTTCACTTTGTCAAAATCAAAATCAAGTTCAACATCATTACTTCGGTTTAACATCATAAATCTAATTGGATCTTTATCTACTTCCTTAAGAAGATCTTGAGCTGAAATAAATTCTCCTGCTCTTTTTGACATTTTAAAAGGTTCTCCATTTTTATAAAGCTTTACTAATTGGCATACTTTACAATTAAGTTTTATTTTATTTGCAGATAAAGCTGTGACTGCAGCAGTAATTCTTTTTATATAACCAGTATGATCTGCTCCTAATATATTTATAAGATTATTATATTTTCTGTTAACTTTATCCATATGATATGCAATATCATTGGCAAAATAAGTCCAGGTGCCATCATTTTTTTGAAGGGCTCTATCATTATCATCGCCAAATAAAGAAGATTTAAAAATTAATTTTTTTATCTTTTTCCAATTTTCATTTTCCTCTCCTTTAGGAGGTTCAAGATATCCCTCTTCGACATAATTCTTTTTTTCAAGAGCTTTGACTGCTTTATGAACTAGGTCTTTATTCACTAGCTCTGACTCTGAAAAAAAATTATCATGAGTTATACCTAATTGTCTTAAGTCATTTTTAATTAATTCCATGGAAGCTTCTAATGATTTTTTTTTTAATAATTCAAAATTTTCATCAAATTTTTCAAAATTTAAATTTTTATTTTCTTTTATTATTTTTGCTGCAATCTCTTTTATATAAAGTCCAGGATATAGGTTTTTATTTTCAGGAAATGGCTCTTTAAATTTAATTTCTTTTATTCTTAGATAAACTGACTCAACAAAAAATTGAATCTGATTTCCGTAATCATTAATGTAATATTCTTTAGTAACTTTATTTCCATTAAATTTAAGTAGATTTGCTAAAACATCTCCATAAATAGCCCCTCTACAATGGCCTACGTGCATCGGACCGGTAGGATTAGCTGAAACAAATTCAATATTGTAAGTTTCATTAGTTTGATTAGATCCATAAATTTTATTATTGATTAAAATTGAATTAATATTTTCCATCATTGCAGATTTTGAAAGTTTAATATTAAGAAAACCTGGTCCAGCAATCTCAACTTCCGAAAAACTATCAATTTCTCTTAAGATAATTTCTTTGATCTTCACTGCCAAATTTTTTGGATTTAATTTATTTGATTTACCTAAAATCATTGCAATATTGCACGATAAATCAAAATTGAATTGTTCAGGCGGTATTTCCAAATTTACACTCGCCAAATTATCAATTTTTTCTAATTCTAAGATTTTTTTATTAGTTAAAATTAGATTTTGAATTTCTTTTAAATGGTACTCGAAAATATTCATTTTATTTTATTATATAAATTTATTGCATATCTATCAGTCATACCAGCGATATAATCGCATATAATACGTTCTAAATTTGAATTACTATATTTTTTAATATTTATATATTTTTTTGGATTTTTTCTTATTCTTGTAAATAATTGAGTAATTACCTTTCTTCCGTAATTTGTTTTAGAATTTACTTTTTTATGAAAATACATTTTTTGTCTTAAAAATTTTTTAATTTTTTTATCAAATATTTTCATTTTATCTGAAAAAGATACTAGTTGAATGTTTGCATTATAAATATCATTCAAGTTTTTTATTTTATTTGTTTTAATATTTTTACTGGTTGTAAAAATAACATCGCTGACCATCTCATTGATTGTTTCTCTTATAATTTGCCTGATAATTAAATCAATGGAGTGTTTTTTTAGATTTTTAATATGTTTGACTATGATTTTGTTTAATATCGGAATATTTCTTAAATGATCAAGTTTAAATAAATTAGATTTTAATCCATCTTCAAGATCGTGACTATTATATGCGATGTCATCTGAAATAGATGCTATTTGTGCTTCTAATGATGAATTCCTCGAAAAATTAATTTTTTTTTTAAAAAAATTCTTTCCTAAAATTTTATTTAATTTTGTTATGTCTTCAACAGGTCCATTATGTTTAACTAACCCATCGATAGTTTCGATAGAAAGATTTAAACCTTTAAATTCATAATATCTATTTTCTAAAATAGTAATAATTCTTAAAGTTTGAATATTGTGGTCAAAACC
>MDTC01049196.1_pt1 | contig 13875 bp, 11 predicted proteins | sample 811181 | NCBI WGS metagenome assembly MDTC01 (sample SAMN05326644, study PRJNA326480) | marine metagenome | isolation source: seawater | place: Pacific Ocean: North | collected 2011
ACGGAGGGGGGCGTGGCGGGGCATGGACCAGCCGGCTTGCCTCCTGGATGAAGTGGCCTTGAAGGGGCTCATCCGGGCGGAGAGCGCTCCTCTCGGTTGGAACGGGGGGTCGGGGATGTCGGGCACACCGCTCCCCTCTCCGTGGGCTCTGCTTCTCCGAGTCCCTGCAGCCCCGCCCCTCCCGCCTCTGTGAGTCCTCGGTGCCTCTGTGCCTCTGTGCCGAGTGCCGCGACGAACCCCTTCTACCCTTCCGTCGGCTCGTCCTCGTGGCTCTCCTCGTCGACCCGGTCCTCCCCGCCCTCCCCCTCCGGCTCGATCGGCTTGTCGATCAGATCCTCGTCCACCTCCGTCACCTTCTCGCTCGCCTTCTGCAGCCCGACCTTCTGCAGCACCGCCGACAGCTGTCTCGCGATCCAGCTGGGCTCGGCGTCTTCGACCTCGGGCTCGATCCCCAGGAACTCGGACTCGTAGATGGTGTAGAGCGCCAGGAAGAACGCGACGAGGACGGGGCCGACGAAGAGGCCGGTGAGGCCCATCCAGTAGAGGCCGCCGAAGACGGCGAGGAAGACCAGCAACGGGTGGATGTCGGTGTTGCCGCGCATGAACAGCGGCTTGAGCACGTTGTCGATGCTGCCGACCAGGATGAGGCACCACAGCGCCAGGAAGATCGCCGCGCCGTAGCTGCCGTTGACGAGCAGGAAGCCGACCACCGGGACCCAGATGACGACCGTGCCGACCACGGGCACGAAGCTGCCGATGCCGGTGAGGATCGCCAGGAACAGGACGTTGCCGACCCCGGCGAACGCGTAGCCGAGGCCGGCGATGAGGCCCTGGATGGCTGCGGTGGCGAGGCTGCCAACGACCAGGTTGCGGCTGAACTCGCCAAAGACGTCGAACAGGCGCTGCTCGTAGCGATCATCGAGCGGGGACAGGCGCTTGATGCCGGTCAGCAGCCGGGGACCGTTGGTGAAGAGGGTGACGACGGCGAAGACGTAGATGACGCTGTCGATGGACAGGTCGACCGCGGCCTGGATGACGCCGGGGATCTCGGCGCCGGCGAAGCGCAGGGCGGACAGGGTCGCGTCCTGGGCACCGGTCCACAGGTCCTCCTCGATGAGCTCGAGGCGCGACAGCCACAGCTCGATGCCGCCGCTTGGCGTCGCCTCCACCCCCAGGCGCAGCGCCTCCCGCTGCATCCACTGGAGCACGCCGTCCGCCCAGACATCCGCGGCCGGCGCGCCGCCCGAGGTGCTGCCGACCGCATCGACCGCGTGTCGGGCCAGCTCGGGGATCCCCTCGGTGCCGGCCAGGGGCTCGAGGGAGTGGCCGGGGCCCAGCTCGCCGAGGTCCAGCTCGGGCATGGCGGGCAGCATGTCCTGCAGCCAGGTCGGGAGCTCCAGCTGCTTGAGCATCTGGTCGACCGTGGACTCGAGCTGTCCGGACTGCACGTACTGGATGGCCTGGGCGGTGACCGACTGAACCTCGAGGGCGAACAGCACGAGCACCAGCCCGAGCGGGCCGAACACCAGCAGTCCGAGCAGGGTGGTCGTCAGCAGGCTGGCGACGAAGGCGCGCCCGCGCACCCACTTCAGGATCCGCGAGTAGACCGGCCAGCACACGACGACCGTGACCGCGGCGAAGAGCAGCACGTACAGGTAGGGCCAGAAGACGATGAGCACGCTCGCGAACGAGATCGCGAGGGTGAGGTAGAACCAGCGGTCCTTCGTGTTCTGGGACCACGGATCGGGATCAGGAGGCTCGGTCACTGGCGTCCTCCTCGAGTCCGAGCGCCGAGACGCTGTCCTGGATGCGCTCGACCAGGCCGCCGCGAACGGTCTTGGCAGCGACCTTGACCGCGTTGCGGATGGCGCGCGCCTCGCTGCGGCCGTGGGCCTTGATCACGACCCCCTCGAGGCCGAGCACTGGCGCACCGCCGTAGACCTTCCAGTCGGTGAGCCGCTTGAGCTCGCGCAGCCCGCCGCCGAGCATGGACAGGCCGAGGCGCCACTCGATCCGACGAGAGCTGGCTTTCTTGGCCACATCCCGCATGACCTCGCCCACGCCCTCGAGCATCTTGAGCACCACGTTGCCCATGAAGCCCTCGGTGACGATGACGTCCACCGTGCCGCGGGGGATCTCCAGCCCCTCGACGTTGCCGACGAAGTTCAGCGGCCCTCCGAGCAGGCGCTGGTGGGCCTCGATGATCGCCGGTGTGCCCTTGTGCGGCTCGCTGCCGTTGGACAGCAGCGCGACCCGGGGCGCGCGGACCTCACTGACGATCGCGCTGTAGGCGCTGCCCATGGCCGCAAAGCCCACCAGCGCCTCGGCGTCGGTCTGGGTGGTCGCGCCCACGTCGAGGATGAGGGCAAAGGGATCGCCCTTCGGACCGTGCTTCTGCTCGGTCGGGTAGACCGCGGCCAGGGCGGCCCGGCGCACGCCCGGGATCCGACGGAGGTGGGTCGAGGCCGCGAGGATGAGGCCACCCGTGTTGCCGCAGCTGACCATCGCGTCCACCTCGCCGGTCTTCACCAGCTCTGCGGCGCGCATCACCGAGCACTGGGGCCGGTCGCGCACGCAGCGGGGATCGTCGGTGGGCGCGACGAAGCCATCTGCCGAGACGACCGAGACGCGGCGCGGATCGTAGCGGACCTTCGACAGCGCCTCGTGCACGACCGCGGCGTCGCCGACCAGCCGCACGTGGATGTCGACGTCCTCCCGGGACAGGAGCGCTGCGCCCTGCACGACGGCATCGGGCCCCTTGTCTCCTCCCATGGCGTCCACCGCGACGGTGACCAAGCGTCCTCCAGCTGCGCGGGCATCTTGCCACGTGGCCCGCATCGAGGCCCGACGATAACGCCCGCGACCGGAGGCAGGATGCAGCGCCGAGCCACGAACGTCGTCTGGCACCACGGTCTCGTCGACCGCCCCACCCGCGAGCGCCTGCTCGGACAGCAAGGAGCGGTACTCTGGTTCACCGGCCTGTCCGGCTCGGGCAAGTCGACGGTGGCGCGCCAGGTCGAGCACGACCTGCTCCACCGGGGGCGCTTCGCCGCGGTGCTCGACGGGGACAACCTGCGGCACGATCTCAATGCCGATCTCGGCTTCTCCCCCGAGGATCGCACCGAGAACATCCGGCGGGTCGGCGCAGTGGCCCGCATCCTCGCCGAGTCCGGCGCCCTGTGCCTCGCCGCCTTCGTCAGCCCCTACCGTGCGGACCGCGACGCCGTCCGCGAGCGCCTCGACGAGGGCCGCTTCATCGAGGTCTTCGTCGACACCCCCCTCGCGGTCTGCGAGTCCCGCGACCCGAAGGGCCTCTACGAGAAGGCCCGCCGCGGCGAGATCAAGGACTTCACCGGCATCTCGGCCCCCTACGAGCCCCCGCTGTCGCCCGAGATCCACTTGCGGACGGACGGTCGGACGGTGGCGGCGTGCGCGGAGGAGGTGGTGGGGGAGCTGGTGAGGCGGGGGATCATCGGCTGAGGAGGGGATCGACTCGCGGTCATCGCGTGGCTTCGGAGCGAGGGAGTGGCGAGGCGGTCTCTGGTCCCTGGTCTCTGGGACCCTCTGCGAGCGGGGGATGCGCCCGCAGAATCCGTTGCTCCGGGCGCAGTCGACGTAGCGGGCCGAGGCTCGCTGCCGAATGGGTGCCTGCGCGGATCACGACGACCCTCCTCTCGCGCCCCCGCTCGGAGCCGGCCCCAGAGACCATCGACCAGAGACCGACCCGCCACTCCCCTGCCCGGAGCAACGTCGTTCCCGCCAGACGAAGACCCGCCACTCCCCCACTCCCCCGCGCCCCCCGGCGAGAGACCCGCGGAAGAGAGCCCGCCCGCTCCCCGGTGCTACAGTCCGGCCCTCGGGAGGCAGCTACCTTGCAGATCTCCAACCGTTCCCTGCTCCTGCTGCTCGTCGCGGCCGTGGCGCTGGTCGCGGCGGCCGTGTGGCTGACCCTGCGCCCACCCGCGCCGCCCTCGCGCATGACCGAGGAAGAGGAGAAGATCACCATCGTCGACGAGCCACCGGACGTGCGACGCTCGGGCGGCTCCGACTGGCTCCCCGAAGGTCCGGTCAAGATCATGGGCGCCGAGAACACGCTCGTGCGGCTCGACTGCGACGGCCTGCGCAAGGATCGCAGCATCAAGGACGGCAAGGCCGAGTTCGACCAGATCCCCCCCGGCGGCTGTGACCTGCTCCTGCTGCCCGAGGACTACGACCCGGAGAACCCACCGGAGATCGTACCGTTCTTCCCCCTCTTCCCCGGCGACAACGTCACCTGTCGCACCGAGGGCATCGGCCGGATCTGCGACGCGGAGAAGGCGACCCGACCGGAGGGCGTCTCCATGGACGAGTGCGCCGACTACACGGAGGTCGTGTGTGACGGCAGCCTCGCCGAGGCCCACGCCGCCACCGTGGTCGCCTGGTCCCAGGGGCCCGGCATCGTCACCATCGACGGTGAGGAGGTCGGCCCGGTTCCGGTCGAGAACTACAAGCTCCCGGTGGGGCGCCACAAGGTCGAGTTCAAGGGCGAGCGCGCGCGCAGCTCGTGGACCCTGACGGTCGAGGCGGACGAGTTCGTGGAGATCCTCTTCCACAGCCCCACCCGCGACGACACGGAGCTCCCCCGCCGGCCGGACGAGGCGCGCCTCGGCAGCCCGACCGGCAGCGCCTCGGGAACGTCGCAGGGCGGCGGCGAGCCAGCCGGCACCACCGCGCCCGAGTAGTCCGCACCTGCGTCCGCAAGCACAGGAGACGTCCCGCACGCACAGGTTACGCGAGCGGCCGGGTACGGAGGCGACATGAGCACCGAAGAGGATCGCGCGTTCGAGGCCGAGCGCGAGATTGGACGAATCAACGCGTTCTTCCCCATTCTTCCCACGCTGGGCAACCGCTGGGCGGCCTCGCGCCCCTGGGAGGGCAAGACCGTCGCCCTCAACCTGCACCTGACGACGCTGTCCGCCGCGCTGGTCCGCGAGCTGGTGCTGGGGGGCGGTACCTTCGTCGTCTCCGCGGCCTCGCCCGCCACCACGGACAAGCGCACGGTCAGCATGCTGCGCAGCCAGGGCATCGACGTCTACACCGGCGGTGACGGCGAGGATCGCCACCTGCAAGCGCTCTCCCACGATCCCGACATCATCGGGGACTGTGGCTTCGAGCTCATCCAGACCGCCCTGAAGAAGCGCAAGGACCTCACCCGCCGCATCGCCGGCGCGGTCGAGTCCACCCGCTCGGGCATCGTCCGCCTGCACGAGGCCAAGGTCCCCTTTCCCGTCGTCAACATCAACGACGGACGCCTGAAGACCGCGGTCGAGAACCGGCACGGCGTCGGCGAGGCCATCTGGCAGGCCGTCCAGCGCATGACCGGCATGCACCTGTCCGGTCGCCGCGTCGGCGTCGTCGGCTATGGCCCCGTCGGCAAGGGACTCGCCGCCTACGCCCGCGCCGCCGGCATGTGCGTGGAGGTCGTCGAGCGCGATCCGATCAAGCGCCTGCTCGCCCACTACGACGGCTTCCCCACCCCGAGCCTCGATGACGCGGCCCAGCGGGTCGGCGTGCTGGTCACCGCCACCGGTCGTCCGCGCTCCATCGCCCTCGAGCACGTCGTGCGCGCCAGGGACGGGCTGGTCCTCATCAACGCCGGCCACGGCGGGGACGAGCTGGACATGGCGGGCCTCGAAGGGGCGTCCGCCCAGGTCGACCACGTTGCTGACGGCGTCGTCCGCTACCGCCTGCACGGCGGTCCCCGCATCACCGTGCTCGGCGGCGGCCACCCGCTCAACATCGTGCTCAACTCGGGCTCCCCCGAGCCGGTGCTGCTCCAGTTCGCCCTCCTGGGTCTGGCGCTCGACTGGGTCGCCCACGCGGAGCTCGACAAGGGCGAGGTGCTGGTGCCCTCCGCCCTCGAGGATCAGGCCGCCGAGCTGGCGCTGCAGGCCCTGGACCAGGCAGGCGGATGAGCGACGCCCTCCCCCAGCGTCTCGCCGTGGGGGTGGCCGCGCTGCGTGACGGGAACGCCGCACGGGCCGTGGACCTGCTCGGCCCGGTCGCCGAGAGCGAGGATCTGGCAGAAGCCGAGGATCTACGCGACATTCGAGCTCGCGTATGCACGCTGTACGCCCAGGCCTTGCTGGCGTCCGGGCGGGCGTCCGAGGCGCGCCGTCCCCTGCTCGCCGCCCGCGACCTGCTGACCGCTCTCGGTGATGAGGACGGCCTGGCCGCGGTTGAAGAGCTGCAGGGCCAGATCGCCGACGCCTTGAGCGACGCCTTTCAGGCCACCGCCCGCCGCCGCACCCAGCAAGCCCTGGCCGAGCGGAGCGTGGAGGACATCCTCGCCGAGGCTCCCGCGGACCGACACACGGCCCTGCTGGTCGAGCGGGCCACCGCCGCGTTGGACGTCGGCCGTCCCGCGGAGGCCGAGCGCATCGCCCGCCGCGCCCTCCCGCGCGCAGAGGACGAGGGCGACCTGCGCCACCAGGTGCTCGCCCTGCTGGTCCTCGCCCGCACCGCCGAGCCCGCCCGCGCCTGGCTCGAAGAGGCCCGCCGCCGCGCAGACGACGCAGACGCGTTCAACCTGCTCGGGTTCGTGGTCAAGACAGCCGATTCCCTTGGAGTGACCTTGCAGACCTCGGAGGCCCACGGTTGAGCCCCGACCGCACCATTCGCGTCGCAGCCATCGACGTCGGCACCAACTCGGTCCACCTTGTCGTGGCCGATCTCACCGCTGACGAGGGGATCACCGTCGTCGAGAAGCAGCGCCGCCAGGTCGCGCTCGGCGAGGGCGGACTCAACGGCAGACGTCTGTCGAAGGCCGCCCAGAAGCGGGCGATGGACGCGCTCAAGGAGTTCCGCACCGCCTGTGACGTGCTGCAGGTCAGCGACATCCACTGCGCCGCGACCAGCGCGGTGCGCGAGGCCGAGAACGGCGTCGAGTTCTGCCGGCAGGTGAAGGCCGAGACCGGCATCCACGTCCGCATCATCAGTGGCCTCGACGAGGCGCGGCTCATCTACCTGGGCGCCCGCCCCCACGTCGACTTCTCCCAGGGTCGGGCCCTGCTGGTCGACCTCGGCGGCGGCTCGACCGAGTTCATCCTCTGCGATCCGCACACCGCCTTCGTCAAGGCCAGCCTGCCCCTCGGCCACATCCGCGCGACCGATCTGCACCGCACCTCCGACCCCCTCACCAAGGACGAGGTGAAGGCCCTGCGCAGCTGGACCCGCGAGGCGCTGCGCCCCCTGGGCGTGCGCCTGCATCCCGGCGACGTGTCCAGCGTGGTCGGCACCAGCGGCACCATCCGCTGCCTCGCCCGCATGGCGACCCTGGATCGCGGCGGCCTGCCCACCGAGGACGGCCAGGGCCTGGTGTTGACCCGCAAGGAGGTCGATCGCCTGATCCGCCGCTTCCAGAAGGTGCCCGCCGATCGCCTCGAGCGCATCCCGGGCATGGACGAGCGGCGCAAGCACACGCTCCCGGCAGGCGCGGTCGTCGTCAGCGAGATCCTGCGCTTCATCGCCCAGGACAGCCTGACCACCTCCAACTACAGCCTGCGTGACGGCCTGCTGTGGGACTGGATCGGCCGGCACCGGCCCGAGCTCGAGCGATCCCGTCGCGAGGCCGATCCGCGCAGGCGGACGGTGCTGGGCGTCATGGAGCGCTACTCGGTCGACGAGGGCCACGCCGAGCACGTCGCCCGCCTGGCCTGCACCCTGTTCGACGCGACCCGGTCCCTGCACCGCCTGCGCATCGACGATCGCCGCCTGCTCGAGTTCGCCGCACTGCTACACGATGTCGGCCACCACATCGCCGGCGAGGATCACCACAAGCACGGCCAGTACCTCATCCGGCACACCCGCATGAGCGGCTTCACCGCACCCGAGATCGACGAGCTGGCACTCATCGTGCGCTACCACCGCGGAAAGCGGCCGAAGAAGCGCGATCTCGAGCGACTGGAGGACACCGCACGCCATCGGGTGCGGGTGCTCTCGGCGCTACTCGCTGTGGCGGACGGCTTCGACCGCGGGCACGACCGCAACGTGAGCGACATCGACGTGGAGCTGCGAGACGGTCGGCTCTACCTGACGGGTCGGACCCGGACCCGGAGCCACCTGGAGCAGTGGGCGGTGCACCGTCGCTGCCGCGCGCTCAGCTCCGCTCTTGGCGTCCCCATCCGGATCGACGTGGCCCAGGGAGAGCCTCTGGCCACCCGACCGGGTACGGAAACGGGGCAAGCGGCGTTGCACGCCGGTCGGGATGCAGGTCAAAGCGGCGTCATCGAGTGAAGGTGCGCGCCCGCTACGAGGGGTGTAGACTTCGAGGCTGTCAGGGAGAGGCATGCAGGCTCACCACGTTGGACCTCCGCAGGACGAGCGGATCCAGATGCTGCAACAGCGGCTCGGAGTACTCCGGGCCGGCAACGCGTCGTTGCTGCGCACCCGCCTGGCGCACGCCCACCCCTGGCACATCACGCGCATCGCCCGCGGCGTGTTCCTCGCGCTGACCGGCCTCACGGTGGTGCTGCTCGTCGCAGCGCTCGTCGTCCCCTTGCTGCTTCCCGACGCCGCCTTGCTGATCCGTGAGTTGGAGGAGGCGCTGCCCTTCCCGCTGCCGCTGCTCATCCTGTTCCTCTCGCTGCTGATGGGCGTGTCCTGGATCACCGCCGGGCAGGCCGCCATCGCGGTCGCTCGAGACTGCCCGCTGCTCCCGTGGGAGCAGGAGGAGCAGCGCAAGCTCGAGAGCGAGCTGTCCATCCTCACCCAGGCCACCGCCGGCTCCGGCTTCGTGAGCGACACCTACGAGAGCCAGCCTCCCCCCTTGATGATGCCGCAGACGCGCCTCGGCTCGGGCCAGGTGCAGCGCGAGTACAACTACCCCTCCCCCGTGCCCACGGCGGGAGGCACCCTGCGCTACGAGACGCGCCCCAGCTTCCCGCCCCAGTCTGGCACCGGAAGCACCGGCGGCTCCACGTCGAGCGGCGGCGGCTCCATCATCAACAAGCTGACCAACCCCGGTGCGGCACGCCGTCCGGGCAGCATCGGAGCGACGCCGGCTCCGCCGTCCGGCCTCCGCAGCGGCAGCTACTCCGGCGCCTCCAGCGCGACTCCCAACAGTTTCGGGGGGGAAGGCGGTGGCTTCGGTGGGGAAGGCGGCGGCTTCGGCGGAGATGGTGGCGGCTTCGGCGCCTACCCGGGCACCCCTCCGGGCGCACCGCAGCGCACCCCGTCCCCAGCGCCCTCGCTGTCCTACCGCGGGCCTGGCGGCCAGACCCGGTCCACCCCCCAGTCGGTGCCGCCGCGCAAGCTCGACAAGTCGACGCCGACCAGCGACACGGGCATCGTCTACGACCGCCGCCCCCACGACAGCTACACCATCGGCCCCGACACCCTCGGCGACTCGCTCAACGACCCGCCGTCGGGCGCCGCGTCGTGGAAGCAGCCTCGCTTCTCCCACGTCGACGAGCCCTGGCTGCAGGACGCGCTGTCGAAGGCCCAGTCGCTGTCGAAGCGCTACCCGGTGCAGGCCTTCCTCGAGTACTCCGTCGAGCCGGACCTGCCCTTCACCCTGGTGTTGGAGCGGGCGACCCCGGCCATGGCCGTGCGCGCCATGGTCGACTTCGTCGGCTACCTCGCCAGCATCTCCACTCCCCGGCGGGCCCGCATCGAGCTGCGCTCGGTCGTGCATCTGGACCGCAGCTTCTACCGCAGCGTGATGTCGGCGATGGAGCCGTACTTCCCGGACACGGTCGAGGTGCGCCAGCAGGGCTACCGGGTGGAGATCACCTTCCTCGAGCCCGACCGGAACTGGGCTCGCTACCCGATCCTTCCGATCGAGGAATAGCCAAGACGATGGACGTTCCCTCATGAGCGGCGCCGTCAACCGCGCCGCCATCGTGGACCGGCTGTTCATGGACACGGTCCGCCAGCTGGTTCCTGGTCCGCGCCGCGACGATCTCGACACCCCGGTGCGACCCGGCACCACGCTGTCTGCTCGCCAGGCGCTGGCCCTGTTCGAGGTCCAGGTCGAGAGCCGGCACTGTGACTTCGCCGCCCGCGACCTCAAGACCCGCGGAGAGGGCTTCTACACCATCGGCAGCGCCGGCCACGAGGGCAACGCTGCCGTCGCCGCCGCCCTGCGCCCGACCGATCCCGCCTTCCTGCACTACCGCTCCGGAGGCTTCTTCCTGGCTCGGGCCCAGCAGGCGGGCGGACCGTCCGGGGCGTTCGACGTGCTGCGGGGCTGCTGCGCCGCCGCGGACGAGCCCATCGCAGGCGGTCGGCACAAGGTGTTCGGCAGCGTCGAGCTGAACGTGCCTCCCCAGACCAGCACCATCGCCTCCCACCTGCCCAAGGCGGTCGGTCACGCGGTCGCGCTCGACCGGCGGGCCCGCTGGGAGGGCCGGGTCGAGGACCGGGTCGTGGCCTGCACCTTCGGCGATGCGTCCGCCAACCACGCCACCGCCCAGGCAGCCCTGAACACCGCCGGGTGGACCACCTACCAGCGCGTGCCCTGCCCGGTCCTGTTCGTCTGTGAGGACAACGGACTCGGGATCAGCGTGCGCACGCCCCAGGGCTGGACCGCGGCCAACCTGCGCAACCGCGTCGGCATCCACTACGTCTACGGCGACGGCCTCGACCTCCCCCACGCCTGGGACGCCGCCCGCCTCGCCGTCGCTCACGTCCGCAAGACCCGGACCCCCGCGCTCCTGCACCTGCGGACCGTGCGCATGCTCGGTCACGCCGGCTCCGACGTCGAGCAGCTCTACCGTTCGGACGACGAGATCTCGGCGTCCGAGGCTTCGGATCCCCTCCTGGCCACCGCGCGCCTCCTCGTCGAGCAAGGTGTCCTGACCCCCGACGAGGTCCTTGCGCTGTACGAGGACACCCGGGCCCGGCTCGGCGCGCTGGCAGGCGAGGCGGCTCGCCGTCCGCGGCTGCAGACGGCCGCCGAGGTGATGGCCCCCTTGTTCGTGCACGACGCCGAGAAGGTCCACAACCACGTCGCCATCGCGCCCGACGCCGAGCGGGCGCGGATCTTCCCTCGGGGTCTGCCCGAGGACAGCGATCGCGGACGTCCCCTCGCCTTCCAGCTCAACCGCGCCCTGCACGACGTGCTCGCCGCGGACTCCGGCGCCATCGTCTTCGGCGAGGACGTGGCGCGCAAGGGCGGCGTCTACCACGTGACCGCCGGCCTCATCGACGCATTCGGCGTCGGCCGGGTGTTCAACACCCTGCTCGACGAGACCAGCATCCTGGGACTCGCGCTCGGTGCCGCGCAGGCCGGCCTGCTGCCGATCGCCGAGATCCAGTACCTGGCCTACCTCATGAACGCGGTGGACCAGCTCCGCGGCGAGGCCGGCTCGCTCCAGTTCTTCAGCAATGCCCAGCTCGCCAATCCCATGGTCGTGCGGATCGCGTCCCTGGCCTACCAGAAGGGCTTCGGCGGCCACTTCCACAACGACAATGGCATCGCCGCCGTGCGCGAGATCCCCGGCGTGCTGATCGGTTGCCCGGCCCGGGGGGACGACGCCGCGCGCATGCTGCGGACCATGGTCTCGGCCGCCCGAACCTGTGGCCGGGTCTGCGTGATGCTCGAACCCATCGCGCTGTACCACACGAAGGACCTGCACGAGGACGGCGACGGCGCGTGGCTCACCACCTATCCGAGCCCCCGAGAGTCCCTGCCCGTCGGCGAGGTCGGCGTGTACGGCGAGGGAACCGACGCCTGCATCGTCACCTACGGCAACGGCCTGTGGATGAGCCTGCGGGTGGCGGAGCGCCTGCGAAGGAATGGCGTCGACGTCCGGGTCATCGACCTGCGCTGGCTCGCGCCGCTCCCCCACGACGCCGTCGCGGCCCACGCCCGGGCGGCGGGACGGGTGGTGATCGTCGACGAGTGCCGGGCCAGCAGTGGCGTGGCCGACACCCTCGCCGCCGAGCTGCACGAGCGCACCGGCGGGAGCGTGCCCATCCGGCGGGTGGTGGCGCCCGACACCTACATCCCGCTGGGCGCGGCCGCGAACCTGGTCCTGGTGTCCGAGACCGACATCGAGCTCGCCGTGCGCGACATCGTCGGGGAGGGCGCATGAGGGCCCTCGTCGTGTGTCCCGGCCGCGGCAGCTACGGACGCGGCACCCTGGGGATCCTTCAGGATCGAAGCCCGGAAGCGGCCGCCGTCATCGATGCGTGCGACGGGTGGCGCCAGGACCACGGACGCACCCTGCTCCGCCACCTCGACGCCGAGCCCGCCTTCCGGGGCAGCCTGCACGTGGCCGGACAGCACGCCTCGCTGCTGACGTTTGCCGCCAGCCTGGCCGACCTCGCCGAGCTGGACCGGGAGCGCCTGGAGGTCGTCGGCGTCGTGGGCAACAGCCTCGGCTGGTACACCGCGCTGGCGGCTGCGGGCGCCCTGCCCCTCGAAGACGCCGTCGAGCTGGTCGACACGATGGGCCACTACCAGGCCGACGGGGCGCTGGGCGTGCAGGTCATGACCGCGCTTGTCGGCGGCGACGGCCAGCCCGACCCCGAGCTGCGTCAGGCCGTGGACGACGCGATCGCCGCGGCACGGCTCGTCGGCGCGGGGGCGTGGTGGTCGATCGATCTCGGCAGCCACGCGGTCATCGGCGCCGACAGCGAGGGAGCCCGGGTCCTCGAGGAGCGCCTGCCGAAGCTGACCCGCGGAGAGCGTACCTTCCCCGTGCGCCTACCGCTGCACAGCGCGTTCCACACCCCCCTGCTCGAGCCAACCAGTGCCCGGGCCCGCGAGGACCTCGCCCACCTCGGCTTCCGCGCTCCCGACGTGCCCCTCATCGACGGCCGCGGCATGGTGTTCCGCCCGCGCTGGGCCGATCCCGAGGCCCTGCGCGACTACACCCTGGGCCACCAGGTCACCCGCCCCTTCGACTTCCACCGGGCGCTCGTGACTGCCCTGCACCACACCGGCCCCGACGTCATCGTGCTCCTCGGACCCGGCAACAGCCTCGGCGGCCCGAGCTCGCGCATCCTGCTGTGGGAGGGCTGGGGCGGCTGCCGCACCCGGGAGCAGCTCGACGCCCGCCAGGCCACAGACCCCCTGCTCCTGTCCTTCGGGGTGAGCCTGCAGCGCCAGCGCCTGGTGCGACCGACGTGAGCGATGGGCGCGAGGATCGCCTGGCCATCGACGCCGTGGCCGAGACCCTCGCGCTGAAGGCCGTGGACCGCGCCGGCTGGGTCCGCCGCGGCGTGACCCGCCCCGAGTCCGTCGCCGCCCACAGCTGGGGGATCGCCTGGCTGGTCCTGCTGCTCCTCCCCGAGGAGCTCGACCGGGAGCGCGCCCTCGCGTACGCCGTCGTGCACGACCTCGCCGAGGCCCGAGTCGGCGACCTCACCCCCCACGACGGCGTGAGCAAGGCCGACAAGGCGCGCCTCGAGGCCGAGGCCCTGAACGCCATGAGCGCCCACCTCCCCCGCGGCGCCGCCGTCCGCGACCTGTGGCACGCCTACGAAGCCCAGGCCGACGCCGAGGCACGCTTCGTGCGCCAGCTGGACCGGCTGGACATGGCGATCCAGGCGCTGGTGTACGCGCGGGAGGGCGCAGACGGCATGGGGGAGTTCGTGGAGAGTGCGGGGAAGGTGGTGGAGGACGAGAGGCTGAGGGAGATCCTGGACGGGGTGAGGCGGGTGATCGGGTAGGTCGGGGGCCGGGGGCTGGGACGGGCGATCCTGGGGCTTCGAAGCGGTACTCGGCACAGAGACCCAGAGGCACCGAGGGGGTCACAGAGAGCGATTGGGTGGTTTGCACGCCGGTTTTCACCAGTAGGGTAGGCGGGCCGCGGCGTTTGCCGCGGTACCCGCCCCCCGTCACACCGGACGTGCGGATTTCCCCCATCCGGCGTTCCCACACCAGTC
>MDTC01182716.1_pt1 | contig 13874 bp, 11 predicted proteins | sample 811181 | NCBI WGS metagenome assembly MDTC01 (sample SAMN05326644, study PRJNA326480) | marine metagenome | isolation source: seawater | place: Pacific Ocean: North | collected 2011
CGCTCGAAGACTTTCAAATGTTGGTGAAGACATGACCACTCTTTTTGATGAATTATCGCGCTATTAACCACCGTTACCGCCTCGCGCACTAAAAGACCAAACAAGCGGCTCAGACGCCTTTAGAAGACCTCAAAACCCTGCCCAACTAGCCACAAACGGAAGCAGATTGTTTCAATTTTGCGACCTTAACTATCCCATTAACCTGCCCTTAAAAGCAAGGACTTAAAAGCTCGATTATTAACAAAATAGAGAAGGGCTTGGCGACTTGAAATAAATTTATGATTGAAATGGAAATCCAACCAACCTGGGTATAAAAACCAATCGATTAAAAGTTAAAAAATAGGAGGGTCTTTAGCAAAATTTACTCAGCGTACCCCATTTCAATGGGGCGATAATACTCAGAATCTTTTGGGAAAACTCTAATTCCCCTACTTTTTACATCAGAAATTAATGAGCCAAGGTCATTGTGGTCGACAATGTCAGATAGTGTAGTCATTGTTGGCCTAGGTAAGGTCCATTTTTTTGCTTTCGAGTCCTCTAAAGCGACGCGAGGAGATACCCATCGGTGGTCCAGTATCTCGGCGTTATCTATCGAAACAGAAACAGGATCAAAAAGCGGGCAGATAAAGAACCATGTGCTAAACCTTCTAGGTAAATTTGGCGGAGTTGTCCAATGAGCCGTATGAATTAACTGGCTTTGATCTATTTCAACACCTGCTTCTTCCCGAGTTTCTCGCACAGCAGCGTTCAACGCTGCAGGGTACTCCAAAGTGTCTTTTAACTGTCTATCATAGTCAGACTCATCAAGTCTCCCACCGGGAAACACCCAATGCCCTCCATGGAACACTAGCTTAGAATTCCTTTGCAGTAGGAGCACCTCTAGATTGGCTCCTTCTTGCGCCGCCCTAACGAGCACAACAGTCGCAGCAGGAACCGGTTTGATTTCAGTCATGCAAAATACTTATTTAGTTAAAATTGACGGTTTTCAGGGAGCGATCATAACGGATTTTACTTATAAGACCACCGCTAATGAAGCAATTACCCTATTTTCTAAGCCCATTGTACCAATATCCAGGTGACCATAGAATTCCGCGACTGTTATTATTCGCTTAAGAATTGAAACGCAGAGAGGAATTATTATGACCGTTAATTTTGAAGATAGAGTAGCCATTGTAACTGGAGCGGGAGGGGGCTTAGGAAAGCAACATGCACTGGAATTAGGAAAACGAGGCGCAAAAGTAGTTGTCAATGATTTAGGAGGCGGCGTGGATGGGATCGGCGGCTCACTTTCAGCGGCCGAAGCGGTCGCACAAGAGATCGTTGAAAACGGAGGCGAGGCAATAGCAAGCGGGGCCTCAGTGACAGAAATAGATTCTGTTCAAAGCATGATCGACCAAACTATGACCAAATGGAATCGCATCGATATCTTAGTTAATAACGCCGGCATCTTACGTGATAAAACTTTTACCAAACTAGAAATTTCCAATTGGCATGCCGTCCTCGATGTCCATTTAAACGGCAGTATGAATTGCACAAAACTGATCTGGCCAATTATGGTCGAGCAAAACTATGGCCGAATTGTAATGACCACTTCAACTTCGGGATTATTTGGAAATTTTGGGCAAAGTAATTACAGTGCGGCTAAGCTCGGGTTAGTCGGATTAATGAACACTTTAAGGTTCGAGGGCGCCAAGTACAATGTCCACACTAACTCGATTGCACCAATCGCCGCCACTCGAATGACGATAGACCTACCTGGATTCGAAGGCAGCGAAGAACGATTAGCTCCAGAGTTGGTGACGCCAGCAGTAGTCTTCCTATGCAGTGATGGAGCACCCAATGGCAGAATAATTCAAGCCGCTGGCGGGCGTTACTATTCCGCCGATGTCAGAGAGAATACGGGCGTAGACCTCGGACTCAATGCCAGTGCCGATGATATTAAATCAAACATCGACACTATCCTAGACATGACTAGTAATATCGGCATCCTAGAAAAGAAGCAAAATGGATGACGATCCCCGGAAGGCGGACTAATTGTTCGTTGCCTGGTCCGCCTTCACCTTGAGCACCGAATCGCGCTCTCCCATTAAATTAAACAACGCTTTCAATCCCGGCGCATCAGCCCGAACATCCCATTCCCAAGTTTTCTTGCAAACCCCGAAAACAGGAGACAGCGCGAATACAGCATAAAAATCAACGTAGGTTAAACCCTCGCCTGCAATATAGGGGTCATACTTAGCAATCCTATCTAAGGCAATAAAACCCTTGTCTAACAACTTTTTAACAGCAGCTTTTTCTTCATCACTAGCGGGATTTCCAAAAAAAACATCTCCATAGAGGCGCCGCGCAGGTAGCTCTATGTATAGCTCAAGATAACGCATCAATTCTCGCGCTTTTGCTCTTTCATAGGAATTTACTGGATACAAAGACGGTCCCACCCCCTTATCTTCCAGATATTCCAATATGACGGAGGTCTCAGTTAGGAAGCCTTGATCAACCTCAAGGCAGGGGACCTTGCCCATGGGACTCTTTGAAAGGTACTCGTCTTCCTGGCTTGGCTTCGCTCCAACCTCTTCAAAGTCCATTTCTTTTTCAATCATGACCGCCTTGACCACGTTGTAGTAATTACTGAGTGGCATACCATGTAATTTGATCGTCATTTTTATTCCCCCATACTTCTATAATAATGAGCATTCTTCGTCTATTGTTGACACCAAACATTGGCATCCTATCGCAGTAGGGCACAACGTAACTTTTTCATGAGGATTTTGCAAAAAGATGCAAAAAAAGATTCTCCTTCTCTCTGGGTATGATGCGAAGAGCCATAAACTATGGCGCGAGCGTTTAGTTTCGCTTTTACCAGAATACCAATGGACTCAGCTGACTTTACCACCCAGAAATTTTAATTGGAGGATTCGCAGTAATAGTTTGCACTGGGCAAGCACACAACGTAAAACTTTATGCGGGGACTACGACCTGCTTTTAGCAACATCAATGGTTGATTTAAGCAGTCTGCGCGGACTCGTGCCAGAACTTTGTCGATTACCCACCGCTATTTACTTTCACGAAAATCAGTTTGCTTATCCTCCAAACAAACAAGCGGAGAAGAATATCGAGCCAATATTGGTTCCAATTTATGCAGCCCTTTGTGCCGATAAGCTCATTTTCAACAGCGAATACAATCGTAATACTTTCTTAGAAGGAGCCAAAAATCTTTTCAAAAAACTACCCGATAAATTACCAAAAGAAGTATTGGAAAAATTTGAAAACAATAGAATTATTCCCGTCCCGGCGGAAAATCCGGGAAAAGTAAAGCACACTAGCTCAACCAACCAAATAAACGTAGTTTGGAACCATCGTTGGGAATATGACAAGGGGCCAGAGCGGCTCATGCGGTTAATTGCCGAAATTGATGAACGCAGACTGCCTATCTGCTTTCATATTGTTGGAGAGCAGTTTCGCGAAACACCAAGAGTGTTCGAAGATATTCAATTAAAGTTAAATTCACACTCTAAGCGACTCAGCATGGAGCCAGGCGCTTTTGGCTACATAAGTAATCACTTTGAATACTATTCTCTTTTACAAAAAAGTGATGTGGTTTTATCGACGGCACTGCACGATTTTCAAGGACTCGCAGTCCAAGAGGCGTGCTTAGCGGGTTGCTCTCCTTTAACTCCAAATGCTCTTGCCTATCCAGAATATATTCCAACAAACTGCATGTATAAAAATATAGACGATGAAAAACTGCAAACAAGCGAGATAATAACGATGCTAATTAAGTTGTTGGAGTTAAAGCAAAGAAATTTTGCTTTACCACAAGTTGATTTAAAACATTACACAGGAAAATTTCTTAAGGATAAATATAACCAGTTAATACAAGAACTGTCGGCTTCAAAGGGCTGAACAACAACCAACTTAATTAACCTGTTCCAAGACTGGAAATATAATTTCTTGATCAATTTGAATACGATTAAAGTCTAATTCTGGATTGTACTGGCGCAACAACCAAACAGGCGTAGCATATTGCCTGCGAGCTATACTTCCTACATTATCTCCAGATCTAACCTTATAATTCTCCACGCCCTGTATACGATAGTTGGCGAAAAACTGCCGCTGAAGAGTTACATGGTAATCTTTCCGCCTTAGTTCAAATTCTGACGCATTGACTTCAGAAAAATTGAGGTTAATACGGTCACCTATAATTACGGGGTCCCTATAGGCCATGTTATTGAGCCTACGTATATCCCATGCCCGAATTTCTAACCAGTCCGCATAGTGCCCTAATGTTTCAGAAGCCTGAATCTCGATGCTACCGTTATTCGCCACTGTATAGTCTGACGGGTCGGCGGAAAGTGACTCGGTAAGTTGATCACTGTTTTCTATTAGATCAATTTGAGGATCTAACGCGATGGCCTGTTCATCTTCTAGGGTTACAGGTGGCTCAAGATTTTGATTTTCCTGCATCACTTCGGCTGGCAGAACAGAGTCTTCGGTCACTGTATTGATAGCAACCTCAACAACCTGAGAAGGCTGATTAATTTGGGGTTGAGACTCATCGACGTCAGCAATTTGAGGTTCCGCAGCATCCTCATTAACAGGAAGTGATAATTCCGAATCTGGCCCTCCAGATTCAATCGAATTATTTGAAAAATTGTTTTGGGCCAGAGTAATAGATTCCGCGCTAGATTCCTCTGTATCAGTATTTCCAGAATCTAAAGAAGCATATCCGGGCAAACGAATTTGCTGGCCCGGATAGATCAGCTGAGGGTTTTGAATACCATTTTCACTCAGAAGTTCTCCTTCATCTAAATTGTAGCGCTCAACTATTCGCGAAACCGTGTCACCACGCTGAACTGTGTAGAGCCCATCTGCTGGAGGTACGCCGGCGGCGGCCGCAATTAGCTGATTTGGATCTATGTCGTCTTGGGGTAGCAAGATACGCTGACCAATTTGGATCCGATGCCGGCTGGGAAGTTGATTAAGAGCGACCAATCGATTTACAGACGTGTTAAATCGGTTCGCAATAAGTGAAAGGCTGTCTCCTCGCTCGACGACATAGGCAATATCGGGAGTCTGTACAGCAAACTTATAATCGACAGGAATCATAGACAGCAAATTACTCTCATCCACCAAATCTTGCCGAACCTTAATTGGATAACCCCGCGGAATACGTTTATTTCCCTCCCAGACAATAGGCCGCAAAGCTGGATTGTCTGCACTTAACTGATCAAAGCTAACACCTATAGAGGTTGCAAAGACTTCGGCATCGATGAAGGCATCTGTTTCAACCTCAATAAAATTTGGAGCAGGATCAAACCTAACATCTCCAAAATATCGCTGCGCATTATTCTCCACATGAACAACTGCAAGAAATTGAGGATAAAAGTTTCTAGACGCAAACCCGAAACGGCGCCCCCGATAATTCGCAATAATTTCTTCGATATCAGTGGTTCCCGTTTCTCTTACTGCACGAGAAATACCACCTGCGCCATGATTGTAAGCAGTCAGTGCCAACGGCCAAGTTCCCAAGACAGAGTAGTTATATTCCAGCAGGCTCATAGCGGCGGCGGTAGAAGTATAAGGGTCCATCCGCTCATCAACGATATAATCGATGCGCATAAATCGCTTACCCGTAACAGAAGTAAATTGCCACATTCCTGCTGCTGAAGCACTCGAATAAGCACTGGGGTTGAATGAAGATTCAACATGCGGAAGAACACCTAATTCGACAGGAAGATTTTTCTCCCGAATTACGTTATTGATATGAGTTTTATATGCTCCAGATCTCCGCAGTCCACCTAAGAAACGGTCAGATTGCCCTAGTTGCCACCGAATATTATTCGAAGCTGCATTCAGTGCTTCGTTAGAAACATCCGTCGGCCAGAGTTCTAATAGTTCTTGTTGACTTGATGTCAACCCATCTCGCTTACCGCTCGCTAAAACCCTGAGATCACCACGAATACTCGAACGAACTCGTTCAATCTCATTTCGATTCAATTCAAGGCGCCTATATACAACAGACAAATTCTCAGAATCGTGTAAAAACCCACTCTGAGTGTCGACCTCAGTGTAAACCCTAACCCAAAAATCAACGGCCGGCTGAAGCTCTGGTGGCTGAGGAAATAAATCCGGGGATTGTGCTCTTAAAGGCAAGGCCAAGAATGCTAAGATTAGTAAAAAGCCGTTAACTTTTTCCATTCTAAAAACTAGTGCGCTCTCAAACATCCTTTATATTTTTCCATTATTTTCTAACCATTATAAATTAAGTTTCTTAACTAAAACCAAACTAACAATTCAGCCCAGGCAGAAATTGAGAAGCTCTACTTAATCTATCGATTCACACACAGCCAACTTTACGGCGAAATTCGAAAAATTGAGAGCAATTTTAGGGTAATCCATCAAGCTCTGCATCTTCTCTGACCGGAACCATTAGGTCTTCCCTGGTAACTTTCATAAAAAGAATGACATTTGAAGCTATATAGACAGAAGAATAAGTCCCAATTACAACTCCAATAATTAGGGCAACAGCAAACCCCTGCGTGGTTTCTCCCCCAATTAGTAGAACAGAAAATAAAACCAATAATGTAGTGAATGAAGTAATCAAGGTGCGACTCAGAGTTTGATTTAGAGAAGTATTAACCATTTCAATAGGGGTACCTTTACGCATACGTCGGAAATTTTCTCGTATTCTATCGGAAACAACGATCGTATCGTTAAGAGAGTATCCGATGATCGCTAACATAGCTGCCAAGGTATTCAGATTAAACTCAATTCCAAATAGTGAAAAAATACCGAGAGTAATTAGAACATCGTGAGCAAGCGCGATCACCGCGCCCACGGAAAACTTAAACTGAAATCGAACGGCGATGTAGACCATGATAATGCCTAATGCAACCAGCATTCCCATACCACCCTGCTCTGCCAGCTCTTCACCAACTTTAGCGCTAACGTAATCTGAGCCGAGGAGGAGAACTTCATTATCATTTGCATCGCTTAACAATGCAGCTATAGTTTCGCCGACCAAAACAGCTTCACTTGCCTGATCCTCGATTAACGTCTCTTCATCTACAGGTAAGATGACACGAATCTCACGATCAGAGCCGAAACTAACCACAACAGCATCTTGATAGCCATTTGCAGCGAGCGTTTCATTAACCTCATTAAGGACTACGGTTTCTTGATATTCCAATCGCACCGAGGTACCACTGGTAAAATCTAAACCAAATTGCAAAGAATTTACGGCCAAAGAAATGACTGAAATAACAGCCAGAACAGCAGAGATTACTGCTGCAATTTTTCGAATCCCCATAAAATCTATTTCTGTGCGATCTAGCATTTAGTATTTCTCATTAATTTTAATTAAACTAATTTATGCCTTAAGTAGGCAGTCTATAACGACCGATAGAAAGTTTTTGCACAGATCGACCGCCATAAAAGAGATTAACCAAAGCACGCGTACCGACAATCGCGGTAAACATAGACGTAATAATTCCAATCATCAACGTCACCGCGAAACCTTTGACTGGTCCGGTTCCTATAGAAAACAATACAAGCGCAACTAAGAAGGTAGTTAGATTAGCATCAAGAATTGTTGTGAAGGCGCGGTTGTAGCCAGAATCGATCGCTTGTTGCGGCGGCATACCATTGCTTAGCTCTTCCCGTATGCGGGTAAATATCAACACATTAGCGTCTACAGCCATGCCAACTGTCAGAACGATTCCTACAATTCCAGGCAATGTCAACGTCGCAGGAATAATAGTCGACATTACAGCGAATATGAGAAGAATATTCATTATTAGTGCAGCATTAGCCGCTAAGCCAAAAACCCGGTAGTAAAACAACATAAAAATGACCACCAACCCTGCGGCAACTTGCACACCCATAATACCCTGTTCTAGATTTTCTCGACCCATAGTTGGGCCTATCACGCTTTGCTCTACAATAGTCATTGGCGCTGCTAGAGAACCTGAACGAATAAGTTCTGATAGGTCATTGGCTTCCCTAGCCGTTAATCCTGTAATAACGAAAGTGCGAGGTAGCGCGGTCCTTATAGTTGCATGACTAATAAGTCTTTTGTCTTCATAAAACTCTACGTCTTCAAATTCTTCTCCATTTTCATCCGTTGAAATAATTGAACGCGATCTAGTTTCACTCAAGAGAATATCCATCATTCTGCCAACATTATCGCGTGTGACGCGATTGATTTGTGTGCCTCCTTGTGCGTCCAAATTTATTTGAACTTGAGGCAATCCATTTTGATCCAAGGTTGACCTTACGTTACTAACTCTATCTCCTTGCAAGATAACTTCATTATCTACATCCACTAATAAGCCTTGATACTCATAGGTCTCATAAGAGGCAGAAGATGCACCAGGATTCGCTTCCAAATGAAATTCCAGTGTCGCTATCCGTTGGAGGAAACGAATTGCCTGCGCAGGATCTTGCACGCCAGGGAGCTCAACAACTATGCGGTCGGAACCTTGTTGTTGGACCGTTGGTTCCGCGACCCCCAGCGCATCGACACGATTCATGATTGTTGTCCTGTTAGCCTGCAACGTATCACGTTGAATTTGCAAAATTATCTCAGGCGGAGTGCGAAGATCAAGAATCATCAAATCATTTAATTCTCGATTCTGGAATTGTAAGTCCGGGAAATTCTCGACCAGAACCGAACGCGCATCGGAACGAGATTCGGTATTTGCAAATCGAATTTCTAAATGCGCGTTGTCAACGACGTTCGTTCCTCGCGTTCGAATTCTTTCCTCTCTCAAAATTGAACGCACGTTACTGACGTTGTCTTCCATGCGACGTTCAAGCGCCGCATCCATATCCACCTCCATTAAGAAATGAACTCCACCTTGCAAATCCAGACCTAAGTTCATTTTCCCTGCACCAATTGCTTGCAGCCAGGCGGGTGTTGTCGGTGCGAGGTTCAAGGCGACTATGTAATCGTCAGTCAGAGCATCTTCAATCGCCGTTTTCGCTACCAGTTGATCTTCTACAGAATTTAAGCGAATCAAAATACTATCTTCACTAATTTCTTCACCAAAAAATTCTACTTGCGCCGCCTCCATGGCGGTAGTAATTGCAACCATATCCGATTCATTTAATGCCAGACTATCAGCACTTATTTGAATTGCTTCGTCATCAGGATAAATATTGGGAACAGAATAGAGAAACCCTAGCAAGACAACCAGCAAGATAAGGGCATTTTTCCAAGTCGGATATCTGTTCAACATACTCCACTCACTTAATATTACTGATTAGATTTGATTAATAGTGCCTTTGGGCAACGCCGCGGCCACCGAAGATTTCTGAAGTTTTAATTCAACTCCTTCAGATACTTCTACGGAGATATAGTCGTCACTTACTTTCATAACTTTCCCGAGCACACCTCCTGAAGTCATTATTTCATCTCCTTTTGAGATGCTGCCTACGAGATCCCTATGCTCCTTAGCTCTTTTAGATTGAGGCCTCCAAAGAATTAACCAGAAAAGGAAAAACATTCCCCCAAACAAAAGTAAATTATAAGTAAGTGAAGGCTGTTGCCCCGCTTCTTGTGCATAGGCTATAGGAAATAGTAAATTCATTAATTCTCTCTCAATCAAAATATATTGCTATGATTTGGTTGCATCAACGACCCTTATTCTTTATGTAAAAAAGATTAGGCGATTAATTTTACGCAACCCGTAACTAGTAAAAGTTTTAGTAATTTTCTACGCTTTATTCTTGCCCCGATAAAAATTCGTTAACAAAGTGCGACAATCTACCCTGTTCTATAGCTCCACGCAAACTAGTCATAAGCTGCTGATAGAAGTGAAGATTGTGGATCGTATTAAGTTGCGAGGATAGGATTTCCTTACTTTTATCTAGGTGGTGCAAATAGGAGCGACTGAATCGTCGACAGGTATAACAGCCACAATTGCTATCCACTGGAGCAGTGTCATCGCGATAGCGAGAATTACGCAACCTTAGAAGCCCTGTAGACGTAAACAAATGGCCGTTTCTAGCATTACGAGTTGGCATAACACAGTCAAACATATCGATTCCTTGACCTACCGCACGAACTATATCCTCAGGTGTTCCCACACCCATCAAATACCGCGGTTTATCCAGCGGCATTTGGGGACCACAATGCTCAACAACCGAAAACATTTCTTCTTTCGATTCTCCGACGGAAAGGCCTCCCAGCGCATAACCATCAAAACCCATATCCACTAAACTAGCCAAGGAATCGTCACGCAATCGCTTATACATTGACCCCTGGACAATGCCAAACAACGCTGCACGGTTTTCGCCATGCGCTTTCTGACATCGTTTAGCCCATCGCATGGATAATTCCATTGAACTTCGCGCCTGTTCTTCGCTAACAGGATGAGGAGTGCATTCATCAAAAGCCATAATAATATCTGCACCCAATAAATGCTGTTCAGCAATAGCCGTTTCGGGACCTAGGAAAATTTCTTTCCCATCCAATGGTGACCGAAATTTTACACCCTCTTCACTAATGTGCCGCATGTCGCCAAGACTGAATACTTGAAATCCACCAGAATCCGTTAATATTGGCTTTTTCCAGCCCATAAAATCGTGCAAGTAACCATGTTGCTTAATGACTTTCGCGCCAGGCCGCAGCATAAGATGAAAAGTATTGCCAAGAATTATCTCAGAGCCCGTTGCGAGAATTTGATCTGGGTTTAAACCTTTTACTGTGCCGTAGGTCCCAACTGGCATAAATGCAGGCGTTTGTACATCGCCGCGTGGAAATCTCATGACCCCGCGTCGAGCCAATCCATCTGTGTTATTAATAACAAATTGCATTTGGCTCATACTGCTAGTGCTCTCGAGTAGCACGGAATTGAATTTCAGGCCAGCGTTCTTCCATCAAATTTAAATTTACTTTTGTCGGAGCCAAATAAGTAAGATACCCGCCCCCATCTATAGCGAGGTTGTCATTTGCTTTTTTCTTGAATTCCTCGAGTTTATTACTATCCTCTGATTCTATCCAGCGTGCCATTTGGATGGTTATAGGCTCATAAATAGCTTCTACTTTATATTCATCTTTGAGGCGATACGCAACCACCTCAAACTGAAGGACACCTACTGCTCCTACGATTAAGTCATTGTTCTTTAATGGCATAAAAACTTGTGTAGAGCCCTCTTCTGATAATTGAGTAAGCCCTTTTTGGAGTTGCTTTAACTTAAGAGGATCCTTCAATCTTATCCGTTTAAATAACTCTGGTGCAAAATGAGGAATGCCCCTAAATTTCAAAAACTCTCCTGCGGTAAAAGTATCTCCTATTTGAATGGTTCCATGATTATGAAGACCAATAATGTCACCAGAAACTGCAACTTCAGCTTGTTCTCGCTCACCGGCCTTAAACGTAACAGCATCCGCAATCTTTATGTCTTTTTTTATACGATTATGTCGTAATTTCATGCCTTTTTTGTATTCACCCGAGCAAATTCGCATGAAAGCAATACGATCTCGGTGATTAGGGTCCATATTAGCTTGAATTTTAAATACAAACCCTGAAAAATCTTCTTCATTAGCGGCAACAATCCGTGATTCTGTTTCTCGATCGCGAGGCAGAGGCGCCCACTCCACGAAATCGTCTAACATTTCTTTGACACCAAAATTTCCTAATGCTGTTCCAAAATAAACTGGTGTCATTTCGCCGTTTAAATACAAATCATGTTCATATTTATGACTTGCTCCCTTCACTAAATCAATTTGACTGCTAAAATCCTCGAGATAAGTTCCTAATAAATCGCTTGCTTCACTACTCGCTAATCCTTTGATCCGAATTTCTTCCGGAATTTGATGACCCTGACCCTGTTTGTATACATGGATTGTGTCAGTATACAAATTATAAACACCCTTAAATTCTTTCCCCATACCTAGAGGCCAATTTATAGGCGCACATTTTATTTTTAAAACTTCTTCTATCTCATCTAGAATCTCTATCGGGTCTAAAGTATCGCGATCAAGCTTATTTACGAAAGTAAAAATCGGAGTATCTCGCAAACGACAAACATCCATTAATTTAATCGTTCGTTCCTCTACGCCTTTTGCGCCATCAACTATCATTAATGCTGAATCAACAGCAGTTAATACTCTGTAAGTATCCTCTGAAAAATCTTCATGCCCAGGCGTATCCAAAAGATTAACTACACATTCTTTATAAGGAAATTGCATAACCGATGAGGTAACTGAGATACCCCGCTCCTGCTCCATTGTCATCCAGTCAGAAGTTGCATGTCGATCAGATTTCCTTCCCTTTACGGTACCCGCGATTTGTATCAAGTTGCCAAATAATAGAAGCTTCTCGGTAATAGTAGTTTTACCAGCGTCAGGGTGAGAAACAATAGCAAGCACACGTCGACGCTCAATTTCTTTTCGAAGTATATCTTTAGCCATAACCGGATTCTTTGTTACCGCGCCCCTGAGCAAAAAAGGCAGCGATTATAGCAGAATTAATAAGCTCAGCATGATTATTACAACTAATTCTTCTCAAATTACTGAATCTTATTTACAGTGATAGCTACGAATGCCTATGATGTGGATTCGAAAATTAAGGAGACATATATGGACTTTAATTTGTCCGAAGAACAAAAGGAACTGCAAAATTCTGCCAGAAAATTCGCTCAAAATGAATTAATTGAAATTGCCGAGCAAATAGAAAAAACAGATGAACCACCAAGCATAGCCGTTCGAAAAAAATATGCTGAACTGGGATATCTTGGCATAAACATTAATGAGAGTTACGGGGGATCTGGTGGAACACATTTAGATGCCGTTATAGTGCTAGAAGAAATTGCGAAGGTATCAATAGGAGTCGCTTTCCCAATTTTCGAATCTTGTTTCGGACCCTGCTTAGCAATAGCTCACTTTGGTAATGAAAAACTTAAGGATTGGTTGTTACCGAAAATATGTTCGGGCGATCTAATTCTCGCTGTTTCAATGTCTGAACCTAATGCCGGGTCGGCTCTAACTGATTTAACAACAAAGGGCATTATAGAAGACGGCATGGTAGTCCTGAATGGCACAAAGCGCTGGTGCTCTGGAGCTGGACACTCGGAGGCTTATGTTGTTTATTGCCGCATGTCGGAAGAGCAAGGAGCCAAGGGAATTGGCGCGGTTGTAGTTGAAAAAGGAACTCCTGGATTTTCTTTCGGCAAACGTGATCATCACATGGGCTTTAGAGGTATTCATAGTGCTGATATGTATTTCGATAACGTAAAAGTACCCCTTGAAAATATTCTTGTTCCTGCCGGCGGCTTTGGAAAACTAATGGATGCGTTCGATCTAGAACGTTGCGGAAATACGACGATGTCCCTTGCGGTGGCACAATCAGCATTCGACTACGTCTTAAACTATACGCAAGAAAGAAAACAATTTGGCAAACCATTAATTGATTTCCAAGCCACCCAAATTCAAATAGCTGAAATGAAGTTAAAATTAGACGCCGCACGAATGCTTCTATATAGAGCCGTTGCAAATGCAGAGCAAGGACTGCCTTCCATTGCGGATAGTTCCATAGCAAAATGTTTCGCGAACGAAACGGCTAGAGAAGTAACAGGCAAAGCAATACAACTTATGGGTGGTTATGGTTATTCCAAAGAATTTCCAATTGAACAGAAAATGCGAGATGCGTGGGGATGGGGGATAGCAGGCGGCGCGATCGATATTCAAAAAATTAACATAGCTTCTGCGCTTGTTGGGCGAAGGTTTAATCAACGCTCGTGATAAAATTTTCGAATTACTAATGCAGGATAGCGCTGACGGGTTTCTTTCGTGTTTCAGAAAATTCCGGTTTAAAGAGATCAGTGCGCTTGACCAGCAATAAATCATGGCGATATACACGATCGAAGTC
>MDTC01272364.1_pt1 | contig 13871 bp, 8 predicted proteins | sample 811181 | NCBI WGS metagenome assembly MDTC01 (sample SAMN05326644, study PRJNA326480) | marine metagenome | isolation source: seawater | place: Pacific Ocean: North | collected 2011
CGGCCCCAAAAGCCCTGCCAGGATTCATTAGAACAGGGATAAGCCCAAAAGGTACCGGTCTATGATAATTAGAACCATAGATAAAAAAACGTCCTGCATTAATAGGGGGAAACAACTTCAAGCTATCAGCAAGCCAGTTGCGTGATGCAACGGGGGTAATAAAAATATTTGGAACAGGCAAAGAGAATACATCTGCAACTACACCCAAAGCATTAGCTAGCTTGACCCTATTTGGCTTACTTTTAGCAAATCCTTCAACTTGCCATTCCCCATAGATGTCAGTTGGATGCCAGAAAACCGCCTCACAAAACGGATTTAACGCCTCTTCAAAAGCGTTGACACTTTTATTTGTCGTTGAAATCACGACACGCCACATATTGGGAGGTTCAGTCATCTTTAAGAAATGCAACCGACAGGTAGGCGCGTCAACCTTATTCGAATTTCTGAAGTTTTAAATTTTTTCTACAAACCCAGTCATCACTCTCTTGTTTCCTGCTTTTTCAAAAGAGATTTCTAACTTATCACCATCAATACTCAGAATCATTCCGTACCCAAATTTCTGATGAAAGACCCGCTGCCCTAACTCAAACTCAAAAGAGTTAGGAGCTTTCGTTGTGGGCAAAGAATTCTGCCAACCAGAAAAATCTCTATATCTAACAGCCCTGACGTGGCGCTTGTTTTCACTATTAAAAGGGGTTGAGAATTCCCCTATGCTGCCTGACATCCCCCTCGTTCCATAAAGTCCCTGATCAACTACATGGTCCACATTTTCAGGGGGCATTTCGTCAATGAATCGCGACGGGATTGCAGATTGCCAGTTGCCGTACACTCTACGATTAGCTGCAAAGCTGATCATCACTCTCTTTCGCGCCCGGGTAATCCCCACGTAGGCGAGTCTACGTTCTTCTTCTAGGGCTGAGGTTCCACCCTCATCCAAGGCACGCTGGTGGGGAAATAGGCCTTCCTCCCATCCAGGGAGAAACACCGTATCAAACTCCAGCCCCTTCGCCCCATGTAACGTCATCAGAGTAACCTTATCTTCTGATGTTGAAGCCTCATTCTCCATTACTAGCGAGACATGTTCAAGAAACCCCTGCAGATTCTCGAAGTCTTCCATGGCGCTCAAGAGCTCCTTAAGATTTTCAAGTCGTCCAGTGGCTTCTGGTGCCTTGCTCAATTTCCACATGGCAGTATAACCTGATTCATCGAGAACCTGGCGCGCAAGATCCACATGGTCAATTTCACTGGCCAGAGAGCGCCAACGACTAAAATCACTCAATAATTCCCGCAGTTTCGTGCGCGCCCTGGCTCCAACATCGTCAGTTTCTAGCAAGTGGGTAACAGCCACAATCATTGGTATACGTTTTGCCCGAGCAAAAATATTGATGGTTTGAATGGTGACATTTCCCAATCCACGCTTTGGCGTATTAATTATACGCTCAAAGGCTAAATCGTCGTCCGGTTGAGAGATTACTCGCAGGTATGCAATAGCGTCCCGAATTTCTAGACGCTCATAAAACCGTGCTCCCCCAACAATCCGGTATGGCAAACCCAATGTGATCATGCGCTCCTCAAACTCACGGGTTTGAAATCCAGCTCTAACTAGCACTGCTATTTCATTTAAGCTGTATCCTCTTTTTTGTTGGACTTCAATTTCATCACCAACGACACGGGCTTCTTCAACCCCGTCCCAAACACCACGCACCCCAACCTTCTCCCCTTCGTTCATTTCCGTCCATAGGGTTTTGCCCAAGCGCCCCTCATTTTTAGATATCAAGCCTGAAGCTGCTCCCAGAATGTGGCAGGTAGACCGATAATTGCGCTCAAGGCGAACCACCTTGGATCCTGGAAAATCATTTTCAAAACGAAGAATATTACCAACCTCCGCTCCACGCCAGGAATAGATCGACTGATCATCATCGCCAACACAACAAATATTTTTGTGTCCCTGAGCCAACATTCGAAGCCATAAATACTGGGCAACATTTGTATCTTGATATTCATCAACCAGGATGTAGCAAAACTTGCGCTGATATTCTGAAAGAACTGAGGGTTGCAGCTTAAAAAGCTCCAAACACAATAACAGAAGATCTCCAAAATCTACCACGTTTAAGAGTGTCAGACGTTCTTGATATTCTCTATAGATCAGCTTGGCTTTACCATCAGCAGCGTCGCCACCTTCTGCTTCGCTGACTAGATTTGGCATCAAGCCACGATCTTTCCAACGTTGTATAACACCAGAAATGACCCGAGGCGGCCACCGCTTTTCATCGATATTGTAGGCTTCAACCAATTGTTTGAGCAACCGCACCTGATCGTCCTGATCAATAATAGTAAAATTTGATTTTAAGCCTACGGCCTCGGCATTTCTTCGCAAAATACGTGCCCCAAGTGCATGGAAGGTACCTACCCACCAACCCTCCGTATCACAACCAAGCAAGCCGCCAACCCGGTTTTGCATCTCACGAGCCGCCTTATTGGTGAAGGTAACTGCCAACATTTCCCAAGGGTTTGCCTTACCCTGTAATAGAATGTGTGCTAGACGCGTGGTCAACGCACGGGTCTTGCCGGTCCCAGCTCCAGCCAAGACAAGTACCGGACCGTCGGAGGTCTGAACAGCCTCGCGCTGACTTTCATTCAGGCCATCTAAATAGGATGTCTCTACAGAGGCAGGAACCTTGTTCTGAGAGTCGGATAAACTGGCAAGGTCAAAAGAATTAGACATCCAAATTATATACCGCGACAGTGATGGGAATAGGAGATGGATACTTCCATAATTTTACTAATAACTGCCATTGCGGACCTCAACAAAATAAAAAATTTAGAGCAATATAAATACTAATTGGCTTACTCGCGACGATTTTCAATCAAAGCACGATTATAGGCGCTCATTAACTGACTATGACGCACGCAACCAAGAAATTTCATGGTCTCATGATTTTCGACAACAGGAAGATAATCTTCGCCGGTTTCGCGCATTAAGGTCAAAGCATTCTCGAGGCCTTCATCAACAGCCAATACAGGTGGACTTCTTCTTGCCACATCGCTGGCCGTAACCAAGTAATCCAGCTCAGTATCAAAGGCAAACTCACTCATATCGGCAAGAGTTATAGTACCAAATAGAACGCCTGCCTCACTGACAACAAACAACTCGCCTGCATCTGATTCCTGCAACATTAACCGCATATCAGGCAGCCCAACGCCCAGGGGAACCCGCTTTTCATTGTGGGAAAGCAAACCTTGCAGGCGCAAATTACGAAGTAAAGTAACTTCCAGGCCCTCTCGAAGATCAAGACCACGTCGTTCAAGCTGCCAAGAAAAGAATGACCCCCCGTGAAATTGACGGGTAATCATTGACGAAATTACGACGACAATCATCAGTGCCAGTGTCAAGGCATAATCATTGGTCATCTCAAAAATGACCAGAGCTGTCGAAATTGGGGCCCCGAGCACAGCTGCAGCAAGGGCTCCCATGCCAAGGATAGTATATGCACCAATTCCCGTCGACAAATCTGGGAATAAGCCTGTAAAGACTGTTCCATATGCTCCTCCAAGCATTGCGCCAATGACTAGAGCTGGAGAAAATACACCGCCACCAAACCCGAAGCCAACACTGATTGCTGTCGCAATAATTTTGGCAATGCAAATCGAGATGAGTAGTCCAAGTGAGAAGGAAACCATCACGGCAGCTTCTGTTGTTCCATATCCAATGCCCAGAACCTGTGGGAACCAGATGGCAATACCCCCGATAGCCGCACCGCCGATAGCCGGCTTCAAAAAATTTGGAACCACCAGCTTATCAGCAACACTACTGGTCAGCATTATGCTTTTCATGAAGCCCATGGCAACTATACCCGCGACTATACCAAAAATGACAAAAGCAGGAAATTCCCACAGCGATTGGATAACGTGTTCGTGAATAATAAAGGCAGGAAAGTCCCCAAAATAAAAACGCGACATAGCCGTCGCAGTGACACTAGCAATGACAACAGGGGCAAAGGCACTCAGTGCATAATGACCAAGCACAACTTCCGATGCAAACAAAGCCCCAGCAATAGGCGCATTGAATGAGGCGGCAACAGCAGCCGCTGCCCCGCATCCTAAAAGTGTGCGCGAGACTGATCTGTTTAAATTTAGAGATCCCGAAAGCCAACCACCAAGAGCAGCGCCAAAATGAACTGCTGGGCCTTCGCGCCCAACAGACGCACCAAATCCAATGGAGAGAGCATTAATCAAAGCCGCTTTCAAACCTATTGAGCCAGACATTCTACCACCTCGCAGTGCCCCAGCCTCAATAACATCAGCGACACCCTCTGGGCGTTTTTCAGGCATTATGTACTTCACCAGAAGACCAACGATAATACCCCCGATCGTTGGCACTCCAACTACGTGCCACCAGGGCAACTGATCTATGTAAGCAAACAATCGTTCGCTTCCAGTCCCAAAAGTGGTGACCTGAACCAGGGCTATAGTTTCACGAAAAATAATAACTGCACCGCCAACCCCACCCCCGACTACAAAGGCAAGAGCAATTAAGGCAACCTGGCCACCTTGAATTACACGCCGAAGACGCACATAAAACCGACTCAATGAGAAATGGACAAAAACCATATTTTTAGGACTTTATTACTATTGAGTAGAAACACACCGGGCTTTTGAGAGCAATTTGTCCTTTTACAAGAGCTAAGGAACAACATTCCCAATTTAGGCAAAAAATAAACATTACATAATGCTTCTAATAAAAAAAATTACAGAATATATTTTATTATCCTGTTTCTTTTATAATTTGAAAAAATTAACGTAGTTTCCTCACAGACCATATTTCCACCATGAGGTATAAACAATATTTTCCATTGTCACATCTATTGTACCAACTATATTTTATTAAGGTATATAATGCCGATCATAGATGCGAAAGAAAAGAACTTTGCCATATCATATCGGGATGATAAGTAATCGTCTTTAGGGTTACCTATCAGGCGGTCTTTTTTGATGACTGAATCAAGCCAAAAAATGTTTAAACATGTCAAACCGGAACTGGCAGTTATAGTTCCCGTCCACAATGAAGCTGACAACTTACGCCCCCTAATTGATGAAATTTGCACAGCCTTAAGCAAAATAAGTGAAGAGGGCGAAATTATTTATGTAGATGATGGTTCTTCTGACAATAGCATTGAGCTACTTTTGGCGATTCAATCTAACTGTGCGCAGTTAAGGGTTCTTGCCCACGACAAATGTTGCGGTCAAAGTGCCAGTATAGTTACCGGCGTAAAGGCCGCACAAGCAAATATAATTGTCACCATTGATGGAGATGGACAAAATGATCCAGCTGACATACCAGTCCTTTATCGCGCACTTCAAGAGGCCGAAAATTCGAACCATTTACTAGTTGCCGGCTTTCGCACAAAAAGAAAGGATAAATGGATCAAACGCGTCTCATCTAAAATCGCAAATGAAGTTCGAAGCGGCTTGCTAGGTGATAAAACACCTGACACAGGTTGTGGTCTGAAAGTTTTCACTCGAACTGCTTTCCTCAACATGCCCCACTTCGACCACATGCATCGCTTTTTACCGGCCCTGATGATTCGCCAAGGCGGTAAAGTAATTTCCTTAAAAGTCAAACATCGCCCGCGCAAACGTGGTACATCCAATTATGGCACACTAGATCGTCTAACAGTAGGCATTATCGACTTGTTTGGCATGCTATGGCTACAAAGGCGAGCCAACAACCCTGAAGTCAGAGAACTTGTGGGCAAAGGGAAAACACCCAAGGCAAAATCCCTATGAGATCAGGAGTTTTTTTTCGTGGATTGATCTGCATAGTTTCTCTAGTAGCCCTTGGTTACGCTATCAAGATCACAGGTTTAGGATCTTCCATTGATAAAACTTGGATTGATAGCGATATTCTCGGCCAAGGCGTTAGCGGTGAACTTATATTCGTGGGCGTAAGTCTATTATTTACGGCTATTGGATTACCTCGTCAGGTAATATGCTTTCTTGGTGGCTATGCCTTTGGTTTGATTGTAGGAACTATTTTAGCTTTACTAGGGACTTTGCTTGGGTGCGGCATCGCCTTTTTCTACGCTCGGTTGTTAGGTCGGGACTTTGTTGCCAGCCGCTTTCCAAGCCGGGTTAAAAACATCGATGATTTCCTCAGTGACAATCCATTGAGCATGACCCTTTTAATACGCTTACTACCTCTAGGCAGTAATCTTGTAACCAACCTTGCAGCAGGGGTATCAAGTGTCAGCCCACTACCTTTTTTTCAAGGATCAGCTATTGGATATTTTCCACAAACACTTATTTTTGCGCTTGTCGGAAGCGGTTTCAGTGTTGATCCAGAGTTGCGCATTGCTATCAGCGTTGTATTATTTGTGATTTCTGGGATCATTGGTGTCTCGCTTTACCGCAAATATCATCAGGGCAAATCTTTCGATAGCGATATTGAACGCAAGCTTGGGGTCGATGTGGAGGAGTCAATAACCCATGATTAAACCGTTACCGTTATCCAAAATCAAAGCAATCGGTGATGGTTATGCATTCCTTTGGACTGGTTTGTGGTTAGTGTTGATGGTCACTGCCCTAAAATTTCGCCCCCTTTTACCTGTTGATGAGACCCGCTATCTTGCCGTCGCATGGGAAATGTGGCGAGATGGAAATTTCATTGTTCCTCATTTAAATGGAATGACTTACAGCCATAAGCCACCACTATTATTTTGGTTAATGCATTTAGGCTGGTCCATTTTTGGTGTAAATGACTGGTGGCCACGTCTTGTTGCTCCCTTGTTTGGTTTGATTAATTTGTTTTTGACCGGTTTACTGGCAAAATATCTATGGCCCAATAGACCGAGTGTAGCCACAATAGCTCCCCTAATTTTAATGGCCTCCCTTTTTTGGACATTATTTACAACTCTTACTATGTTCGACATGCTACTTGCCTTTTGTGCCTTGCTCGCAATGATTGGAACCATTCGAGCATGGCAAAATGATCAGCCATATAGTTTTGTATTCCTAGCCCTAGCCGTTGGCATTGGTGGATTGACCAAGGGTCCAGCAATTCTTATTGCGACCATTCCAGTAGCACTTTTAGTTCCTTTCTGGGCTTTTAATAAATTAGATAATGGTTCTGAGATAAATATTAAGAATGGCACGTGGAGCAAGGGCTGGAAGAGTTGGTACTGCTGCGTTGGTCTTGCCACCCTTGGTGGTGTTATTATCGCTCTACTTTGGGCTATTCCAGCAGCAATCAGCGGTGGCGAGAAATATAGCGATGCTATCTTTTGGGGCCAATCAGCCGGACGAATGGTAAACAGTTTCGCCCATGCCCGACCATGGTGGTGGTTTTTAGCTGTCTTGCCTGTCCTCTTGCTACCTTGGACAATATGGCCAGCTACTTGGCGCGCAACTGCAATTCTGAGGGATATTTTTAAAGACAATGGCATCAGGTTTTGCCTAGCTTGGTTTTTACCGGCATTGATAATTTTTTCCTGCATCAGCGGCAAACAGCTACATTACCTTTTGCCTGTTTTTCCTGCCCTAGCACTGATTGGTGGGCGTTTATTAGTTGATCACAACGAAAAAAGGGGAAATCAAGATTCTTGGGACCAGTTCGGATTATATTTACCTGCAGGCTTATTCGTTGTATTGGGATTTTTTTTAAGTCTAGCCTCAATCTTAGCTGAGAAAATGGAGTTACTTCCTGTAGTTATCGAAGTTAATTTCATATGGGGATTAGCCTTGGCTCTATTGGCTGGTGGGTTTGTTTTTTATGGTAAAAAAATAAATAATCTCATTCATCGCGTTGCAAGCTTGACAACGTTGTCCGCAGCATTAGTTGTCTCCTTGCATTTAAGCCTGAAACCAGTGCTCAATGAACGCTACAATCTGGAGATTTTTTCCGAACAATTGCGCGATTGGCAAGATTCGGGCATTTCACTAGCATACTTGGGCAAATATCATGGTATGTTTAACTTCATGGGCCGTTTAGAATCTCAAATCATACCTGTTGGACTTCTACACCCAGACTTGGAAAATTGGCAAAAAGCCAACCCCGAAGGGTATCTTATTGTTCCCGTTGGAAGGAAACATGAGCAGGTCACACCTATTTACACTCAACCGTTTAGAGGTCGTCGTTTCATAGTCATAACTGTTGGCCAATCCATTGCCAATCCCGAGATTATTGGCAATCCATAAAGCTACCAGTAAAAAAACAGCCCACCAAACCTTGACATAATGGACAAACAACCCTAAATCGTTAGCACTCGTTTCACTAGAGTGCTAACGACCAACTTTTTTTTGTTATTTATCAATTAGTTCACGGAGTATGAACGATGAAATTTACACCACTGCATGACCGCGTTCTTGTAAGGCGTGTTGAACAAGACGAAAAAACCGCCGGCGGCATTATTATTCCCGACACGGCTAAAGAAAAACCCAGCGAAGGCCTAATTATTTCTGCCGGATCTGGTGCTCGTCGCGAAGACGGCACTATCATGCCGCTTGATGTAAAAGCTGGTGACCAAGTGCTGTTTGGCAAATGGTCGGGAACCGAAGTCACGGTTGATGGGGAAGACCTATTAATCATGAAAGAATCAGATCTTCTGGGCATCATTGATGCTCCTAAAAAGAAGAAAAAATAAACTCAAGCCTGTTATAAGGATTATTCAAAATGGCTGCAAAAGAAGTAAAATTTGGCTCTGATGCGCGTTCGCGCATGCTGGCCGGCGTTGATACATTAGCAAACGCAGTAAAAGTAACATTAGGCCCTAAAGGTCGTAATGTTGTTCTTGATAAATCGTTTGGAGCACCTCGCATCACTAAAGATGGTGTTACTGTCGCCAAGGAAATCGAGCTGACCGATAAATTTGAAAATATGGGCGCACAGATGGTCAAGGAAGTTGCTTCCAAGACTAATGATGAAGCTGGGGATGGCACCACAACTGCAACGATTTTAGCTCAGTCTATCGTTCGTGAAGGCACAAAAGCTGTTGCAGCAGGTATGAATCCAATGGATTTAAAACGTGGCATCGACTTGGCGGTAACAGCTGTAATCGCCGACGTCAAAAAACGGTCTAAGCGAGTTTCAACTAGTGCTGAAGTTGCGCAAGTTGGAACCATATCTTCTAATGGAGATGCTGACATCGGCGGAAAAATTGCTGAAGCAATGGAACGAGTTGGCAATGAGGGTGTTATCACAGTCGAAGAATCTAAAGGAATTGAAACTGAACTGACCGTTGTTGAGGGTATGCAATTCGATCGTGGCTACACCTCACCATATTTTGTCACCAACGCCGAAAAAATGACTTGCGAAATGGAAAATCCATTTATTTTAATCCATGAGTCAAAGCTATCAAGCCTGCAGCCTCTGCTGCCAGTACTGGAGAGCATAGTTCAATCCTCACGTCCACTCTTAATCATTGCTGAAGATATTGAGGGTGAAGCACTAGCAACTCTGGTTGTAAACAAATTGCGTGGAGGCCTTAAGGTCTGCGCAGTCAAAGCTCCCGGCTTTGGCGATCGCAGGAAAGCTATGTTGGAAGACATATCTATCTTGACCAACGGACAAGTTATTAGCGAAGACCTGGGCATTAAACTTGAAAATGTTACACTTGATATGCTTGGCACAGCCAAGAGGGTTCTTATCACCAAAGAAGAAACCACAGTGGTTGAGGGTGCTGGCTCAAAAAAGGCTATTATGTCCCGATGTGGTCAAATCAGAGCTCAAGCCGAAGAAACTACTTCTGACTACGACCGTGAAAAACTTCAAGAACGTCTGGCTAAGTTAGCTGGTGGCGTTGCCGTTATAAGTGTTGGAGGGGCGACAGAGGTTGAGGTAAAAGAACGCAAGGATCGCGTTGATGATGCCCTGCACGCTACCCGCGCGGCGGTCGAAGAAGGTGTAGTCCCTGGTGGTGGAACGGCTCTGCTGTTTGCAACAAAAGCCTTAGATAAGGTTGCAGTAAAAAACAATGACCAAAAGGTTGGCATTGACATTATACGTCGTGCTATTGAAACTCCAGCACGCCAGATTGCTGAAAATGCAGGTGTCGATGGTGCTGTAGTTGCTGGAAAACTGCTGGAGGGTAAAAACAACATTGGCTTTGATGCACAAAATGGTATTTATACAGATTTGGTCAAAGCTGGGATTATCGATCCAGCAAAGGTGGTACGCACTGCCTTGCAAGATGCAGCATCTGTTGCTGGTTTGCTTGTAACAACTGAAGCAATGGTCACCGATGCACCTACCAAGGAAGAACCCGCCATGGCCGGCGGAGGTGCACCAGACATGGGCGGAATGGGCGGAATGGGCGGAATGGGATTCTAATTGAGCCCCAAGAATTTAACCCAAACTATCTAAGAAGCGGGGTCGCATTTAACTATGTGGCCCCGTTTTTTTATGAAGATTATTATAAGTTTAGTCTTATAATAATTTTATGAAGTTCACTATGCGCAATCGGTTATTTTCAATTATTGCCAACGCTTATCCAACAGACCGCATGGGCAAGAACAAAATTCTCGCATCAATTTGGCGAATTCTATTTTATGCCCTTATGCCGTCTCAGCCCTTTGTCATGAAAACTGAGCATTACAAAATTAAAGCATATCCCAACAAAGGCACTTTAACTCGTGCCGTAATTCGCAGAGGCTACTGGGAACAATTGGAAACAAGTTCCTTCATCCATCACCTTCAGCCTGGTTCCCTTGTTATTGATGTTGGCGCTAACTTCGGACATTACGCCCTAGTTGCGTCAAAATTTGTTGGCAAAACTGGCAAAATACTCGCATTTGAGCCAAGCGCCGAGGGTTTTCAATTGCTCCAATCCAACATTTCATTACTAACCTTTCAAAACGTCATTGCTGTTCAGGCCGGCTTATCAGATGAAAACTGCGCTATGAATCTTTGCATTGACCGCTGCAATCCCGGCGGCCACAGCTATACAAAAAAAAATGTCCGCGAAGTAGGAGGAAAGCAGACCACTCCCGTATATAGCCTGGACAAGTACCTTAGCAACAATCAGATTCCACCTCCTGTGGATCTCATTAAAATTGACGTGCAGGGCTTTGAAGCAAAAGTTATCCGCGGTGCTGTGCAAACGATCCAGCGAGATCATCCTGTCATTTTTTGCGAGGTGACACCTGAAGCAACAAAAAACTCTGGAGATGATTTTCTAGAATTATTTGATTTCTTTAAAAAAGAGAAATACACAATCCAGTATATTGATATTAAAAAAAAGCAACTTGAAGACGCTTCCTACAAAAAAGCATCATATATATTATCCCAGCCAGACCATGAATACGCCGACTTAATATTCATTCCTCCACAACCCAGCCCACAATAGCGTACAGACGCCTTAGGCCATTGAATTAGCTAGACTAGCCATTTCTGGCACAACGCATTTAACAAGCCAGAAAAATCAAATTCAAACACACAGGAAACCCATTAGACAAAGAATATTAAAACAAATGGATTGGCTTCTTAACAATTAAGCTGGCTTATTTTTACCATTGCTATTGTCTTTTAATTTTCAGCAAGAAAGCCACGAACTTCAACAAGTACTTCTTTCAGGCCAAGCCGGGACACTTGAACATCTTTTGGAAAGGCCTCTAATAATCTTGAGGGCAGGGCCCTATCCAACATGACGAAAACACCTTTGTCTGTTGTTTTTCTTATCAACCGACCATAGGCCTGTTTCAACTTCAAGCGAGCCAAAGTTTCATCGTAAGCACGCACGCCATATTTTTTCCGACGGGCCCTATGTAAAATATCAGGACGCGGCCATGGAACCCTATCAAAAACTATCAGCCGTAACGAGCGTCCCGACACATCAATCCCATCCCTAACTGCGTCTGTACCTAGGAGGCAAGTGTCTTCTTCAGCCCTGAAAATATCAATCAAGGTTCCTGTATCTAATGTATCTACGTGTTGGGCCATTACGTGTATACCGGCCTCATCCATAGGAGTTGCAATTCGTTCATAAACTGCTCGAAGGCGCGAAATAGCTGTAAAAAGTCCGAGCCCTCCACCACCAGATGCTATAAATAATTCCCGGTAAGCGCTTGCAACTTGCACTAAGTTCGCTTTATCAACGTCCCCAACAACTAGCACCCGGGTGTTGGTCGCGTAATCAAAAGGAGATTGGACTGCAGTTAGAACAGCGGGCGTCGGAAGATGAACTGCACCGGTTCGAACCTGAGCACCTACCCAACCTCTTTTATTTTCTATGTCTTCGTCATTACTACTAATATGGTGTGATATATTACCTTCTATGGGCCCAGAATCACGGAGTGTAGCCGATGTTATTAATGCACCATGCGCTGGACTTAGTACCGTTTCAACAAAAGGTAGGGTCGGATCAATATAGTGACGATGCAAACCGACATCAATCTCGTACCCGTCCTTGCGATCAACAGAAAACCAGTCAACTACACCTCCAGGCATTTCATCACTCAAGGCTCTAAGCATAGATGTCCAGGCATTTATTTGATCAATACCACGTCGTTGTATGCCCCGCGAAATAGCATCAATACGATTGCGGGTTGCCGTGTCTAAGGTTTCAGATTCCACATCCAAAAGGCGCCCAAGAGACTTAATTAACGACTCCAAGGGACGGACCAAGTGTTGAAGAGATGCGTGTAGATCACCCGCAGCGTCGAGCAATCCTGGAACTGGGTTTTCCGTTCCTGATTCTAGGCTATATGTTGATTCTCTATCATTTGTCCGAGCATGAACTTGCTGACGCACGAAGCTGAGAAATGTCTCGGTTGCCCCTATCGGAACACCTCCTCCAAGACGCTGTCGCCAGCTGGGCCCTGGTAGATCTCTTGCAGCTCGAAGTGCCGCATCAAGTGCATCAGCAGCTACATCATCACTATTAATAAGGCCTTCCATTCGGGCACGTAGTCCCCGCGAGCGGGAATTTTGGCCCGACTCGGAGCCGACCAGCCAGCGCCGTAAGTCTTCGCATTCATAACCTGTTAAATCAGCCGAAAAGGTACTATCTGCAGCAGACCAAATATGATGGCCTTCATCAAAAATATAGCGAGTTGGCAGTTGGCCCTCATCACCAGCTCCTATTGCCGCCTGAACCATAACCAATGCATGGTTTGCAACTACAATTCGGGCGTGCCGGGCTCGCCGGATAGTGCGCTCGATAAAACAACGGTCATAATGTTGGCAAGCCGAATAAGTGCATTCCCCTCTTTTATCGGTTAAATCCAAGGTGACGCCCCTGCCAACCAGATCTGCCAGCCAAGATGGAAAATCACCACCAATCATATCGCCATCTCGCGTCATCAACGCCCAGCGTGCCATCAAGCCCAAGCCTATTGCCTCCGGTCCATTGCTTGAAAGAAGTTGACCTACGGCCTCAGAAAAGTTGAGTAAACAAAAATAGTTCTCTCGGCCCTTGCGAATAACTACCTTTTCATTTTTTTCAGCAGGGTCAGGATAAAGACGGTCCAGTTCAGAGTCGATCTGGCGTTGTAAGTTACGTGTAAAAGTGGATACCCAGACTACACCCTCGTTCTTTTCAGCCCAGACGCTAGCTGGAGCAATATAGCCCATGGTTTTGCCAACACCAGTGCCAGCATCAGCAAGGACTACTTTCGGCTCTCCTTTTTTACTTCGAGCATCAAAAGCTGGGATAATATTACCCGCATACTGAGCTTGCTCAGGGCGCTCCTCTGCCCCACTTCCAAGTAGCTTGACAAGTTGAGCGCGTGCCTCCACAGCCTCTACAGGGAAATTCTGAGGTAGAATTTCAGGCGGTCTGTCGTCCCATTCAGGCAATCTATCCCACACAGCAAGACCACTGGAAATGTTAGAACCACGAGGGTTTTTCTTACCACCCAACGCAGCAATCACCATTTCC